>OATN01000477.1_pt1 | contig 12757 bp, 10 predicted proteins | sample 1501211 | NCBI WGS metagenome assembly OATN01 (sample SAMEA2579978, study PRJEB22360) | human gut metagenome | reverse complement strand
TTTTTAAGTGTGGAACCGACGCCGGATTTAACGCCGCAATTTTTGCAGCTGCTACTGCCGGAACTGGCGCGCGAGTCGGCGAAAACTCCCGCTCCACGCTTACTGACACCACAACAGGCACTGGAGAAATTTAATGGCGATAAAACAGCAGCGGCGAATTATTTAGGCATCAGTCGGACGACGTTCTGGCGGCGGCTGAAAAGCTGAACTGCCGAATGCAGCGCGAACGCTTTATCCGGCATAAATTTCAATAGATGATGATCACCGATAAACTTACGCATCGGGGATGTTTACATAGGGTTCAGAATTACTTCTTCTTATAAATATCCGCCGTGCCGTGGATCTTATTGTCAGTTTGACCAGAGGTCAGCACCAACACATCAGCCCCTTTTTCATCGGCTTTTTTGATTAAATCTTCTTTTGCATCTGCAGTCGACATTTCATTACTGGTTGAAATATCACCTATTTTTTCATACTGCGATTCAACTTTTTCAAATTCCGCTTTGGTCATCAATTCAGCGGCATAGACATTGGTAACGGCAAACGCTAACGCACCGACTAACATTTTAGAGATTATTTTCATATTACGGCTCCAGATTTGTTATCACACTATCACCCACCCACATTATTGGGTTGATTAATAATTAGTTCAGTCAGGGCATAAACGCCAGTAACCGGAAATAAGACACTTTGTGATCTCTCTCGCACCCGATTATTTTTGGTAGAAATATGATGAAGTTACTTCACTTATTTATGGATGAAATCACTATGGATCCTTTGCACGCCGTTTACCTGACCGTAGGACTGTTCGTGATTACTTTTTTAAATCCGGGAGCCAATCTCTTTGTGGTAGTACAAACCAGCCTGGCTTCCGGTCGACGCGCAGGGGTGCTGACCGGGCTGGGCGTGGCGCTGGGCGATGCATTTTATTCCGGGTTGGGTTTGTTTGGTCTTGCAACGCTAATTACGCAGTGTGAGGAGATTTTTTCGCTTATCAGAATCGTTGGCGGCGCTTATCTCTTATGGTTTGCGTGGTGCAGCATGCGCCGCCAGTCAACACCGCAAATGAGCACACTACAACAACCGATTAGCGCCCCCTGGTATGTCTTTTTTCGCCGTGGATTAATTACCGCTCTCTCTAACCCACAAACCGTTTTATTTTTTATTAGTATTTTCTCAGTAACATTAAATGCCGAAACACCAACATGGGCACGTTTAATGGCCTGGGCGGGGATTGTGCTCGCATCAATTATCTGGCGAGTTTTTCTTAGTCAGGCGTTTTCTTTGCCCGCTGTGCGTCGTGCTTATGGGCGTATGCAACGCGTTGCCAGTCGGGTTATTGGTGCAATTATTGGTGTATTCGCGCTACGCCTGATTTACGAAGGGGTGACGCAGCGGTGAGCAGATAATTTACTCTCTACGTAATCAACCTGATTTGCCGAATCCCGACCATCGGCGATGATAGCCCCCGTAATGCGTGGTCCTTATTTCCGATAAGTTTACTTGAGTCTTTAGCTTCCCATTTCAGCCCACTCTCCCCTGTGTGGGCTTTTTTCATTGGTCTGACCCGTCCTGAATAGCCAAACAATGGCAATGTTCCACTTTGCAGGGATGATAATAAGGGGATCTGATTCAGAAGAGTTTTGAAAAGTTGGACCGCCATCGAGGCCTCGAACCCCGTACCATACAACAATCCTGGTTGTCGTCTGCTCTTCCTGATGAGCTAATGGCGGTTTTTGATATGAGCCTTACAGCATATTTTCTGTCAGGCTTGAGTGCGATGCGTAAGGTACAGAAAAGACCCCACACAAACATGATGGAATTATGATTTTTTTCATATGAATGTCAACCCACACATTCACAAAACATCTGCATAAGATCATTTTTTATACACCGCATAGCTGCGAAACCACTGCTGGTGTTTTTTTAAGCGAAGTGTCGCCGATCACAACAAAATATCGGCGAAAAAAGAGATGGAATGCCAGTTGGCATACAGATATACAGATGAAATGATTACCTGCATTGCGATTCACTCTCTGGTGGAATAACAACTTGCAGGTGGAACCCTTTCTGAACTAAAGAGTGTAGCGGATTTTAACGTGCTTATTTACAGGATAATATCTGTCACCTAATTCCTGCACTCTATTAGTTATCCATTGATTTAATCGCGCATCATCTCTGTATGTTTTTACGTCCAGAACAGAGAGCAATAACATCACCAGTGATTCAGGAAAAACAGGGTAGATATTTTTTAAGTGTAATAATAATCCATGCGCAAGCGCCTGCTTAATGGGCGCGTCTGTCTCCGGAATAGACGACATTTCGCGAAGCCATTTTTCCACATGCATACACTCTTTCCCTTTAGGGAAAATTCTCAGCAAAGGCATATGGTGTTCAAGAAGAATACATTTGCAATCTGTTCGCACTGAATCGATAAACTGCACTAATTTCTTAAGCCCGGTAAAGCGTCCAGCCTGCACATTTGCTTTAATATCAAGAAACGCATCATCCTGGTCATATACCCAAACTGTCCCTTTTTGATTTTCAAGTATGCGAAAAACAAACTTAACCGGGTGATCAGGGTAATCCATCCAGTCATAAAATCCAGGGAAATCATTAAACTGCACATTTATGGTGAGTGCGTTATCGTCTGACCACTCACAGTCTCGTACGGCAGCCATGAGATGAATGAGTTTGTCGTCATCGACTAAATCATCACGACAATCATAAGGATAATCATAATATTGTTTAATCAAAACCTTGAATATATCGACACAGGAAACCAGGGAGCTTTTGATATCCTCTGGTAACTGATTGTTTTTAACCGTATTAAGGATGCTTTGTTGCGTATATGGCATCAAATTATTGTGCGGAGCTTTTAATGATATCATCGCGATCTCTCTTAAATAAAAATAAACGTCGCAGATAATAAAGCTCTAATTAAACCAGGCACTATCAGAAATCGCTCATAACTAACGTGTGAAGTATTGTGTACTGGAGGGAGTTAATTTAACAATTTGAATTTACGTTATAGGTTTTACTGCTACTTTGATATTATTTCGCTCTCCTTAACTAAAAAGTTAAGTGGAGAGCGAAGTTAATATGTTAAACCACAGGGTATTTATTAATTTTTTCAGTCTGTTAGTGTGCGATTATCGATAACAAAACGATATTTCACATCACCACGCAGCATTCGCTCATAGGCTTCATTAATTTGATCGGCCCGAATCATCTCTATATCAGCCACGATGCCATGTTCGGCGCAAAAATCGAGCATCTCCTGAGTTTCTGGAATGCCGCCAATCATAGAACCGGCTATCGCACGGCGTTTCATGATCAGGTTGAAAACTTCCGGCGATTTATGCGGTGTCGCAGGCGCACCAACCAGCGTCATGGTGCCATCACGCTTCAGCAAGGTGGTAAAATCGTCGAGATTATGTGGCGCAGCTACTGTATTCAAAATGAAATCGAAACTCTTCAGATGAGCCGCCATCTCATCGGCATTGCGTGAGTTAACAACTTCATCGGCCCCCAGGGCTTTTGCCGCTTCGCGTTTTGCCTCAGAAGTGGTAAATGCCACCACATGTGCCCCCATCGCGTGGGCCAGCTTAATCCCCATATGTCCCAGACCGCCGATGCCGACCACACCCACTTTTTTACCCGGACCGACCTGCCAGTGACGTAGCGGCGAATACGTGGTGATCCCTGCACACAACAAAGGTGCCACCGCCGCCAGCTGCTCTTGCGGGTGACGAATACGCAGAACATATCGCTCATGAACGACGATCTGTTGTGAGTAGCCGCCCAGAGTATGGCCCGGTTCATCCGGCGTTGGCGAGTTATAGGTGCCGGTCATGTGATCACAGTAGTTTTCCAGCCCGTCTTCACACTCTTCGCAATGTTTACAACTGTCGACAATGCAGCCGACACCGACCAGATCGCCCAGCGCATGTTTTTCTACCTGATCACCAACGGCTACCACACGCCCCACAATTTCATGACCCGGTACGCAGGGGTAAACCGTCCCCGCCCACTCGGAACGGACCTGGTGGAGATCGGAATGGCAGACGCCACAGTAAGCGATTTCGATTTTGACATCATTCGGTCCCGGTTCACGCCGTGTGATATCCATCGGTTCAAGTGGTTGTTTAGAGGAATATGCACCAACAGCTTTGATCTTCATTGTGTTTACTCCTGATTAGCTATGTGTATTTGGCGATACCTGATATGTCATCGCGGCAAAACGCGTCCATTGAATATAGCCAATATTTAAACCACCCGATCCAGCCCCAACATGCCGCGAGCCTGAATGAAACAGAGCAGCAACGTTCCCCATAAGGCCATCGTCAGGTAGGGGCTTATACCGAGAATATTGAAGCCGCTTTCAATAATTTGCAGAAGAAACAGCGCCAGCACCATACCAATTATCCGCCCGCTGCCGCCGTCCGGATTAACCCCGCCGAGTACTGCCGCGAGGATTGACACCAGCAAGTACGATTCGCCATAAGAGGCCTTAGCCGAGTTGAGTTTCGACATCATCAAAAATGCCGCTACCGCACAAAGCAAGGCGGAAATGACATAAACCCAAATCAGCACCCGACGAGTGTTAATGCCGGAGTAAAGTGTTGCTCGTTCGTTAGACCCAATCAGGTAAATGGCTTTACCGAGCGGCGTTTTCTCCAGCAATATCCACAGCCCCAGTGCCACTGCGGCAAACAACCACATCGGTAGCGGAATACCGAACCATTGCGCATGATTCAACCACAGCACCCATGAGGGATAATTGGCAATGGCGCTACCACCTGTCACCAGAATATTTATCCCTTTGAGCAACGTCATCATCCCAAGCGTTGCAAGAATTGGCGACACTCGAATACCAGCAATCAATACGCCGTTACATAAACCGATTATCACCGCCGCGCCAGCGCCCGCCAGTAACGTAGCGACAACCGTAGCAATACCCGGTGGATACTGAGTCGCCACCCACGCCATCACCAGTGAACAGGCGTTAGCAGTGGCTATAATTGACAAGTTAATGCCACCGCAAAGCATGGTCACCGCCATAGCCAACGCCAGAATGCCCAGCACGGGCATTTGCGAAGCGACGGACTGGAAATTACTTATCGACCAGAAAATCTCCGGCATAGTAATGCTGAACGCGGCAACAGTTAGCACCAGCAGGCCGATCAAGTAAAACTCAACGTTATTACGCCACGATTTTTTCATAGCAGACTCCGGTTCTGATGCTGACTCCACGCCGTGGCACTAATGCTGGCAACGATGATGATGCCGGTGATCAATGTTTGCCAGTAAGACGAGACTCCCAATAAATTTAGCCCGTTTTGCATCACTGCCAACAACACCACGCCGAGCAAAGTACCGGTTAACGTGCCGCGCCCGCCGAGCAAACTAGTGCCGCCAAGCACCACCGCAGCCAGTACTGTCAGCTCATAACCCAGAAGAGAATCGGGGGCGACAGTCATCACCGTCCACGACTGCACTACACCCGCAGCGCCAGACATCAATCCCATATAGCCGTAGACGAAAAGTTGCAGTTTCAGCACGCTAAAGCCGATGCGACTGGCTGATTCGCGGTTCCCGCCAAGGGCATAAATTTTGCGCCCTACACTGGTGAAATTCATGATAAACGCTGTTAGCAGCACCACCGTAATCATGGCGATCAGCGGCAGACCAAGGCCATAGTCATAGCCATCAGCATCGGTGTACTTGAACAACATAACCCCCTGCTCAAACCACGGCGGAAAGTCGTACAGCCACACACCTTTACTCAGCCATAACAGCAGGCCATAGAAAATATTCAGCGTCGAGATAGTGATGATGATAGAAGGCACCCGTAGGCGATTAACCAGTAAGGCGTTAATTAAGCCAAGTAAAATGCCGATGCAGCCCGCCAGTGCAAACGCGACAGCGAAGTTGCCACCAATTTTTTGCAGCAACAGCACCATGCCGTATTGCGCAATGATGGTCATTGCTGGAAACGAAATATCAATTCCACCGGAAATCAACACCACAAACAAACCACAGGCGAGAATAGTCAACATGGCATAGTTATTGGCGAGATCGTACAAATTACCGAATGTCAGAAACTCGTCGCTGCGCCAGGCAAGGCCAACAAACAGCACCACAATCAGTAATGCCAGCCAGAATTCATGGCGTTTTTTCAGTTCAGCCATTTACCACCTCCGCAATCCTGGCCTGAGAACTGCTGTCAGGCAGGAAGCTATGGGTGATCTGACCTTTTTGCATTACCAAAATCCGGTGGCTTTGATACCACGCTTCTTCAATTTCATCGCAGATCATCAATACCGCAATGCCATGAGCCGCCAGATCGCTGATAATGCCGTATATTCCTGCTTTGTTGGCGATATCAACACCGACTGTCGGGCTATCGAGAATCAACAGTCGTGGCCCAATCGCCAGCCATTTGGCGATCGATACTCGCTGCGCGTTACCACCAGAAAGCGTATTCACCGGGAGATGAGGATCAGAGACTTTGATGGTCAATGCCTTGATTAGCCTGTCCACCAGGTCACGCACTTTAGTTTCACTCAGAAAGCCGAAGCGATCTTTTACCTTGTGAAAAACAGTGCTAATGATGTTGTCTTCAATAGATTGCGCCATCACCAAACCGCGCGACATGCGATCTTCCGAAACATAACCAATACCGTGGCGGATGGCGTCCTGGTTACTATGCAGTGTAACCGGCTGGCCGTTGATGAGGATCTCGCCAGCATCCGGTCGGGTCATACCAAACAGACTCAGACATAATTCCGTGCGCCCCGCACCAAGCAGGCCAACAATCGATACCACTTCGCCCGCTTCCACCCGCAAGTTAATATTTAGATATTCCCCATGACGACTTAAATTACGCACCTCCAGCACCGGGGTGCTGGATTTTCCCTGCCACAACTCTCGCACCTGATATTCAAACTCCTGGCCGGTCATCAGGAAACCGAGTTGTTTTGTGGTCATCTCTGCAGCCGGAAAAGTCCCGACCAGCTCACCATCTTTCAGCACTGAAATACGGTCGGAAACTTCCATCACTTCTTCCAGACGATGACTGACAAAGACCACGCAGATCCCGCGTTCACGCAATTGATGCACCACCTGTAATAACCCTTGCACTTCCTGATGGGTCAGCGAAGCGGTTGGTTCATCCATCACGATCAACCGTGCGTCCTGCGCCAGTGCACGGCAAATAGCCACCAGCTGACAGCGGGCAATTGAAAGCTCAGAAACGAGTGTATCCAGTGGCAATGTGACGTTAATACTGGTCATTGCCGCCTGCGCCACCTCACGCAGACGACGGCGGTTAACAAACAGACCGTGGTGATAGTGATTCACGGCGATATTCTCCCAGACACTCAGGTTAGGAAATAAAGAGAGGTCCTGATAAATCACCTGAATCCCCTGCGCCACCGAAGCGGCTGGTGTCAGCTTTGACCAGTTTTTCCCACCAAGCGTAATTTCCGCTCCCTCATCCGGGCGATAAACACCGGACATAATTTTAATCAACGTCGATTTACCACAGCCGTTTTGCCCGGCAAGGCAGTGCACTTCACCCGACATAAAGTCGAGAGAAACATCGCGCAGCGCTCGCGTGGCATGAAACGTTTTGTTGATATGACGAAGGGAAAGGAAGGTTTCCATAACATCCCCTGGCAATAAGAATCGGGGCTTTCGCCCCGAAGAAATGGATTAATAAAGTGAGTCGATATTGTCTTTGTTGACCAGTAATACCTTATGGAAACGGATAATTCGCTTATCCATATCTACGTCGGCCTTACCCAGATTCTGCATTTCTAATCCAGGCTTGATCTCTTCACCCTTCAGCAATGTGCTGGCGACGGCTGCGAGTGCGTAACCTGCAGAGGCCGGATCGTAAGTAATCCCTTCGGTGATATCACCACTTTTAATCAGTGATGCCGCCTGTGAAGGGATCATCATGCCATAGACTGCGACTTTATTTTTCGCCCGTTTCTCTTTCACTGCACGTCCCGCGCCAATCGGACCGTTTGAACCAAAGGAGACAACCGCTTTCAAGTCAGGATAGGTTTTCATCAGGTCCAGTGTGGTACGACGTGAGTCATCCACACTCTCGGCAACCGGCATGCGGCGGGTAACTTCATGCATATCCGGGTAATGCTCTTTCTGGTATTTCACCAGCAAGTCAGCCCATAAGTTATGCTGCGGCACGGTCAAACTACCCACGTAAATCACATAGCCGCCCTTGCCACCCATGCGTTTCGCCATATGCTCAACATATTCAGCGGCAAATTTTTCGTTATCAATGATTTCGATATCCCAGTTAGCACTTGGCTGACCGGGGGATTCGTTGGTCAGAACCACAATTCCGGCATCTCGCGCTTTTTTGAATACCGGTTCCAGCACGTTAGCATCGTTTGGCACGATAGTAATTGCATTAACCTTACGGGCGATTAAATCCTCAATAATTTTAACTTGTTGCGGAGCATCAGTACTTGAAGGCCCCACCTGTGAGGCATTAACACCAAAGGCTTTACCCGCCTCAACCACACCTTCGCCCATGCGATTAAACCACGGCATACCATCGACTTTAGAAATATTCACCACGACTTTTTCCGCTGCCTGGAGCGGCGCAGAAATTAGCGCAGCGCCTAATAACAGCGAAGACACCATATTGATAACAAAACGTTTATTCATCATTTCAGCCTCATTGCAGGGTAGTCAGGAAGTGTTCGCCCAAATTAGCGCGCTGGAGAGAATAAGAATTTTCGAATATTTTTATGCAGAATAAACAGCTCTATTTCAGGCAGCTATTAAAAATATGGTTATAAATATGGACAAAACGGGCAGCAATAATAAGTGTGACATTCATCACGTAAAAAACAGCAAAATAAACAAAATTAGCGATATTTTATGTTTGTGAGCTTATTTCGTGTAGATAAATAGTTATCTACACAACGTCAATAAGGGCATATTCTTCAAAGATAACGTCCATTTCTGGTGAATAGCTTCCTTCTGCCTGGAAAAAACGACGGTGTTCATTACGCCAATATTCAAGACTGAGGTCACCTTCACCTTCCTTACGGGCAAGCTCCGCGGTGACATCAGAAAAGCGCAGTAAATGCAGGCCAATCACTCTGATAACACATACAGGCTCACCACGGCTATTTTCTACAATCTTATACTCACCAATCATCGGAAATGCGTTGTCTTCAATACATCCCGCCAGCGAACCACAGGAAGCTGTTTTAATACCAGTCGCAATCAACGTTGCGAGGTGATCGGCCAACGCGGCTGAATCGCCAAAAGTACAAAAGGAAGCATGGGGATATTTTTGTGAGAATTTTTCTTTTATGGTCATGGCAATATTTTTGCGATTACGGAAAAACAAATCACATCTTAATTACTGTTGGTAACCATCAGCAAGAGTATCATTGGTTTTTCGATACTGAATCTTTTTTATCCGAAGCAGGTCACATTTATGGCCTGATAAATACCTTTGTTAAAACTCACTTTTGTGTATTTCTCTCAAATAATCCCCTGGAAATTATGCCGGGAGATTATAAAGTTCAGGATCATTCATTAGCAAACCATTCCCGCCCCACTCCCTGGGGCTTAAATCTCTTACTATTCACCGTTGCAGGCGTTTCAAATGCGCATCAACCTGCCACACTCCCCCACACCAGTTGCCCTTTATGGAACGTTGCGGTTCTCGGCGAGATACGCGCCACCGCCTCGGCAGAACAGGAGGCGTCCACCAGCACAAAGCTGGCGTCATCCTGCGCTTTTGGCCACACACGCTCGCCTTTTCCGTTGAGCGGCAATACATCTCCAGTGGCTAAAAACAGCGAACGGGAGAGGTTCTGTTCGTTAGGACGAATATAGAGCTGCGCGTACAGATTGGCTTTTTCCAGCATGTCGCCCAGACCATAAGGCGACCAGTGGTCGATAACGCTGTCAGTGCCAGTCATCACTTTTACGCCTTTGTCGTGCAACTGTTTGAGCGGCATATGCAGCGTGCCAATCGGCACCGTCGAGGCGATAGAAATTTGCTGCGCCGCCATCCGGTGCGCCAGTTCATCTACCTGTTGTTCGTTGAGCGTAGCCAGCGCGAAGGCGTGACTGATGGTCAGCTTGCCCTTCAGTTGCGGCGTTTTCTCTACCGTTTCAACCATATAATTGATGGCTGCCACGCCTGCCGGAGTGGTTTCGTGCAGGTGAATATCGACGCCTTTGTCGTAGTCCAGCGCAATCTGGAACATAGTGTCGAGGGATTTTTCCATCGCGCCATCAACACTGGTCGGGTCCAAGCCGCCGACGTAATGCGCCCCCGCCTGCATTGCTTCACGCATTAAGGGTTCCGATTTCGACAGCAGCAAACCGTGCTGCGGGAAGGCGACGATTTCACACTCAAAGCCCGCCTGACGTCGCGCCAGCACCGCCTGCAAATTTTGCAGATTTTTCAGGCCGGAAACCGGTTCGATATTGCAGTGGCTGCGGGCAATGGTGGTGCCTTTCGACTGCAATAGATCGATCAGTTTTTCCGCCCGCTCCTGCGTATACGGTTGTAACTCCGGCAGCATTTTCTGCTCGAGTTTGATCATGTCCTGGATAGTGGTGCCTGCCGGACGATTGAGCGAGCGCCACGGCCCGCCGTAGAAGGTTTTGTCGAGATGAATATGCATGTCGCGGGTGGTGGGCAGCATCAGCTTACCGCCAGCGTCATAGTGCGGCAGCGTGGCGTCCGGATGCTGCTTGTTCTCGCGCAGGGCGACAATTTTGCCGTCCTGAATCTCCACGGTCTGGCGCGCCGTGCGGGTCTGCACCGCCACGCCATTTTCGTAGTCAAATCCAGTTTCCAGCAGCACGTTGTCGAGATAGTAATGCGGGTCAGTGATTTTCATGGTGTTGTTCGCTTCGCAGTTTGTGGTGCCAGAGACCGCCGCATGGGCGAGCGGCACAGAGGTACCAAACAGCGCGGCGGCGGTGACCATCTTACCGCTCTGGCTCAAAAACTCACGGCGGCTATTGTTTTCTTTCATCTTACGTCCTTACGTTTTAATAATGTGGGTGCCCGTTTCACCGCTCAGCGCCGCTGGCAGGCATTCCGGCGTGGTGATAATCACTTCTTTACCGCCCTGTTCCAGGAACGTCAGGCTGGCGATGATTTTTGGCAACATGCTGCCGGGCGGGAAATGCCCTTCCTGCATATAGCGGGTCATGGTGGCAATATCTACGCGATCCAGCGCCTGCTGCTGCGGTTTGCCAAAATGAATACACACTTTTTCGACGCCAGTGGTGATCACCAGAATGTCGGCGTGAATTTCACGGGCCAACAGCGCGGTAGAGAGATCTTTGTCGATAACCGCGTCCACGCTTTGGTAATCTCCCGCTTCAGTGCGCACCACCGGAATACCACCGCCGCCCGCGCCAATTACGACAAAACCTTGTTGGATCAGCGCCTTAATGGCAGGTGCTTCGACAATACGTTTCGGTTCCGGCGAGGCGACCACGCGGCGATAGCCCCGTCCGGCATCTTCAACAAAACGCCAGTCGGGGTTTGCCTTTTGTAATTCGTCACGCTGGCTGTCACTAAAGAATGCGCCAATGGGCTTGGTGGGATGGGCAAATCCCGGATCGTTTTTATCCACTTCCACCTGAGTCACCACGGTGACGGCTTTTTTCTCGCCATGACGCGCCAGTCGGTTGTTCAGCGCCTGTTGGATCAAGTAGCCAATGCCGCCTTGCGTATCCGCCACACAGTTCGCCAGCGGCGTTAAGGGCAGCCCTTCGCGCTCGTGGGCAATCTCCGCGCGGCGTAAATCCAAACCGACCTGCGGTCCGTTGCCGTGGGTCAGCACAATGTCGTAATCGGAAGCCAGCATTTCCAGCACCGTATCGGCCACGGCTTTCACCGCCTCCGCCTGATGCTCAATCGACTGGCTGGCGTTATCTTTGATAATGCTGTTGCCACCAATGGCAACGACCACAAGCTCTTTCATGTTGTTATGTCCGCTACAGAGGGTGATGGGGTTGTGACCAACGCCAAATTGCCTGATGCGCTACGCTTATCAGGCCTACAAATTCTCGTGCCACTCGTAAGCCGGATAAGGCGTTCACGCCGCATCCGGCAATGGTGACAAATGCCTGATGCGCTACGCTTATCAGGCCTACAGATTCTTGCGCCATTCGTAGGCCGGATAAGGCGTTCACGCCGCATCCGGCAATGGTGACAAATGCCTGATGCGCTACGCTTATCAGGCCTACAGATTCTTGCGCCATTCGTAGGCCGGATAAGGCGTTCACGCCGCATCCGGCAATGGTGACAAATGCCTGATGCGCTACGCTTATCAGGCCTACAGATTCTTGCGCCATTCGTAGGCCGGATAAGGCGTTCACGCCGCATCCGGCAATGGTGACAAATGCCTGATGCGCTACGCTTATCAGGCCTACAGATTCTTGCGCCATTCGTAGGCCGGATAAGGCGTTCACACCGCATCCGGCATGAACATGTAGGTCAGACGCCGTAACGTTCGCACCAGCCAAGAATGGCTTTCTCGAAGCAGGCGAATGGCGGATGCACAATGCCCGCGCCAATCATGCCGACACCCGCATCTTTATGGACGATGGCGGTGTTGATCACCGGCAGAATGCCGCTGCTACCCACGCGGGTGATGTCGATTGCCGACGGCACGCCCATAAAACCGAGCAGCGGAATGGTGACGTTGGGGTTTTCACCGAGAGTGATTTC
>OATN01000469.1_pt1 | contig 12997 bp, 8 predicted proteins | sample 1501211 | NCBI WGS metagenome assembly OATN01 (sample SAMEA2579978, study PRJEB22360) | human gut metagenome | reverse complement strand
CTTGGCCACCGCTGCTTCTGAATCCTTGTTAACCGCCCGCGCTTGGGCCAAAGCTGTTTGCAAGTCGGCAAAACTGACATCAGTGTATGTCTCCGCTTTAAACTCGGCTGCTTTGGTGATCAAGCTGACAAGCTCGGTTTTGTCCGGTTGCTTTTCAAGTTGTAGCATTGCCGCCATTAAGGCATCGGCCTGTTTTCCAACTTCAGCTTGAGCAGCATTGGGATCATTCAGAACCAAACGTGCCGGTTTTAAAGCTGTTTGCAGTTTGGCATAGGAACTTGCGGTATAGTCGCTAGCTTTCAGTTTTTCTGTCGCTTTGACAAGTGCAGCGAGTGATTGTTTATCGGCCCGTGGTACCAAAGCGTCAATGGCTCCCTGAAGTTGATCGGCCAACTTTTGCTGTGTCGCCGCAGACGTTGTTGGATCCGTTAGTGCCTTTTTCGCTTCATCCAAAACGGTTGTGAGTTGGGTAAAGCTGTTTGGCGTGTAGTCGGCAGCATTTAGGTTGGCCGCTACTTTAACCCATTGTTCTAGCGCCGTGGCTTGCGGTTGTTGCTTCACTTCCAGTGCAAACCACGCATTGCTAATTGCCTGGATGGCCGCTTGAATTTGCGCTTGGGTTGCATTTGCATCGGCAGAGACTGGTTTGGCTGTAGCAACAGCATCCGTCAATTTTGCAAAACTCTCCGCCGTATACTGGTCAGCTTTTAACGCTTCAGCAGCTTCGATTAACTTTTTCAACTGATCCTGAGTCACGCCGCGGTCAGCCTCGAGTTTGCCCAAAGCGTGCTTCAGGTCCGCATAAGCTTGATTGAGCGCATCAACCGTTACGTTATCAACGTTGAGAACTTGGCTCGCTTTATCGCGTTGAGCTGCAACCGCCTGCCAACTAACTGTGGTAAACAACTTCGGATCGAGTGCGTTAATGCCATCAATTAAGGCGGTTAATTGTGCTTTAGCCTGATCCAGCGCGCTCGTATCCGCTGGCAAAATGGTGATCGGTGCCGGTACTTGCGGCAAGTTTTCCGGACCCCACTGATTGGTTAACATTGGATCACTTAACGCAAAGCTGAGTGCCGCTTTCGTCATGCGGGTTTTGGCTCGCAACGTGATGGTCGCTAACTTTTGATCGCCTGACAAGCGCTTCTGCTGGCCTTCATTGGCAAAAATCAGATAGAGATCGCGACTGTTATCACCATGCGTTCGCGTCTTGCTGAAGTTAACCATCTGGGCTGTCGCTTGGGTCGGTTCAACTTTGACTAACTCGACATTCGGATTCGTGAGCGGTACCCGGGCAAAGAGGCTGTTGACGTTGGCTAGATCCTTGCCAAGCAGATTCAAGGTGATCGTTTCTCCCGGCAGATACGTTTGCTTTTCAGCTTCAAGTGCCAAAGTTCCGGCTGGTGCTTGTTCATCCGGCTTCGTCACCGGCGTTTTGCCTAGCTTGGTCATGACATAGTTGATGTCAAAAGCGTCAATGACCCCATTGCGATTCAGGTCGCCGTTTTGAACATAACCGTTGAAATCACTGTCAATGTTGGCCGTTAAGCCCGCGTAGTTCATAAGCGACGTTTGATCGTCTTCATTCACCCGTCCGTCATTGGTAATATCACCCAACACCGCTTTGCTTGAGCCATCCCGTTTAAACAGCAGCAATTCCCGTCCTGAAACAAAATCGCCGCGGCTTGTGCCTTTAGGGATCACAAAGCGGACATATTGGGCTTTTTCATTTTTGTCAAAAGTGATTGTCTTGTCTTTGCCATCCCACGTCCAACCTTTGCCTTCACCTGCTTGATGCCAGTGAATCCCATCAAGGCTGGTTTCGACTTTCAATGCTGACAAAGTACCGTTACCGCCGTCTTCACGCGGAACATAAGTCACATGATCCAAGTCGTAAACGCCATCAAGTTCCGTGGTAATCGTCATCGGTGTTGCTGATTGCTTAGGCGGCGTGGTGAACCAGTTGCTGTGCGCCATCGTAGTCAGATCCTGATCAAAAAGATGAGCCGCGGTGTCTTTTCCTTGCCAAGTAGCGACACCGGTAATCGGTGATGTGACTTGCGGATTGCTCATTTTGACGGCAAGCCGCAGCGGATTATCTTTGGAACTGAAAGTCTGCTCGTTACTCCACTTAGAAACCGCTTTGGCCGTTGCTGCGCGTACCTGGAACGTGTGCTTGGTTTGGCTCTTCACCGGCGTTAGCAGAAATTCCGGCTTGGTCAGATTGCGGTAAACAACGCCATCTGCCTTGACGTCATAACTTGTCGCGTCCTTCACCGGCTTCCAGTCAATGCCCACAGTTGTATCGGTCGTGGTCTGATCATTTTGCTTGATCTCGGTCGGCACTGCTACTTCATCGCTCTCGGGTAATGCTTCAGTGGTTGGATCATCAGTAGCATTGATACCGTCCACGGTGAGCTTGATCGCATTGCTTTTAACATTGGTTTTTCCCAGCTTAACTTGTAAAAAGTTCTGGTCAATCGACTTATCTGCAAGTTGATCCAAGAAATCATTCGTATGATATTGTTTATTAACAAAATAAACATTTTCGCCTGCAGTAAAGTCTTTGAGTTTATCGACGGCGGTCATTTTACCCGTTTGTCCGCCAACACTGGCCGTAACTTTAGCCGGCTTGCCGCTCGTTCGAATGGCAAATTCAGTGGCTCGATCTGGATTTAAGCCGCTGTAATCACCTGTCAGAGGATCAACGTTCACGGTCAACTGATCCTTTTGCAATTCGCTGGTAACCTTGGTTTGGGCATGCGCACCTTTTAGATACTTTTTCGAAATGCCGTCATCTTCGTAAACCGTAAAATCGTTTTTGCCACTCGCCGGGAAAATCTGAAACTGCCGCTTGGTTTGGTCAAATGCTTTGGGCGTATTGTGTGCGGGCGTGGTTGGAATCACGGCGCCTTTTTTAACGAAAACCGGCAACTTCCAAATCGGCGCTTCGAAGTTGTTTAAGACCTGACCGCCACGATATTCCTTGCCGGTGTAATAATCGATCCAAACTTGCTGCTTGTCAGGGAGGTAAATGCCGTTACGTACATCGTTTCCCTTTTCATCAGCCGCCGTGTTTTGGTAAATCGGCGCAACAAGGAAGTTATCGCCCCAGAGGTATTCGTACTTGACCAGATCGGTATATGCCTCAGGAATGTTCGGATAATCAAGGAACAGACCGCGCACCATTGGCTTACCATCAAAGACACTTTGCGCAGACGCCGTGTAGTTGTAAGGCATCAGCATGGTCTTTTGCTTGTTGTAAGCACGATTGATCGCCGTTGTTTGCTGATCAAACGAGAATGGCGTTTTGGGATTGGCACCCCAGCCGTCCATGTTAAGCTGGATCGGCGTGAAGGCTTTCCACTGAAAATCGCGGGTGTTGACGATCGGATTACCGCCGCCAAAAATTCCGTCCATATCGGAACCTACATACGGCTGTCCGGATAAACCGGTCCCGATATACGTTGGAATATGAAAGCGAATGTATTCCCACTGGCCACCGGTTTGATCCCCCGTCCACACGCCGGCATACCGCTGCGTCCCGGCCCAGCCATCAAGCGTAATCGCAAACGGCCGCAACGAATCGCCTTTGACCTGCGTCATCATCGCATCAGCTTTAGCCAGACCATCTAAGCCAAAAGAATACCCGGACCCGACCCAGGCCACGTCAGTTTTCAGGGCCTTGACACCAATGGCAACTTCCTTGGCAAAATCACGATCATCCGGTTTCGGATTGGCCGGATCAACTGGCGACAAGTTTTGTTGCGTCCACAGCCCGGTTGCAACGCCATGCTGATCCGCATAATCCGCAAACGACTTAAGATTTTGCAAGTTGCCTGCTAAAGTATCGGTCTGCCCATAGCCTGCACCATAACCATCGTTTGGCAAAAACCATCCCAGCGGCATATCATTTTTCTGATACCGATCAATAACGGCGCGAGCACTAAATTGATAATTATTCAGCTCCCCGTTCAACGATTCTTTGATACCACTTTGGCCAGCAGGAATTTTCCCAGGCTGATATTCTTTATAATATTTGCCGTCTTCAAACTTAATCGCACCGCTTGTTCCTTCAGGTACCGGAACCCAAGTGTCACGGTTATAGGCATTCAAGTGTGCTTCATACAGGCCATAACGCGGCATCATCGCCGGTGCACCCGTCAAGTCGTAATAATCTTTCAATAAGTCATAGGGTTTCGCATCGAAAAAGTAAACTGCATCAAACCGATTTTCCTGATGCGTGGTCTTTACTTGGCCGTCATCGCTAGCCCCAAAGTCATAGTTACCCAGCTTAAACGTGTTCCGCACCACGCCATAGCCAGCGGTTGACCAATAAAATGGATTCGGTGACGCCACCCCGCCATCAACCCAATTACCCGTGTTTTCAATCTTGACATTTTTACCTGTTAGCGTGAAATTACCATTTTGCGTGCCACCGCCAAAAAACTGGTCAGTGCCACGTTTTAACACTTGTGTCGCATGATCGTTGGTAATTTCTAACGGCTGACTCTCGGCCATGACCACCTTTGAGCCCTGGGAAACCTGCAGAGTTGCATTTGCTTGATTAAATCCAATGGCAATCGCATCGGTCTTGATCGTCCACCCATCACCGTTATGATCAAGCGTAGCAGCCGCAAACACCTTAGCTGCCGATGCATCAATTTCCTTGGTAAAAATTTTTGCGTTAAGCCCTTTTTCCGATTGGGCAGGCGCAGCAAACTTACCTGAAGGATCAGCATAAAAGCGAAATTGATTGTTCGCTAATATAAACACCCGTGCCTTCAGGTTGTTGGAGTAAGTAACTTCAAAATAATGCGTTTGTTTGGTGACATTCACAATGTTGAGCATGCTTGTACTGGCCTTCTTCACCGCGCTACTTTTAGCCGGTTCGGATCCCTTAGCTGCCGTTACCGGAACCGTACTACTGACATACACGACAGTCGCAGTCAATGATAAAACTGCGCTGCTATATAACAGTGAACGCGGCACCCGAGGCCGATCCTTCACTGTCTTCATTCCATTGTGCATCGACAAACTCCCCCTAAAAATTGTTGTGGCTCCTCCACGTGGTCGGTACCACTCAAGGGGATTGTAACCGCATTCATTTGTTTACTTCAACCACAAAATATTGTCTAAAAGTGGCGAAAATCTATTTTCTGGAAATATTTTTCAGAAAATATAAACTAAATTATTGTTAGGGTTGTGAACTAGATATTGACGCCATCGAGTTTCCCGAAGCTTTGCCGGTGCACAATTAAGAACAAGAGTTATACTAGTAGCGCTTAATTATTAATTTTATACGAATGAGAACTGAACTCATTTCATTCACATAGTACACCATCACTAAAATGTTGACCACCGGACCAGTTTTGATAAGCGCAAAAGTCCAGAAACTTGGTAGCCTCTGATTCAGTTTGCGTTCCTTAGTTAAAGGTATAAAATGGTGATACTCAATAGCATCAAAACATGATTAATGCCAATTAAAAATATTTCAAAAAGAACTCCCATTATCATTTCAATGTGTTTAATGATCATATATACAAAAACACCGCCAAGTTAAGACGGTAAACGTCATAACTCAGCGGCAGCGATTTAGCAAGGCACGCACCCCTCACCATTCTAACTTCCGGAGGTGATCGCCATGCTAAGAGGAAAGATCGGAGGGTTGGGTTACGCTAGAAATAGCGTTGGCCATCTTGGTTTTAGCCCAGGCGTACTTGATTTACGCCAAGGCAACCAAGATACTAAAAGAAGCTAACCGTAACGGCTAGCTTCTACCACCAGTCTTTCTAACTCGCGTCGAGGTCATCGGGTCGCACCCCGGTGGCCTCTTTTCACCTTCTTTATTTTACCTGACAATCAAGCTTGCCGTCAAACAAAATCCATCTATCGAAAACCATTTTTTGAGATTAGCAAGAAGAGTCGCCCCAACCTATATGCATCAGCCTCAAGCCAACCCGACCACGTTTTGCTATAATCAACTCCGTACATACCCTATCCACAAAAAGGAAGATTGATGCTATGGCGGATGAATTTATTGCCCATCCTTTGATCACCATTACCAACGTTATCTGGAGCTTTTCGCGTACCACCCGGCAGTTGCAGATCTTGTTGATTCATCGCGCGGATGATCCTTACGCCGGCTACTGGGCCCTACCGGAAACGACTTTGCGTGTGCGCGAAAGTGCTGATGCAGCGGCGATCAGGCTGATTCGCGATAAAATCGGCGTGCATGTCAATCGCGGATCCACGGAGCAGTTAGCCACGTTTACGGACCCGGCCCGCACACCCGGCGAGCGGGCTTTGGCGCTGACTTACATGACATATCTGCCGACGATGCCTAAGTTACGGCCCGGTTATGGTGCAACCGATGCGCGGTGGTTTGCTTTTAGCGCCACTGCCAACGATTATCAGTTACAAAATGGTGCGCTCACGTTTCAGTTAGATCAACAGGCGGCGCATCTGGCTTTTGATCATGCGCGGATTCTAGGTGTCGCTATTCGCCGGATCCGCAATAAACTTGATTATCAACCCAGCATTTTGCAAGTACTCGGCCACACCTTCACCTTAAAAGAAGCACGTGAAGTTTACGCGCCTTTTCTCAATACGACCGCGGCCGCCATTGACAACTCTAACTTTAAAAAGACGCACCAGCATCTTTTTGTTGAAGTCGGCACTGCCCATGATCGCACGCGCAGTGGCCGTCCGCCTAAATTGTTTAAACTTGCCTAGTTGAAAAATACCCTGAACCCGCGTATCGTAGACAACAAATAAAAGTCTAATGTACTTTTATACTACGTGAGTTTAAGTAAATTTTACTTTAATTAGAAAGGAAGCCTCAATAATGGCTCATTCAAATGAAGCATTGCTCATTATTGACTATACTAATGACTTTGTTGCCGATAAAGGTGCTTTGACCTGTGGCGCGGCTGGGCAAGTGTTGGCCCCTCACATTGTCGCTTTGGCTGATGAATTTTTGCAACAAGATGGCTGGGTATACTTGCCAACCGATGTGCATACACCGCACGATCCGTATCATCCCGAAAGCAAACTGTTCCCGCCGCATAATGTTCGCGGGACTTGGGGGCGGGCGTTCTTTGGTTCGCTTGCGCCTTGGTATGCGGCCCATAAAGATGAAGAACGGGTGAACATGTTTGATAAAACCCGCTACTCCGCGTTTGCCGGAACGCCGCTGGATCTGCGCCTACGTGAACGCAAAATCGACACCGTTCATTTAGTCGGCGTCTGCACCGATATCTGCGTTTTGCATACGGCAGTTGATGCTTACAATCTCAACTATCAAATTGTCGTCCATAAAAATGCAGTTGCGGCTTTGACGCCAGCTGGCCAGGACTGGGCGCTGGACCACTTTGCACATGTTTTGGGCGCCGAAGTAACGGATTAATTAACCACGGACTGATAAAGAAGGCTTTTAAAGATGAATATGAATCAAGCAATGTTGACGGATCTCTATGAATTTTCCATGGCCAATGGGTATTGTGCGACCTTACCGCATGAAGACCAGGCCGTTTTCGATATTTTCTATCGCAATGTCCCGGATCATGGCAGTTTTGTTATTGCCGCTGGGTTACAACAAGTTGTTGAAGCGTTACGCGACTTTCACTTCGAGGATGCAGATATCAAATATTTGCGTTCGTTGAAACTTTATTCGGATACATTTTTAGACTATTTAAAAACGATGAAGTTAGCTTGCACGGTGACGGCTTTACCAGAAGGCACACCCGTCTTTCCGCGTGAGCCGCTGTTAACGGTGCAAGGGCCGCTGATGCAGGTCCAGTTGCTGGAAACGCTGCTGCTCAACATCGTCAATCACCAGTCACTCATTGCAACCAAAGCCCGGCGCATCACGGCTGCGGCTGAAGGACGGCCGGTTATGGAATTTGGTGCCCGCCGCGCGCAAGGACCGGATGCCTCGGTTTATGGAGCGCGTGCTGCTGTGATTGGCGGCTGTGCCAGCACCTCCAACGTCTTGGCTGCACAACGCTTCAACATCCCGGCTGCCGGAACAATGGCCCACAGCTGGATCGAAGCCTTCCCCGATGAACTCACCGCTTTTCGTGCCTGGGCTAAAGTCTATCCTGACAACAGTGCGTTGCTGGTCGATACTTATGATGTGCTCAAGTCCGGTGTGCCCAATGCGATCACCGTTTTTAAGGAACTCAAGGCAGCCGGCCATCACCCGGTTGGTATCCGCATCGACTCTGGCGACATCACCCAGCTAGCGAAACAAGCCCGGAAAATGCTCGATGACGCCGGCTTCCCCGATGCCAAAATCACAGCTTCCAATGCGCTTGATGAAACCGTCATTCAGTCCCTACTTAAAGAAGGCGCACCGATTGACAACTTTGGAATCGGTGAAAAGTTAATCACCAGCGCCTCATCTCCGGTTTTAAGCGGTGTTTACAAAATGACCGCATTGCAAGCAAACGGCAAGTGGCTTCCTAAAATCAAGGTAAGTGCTAGCCGAGAAAAGACCACTTTACCAAGTCATAAACAGGTTTATCGCCTGTATCACTGTGATGATCAAACGGCTTTTGCGGATGTCATTGCGTTGGCTGACGAAAACCTGCCTGCAGAAATTGCCGCGGTCAATGCCAACCCGCTGGCTACCCAAACGCAAGTCACCTTACGCGATTTCACTGCCGAACCGTTATTAAAACCGGTCTTCCCTCAAGCACAAGAGCCGCTCACGACCGATGTCTTTGCCATTCAAAAACATATGCAAACAGCACTCGGACACTTACCAGAAGCAACGCAACGGCTCGTTAATCCGGATCTCTATCCGGTTTACCTCACGCCGAAATTGGCAGCGTTACAACAGAAATTGATTGATGAACATCATCAAAATTGATCAGGGCGCGTGTTTTTAGGCGTTTCTTATTTTGAGTATAAAAATCAAAAACTGCTTCGAAAGCAAGATTGCTTCCAAAGCAGTTTTTTAATTTCGTGAATTAAACATCGCCTTGAGCTGCATTTTAAACCGGCGCCTTAGCTTCTTTGGCCACCAAGTCGCGCATATCCATTGCTTCTTCAAAACGATTGGTAATGATCCCGGTGACGTAACGTTCGCGCATCAGTTGTTTCATTTTCAGCGGATCATCAACTGTCCAGACGCGCTGGGCTTTGTTGAGGTGGCTGTTGTAATGTTCAATGTGGACGGCTTCCAAATACGATGGTAAGGTGGCACCGGTTAGAACCCGACTCGTTAACCAAGCCGTTTTCATTTTCGGCGCAAGGGTATGAATGACGTTAATACTGTCGTGATTGAATGAGGAGTAGATGACGCGATCCTGCATATTGAACTGCTCAACGTAATCTTGCGTCAGCGCCTCAATGCCCGGATAGCGGATCTTGCCGGTTTTAAACTCAATGTTAACCATCACGTCATAATGGCTTAAAACCGTCAATGCTTCCCGAAGCGATGGAATGTGTTCGCCATTGGCCAGCCGCATCCCTTTTAGTTGCGTCCGGGTTAAATCCGCAATCCAGCCAGTGCCATCGGTTGTACGATCAACCCGTTCATCATGCATGATCACCAGATGCCCATCCGCACTCATCTGCACATCGGTTTCAATGCCATCGATGCCATGCTCACAGGCATATTCGAATCCTTGCAAACTATTCTCCGGAAAACGCGCCGGATAACCGCGATGTCCATAAATTGCTACTGTCATCATGAGCCTCCATTTCGCATACTTTACTGATCAAAAACCGTCTGCGCCAAGCTGTATCAGGCATCTGCTTTCAAGGCCCGCACATGAGCTTCAATCTGATCGCGGACTTGGCGAAAAACCGCCAACACCGCTTCTTGCGAACCACTCGCCGCTGCTGGATCCGCCAGCGGCCAATGCAAACGGCGAACGGTTGGCGGTGTCACCGGGCACCGATCCCGCGCATCCCCGCAGAGTGTCACAATCAAATCAGCCTGCTGCAGTTCGGCTTCTTTGAGCACTTTTGATTGCTGTTGCGAAATATCGATGCCTTTTTCTGCCATGACCTTAACCGCCAGTGGATTTAGGCCGTGTGCTTCGATGCCGGCACTTTTTACCTGCCACTGACGCCCCAGCAATTTTTTGGCAAATCCTTCTGCCATTTGACTGCGGCAGGCATTCCCTGTACAGAGAAAATAGACTTTTGGCATGATCACGACCAGCTCCTTTGCGATAATGATGTCTAACGTTATCTTGATCATACGCGGGTTACGGTCGTTGGGCAATATGGATGCAACTGGCAACTTAACGCTTGTAGTCCAGCAGGTTGCCACTGACGGAATTGGTCTTTGAAATGGCCGTATTCGTATCGGCTTCCGCTTCATCTAAAGCCTTCTTAACATCGGCACCGCCATAAATCTGTTGCATAGCCAATTCAACATTTTGCCGTTCTTCTTGGATATTGCTGAAGAACGCACCTGCTGTGGCCGCATTGATATGACCTTGGTTCAGTTGTTCAATCGGAACCGCTAAAGCAGGGTTTTTCTTAATTGCATCAGCCAAGCTCTTTACTTGGTTGGCTTTTTGGTTAACCGCAAAATAGCCCGTGCCGAGTTGCCATGTTGCTTGAGACTTAGGCGTCATTAGATACTTCATAAACTGCCAAGCCCCTTCTTGGACAGCGGTTGGTTTGTCCTTAGTAATCCATAGACTTGCGCCGCCAATCGCTACACCATTCGCTTTGGTACCATCCGGATGCGGTGTGAAGGTCACGCCGTATTTAAATTTGGCGTTCGTTTGTAACTGTCCTAACATAGCAGAACTTTGCATGAAGATGCCGACCTTTTGCGCCAAAAACGCCGCGCTCTGGTTGTTAGCAGCTGCTGATCCGGTCCCAAAGTTTTGGAAGGCGTTTTGTTTGATCACGTCTTGCAGCCAATTCATACTTTTGACCATTTCCGGCGAGTTCAATGTGGCACTGGTTGCCATCGCTTGGCGGCCGTTATCGTGGTTGAAAATTTAAGTATTTTGATTGGCAACCAACTCTTCCGGCAGCCAGCCATAGATCTGCATCGTCATCCCTTTGACCGCACCTTTACTCTTTTGAGTCAACGCAACCGCTGCCTTGGTCACGTCGCTATACGTCGGTGACAGTGGCAAATCGGGAATACCATACTTTTTAAACAGGCTCTGGTTGTAGTACATAACCGAACTAGAGGAGTTAAACGGCATGGAAGCTAACTTACCATTGATTTTATAAGCGGCTGTCACCCCTGGATACAATTGACTCAAATCATAGTGGTCACGATCAATGAACTTTTGTACCGGTACCGTTGAATTCAAGCCGATCATCATAGACTGGTTGGCCTGATCACTTTGAATCAAGTCAGGCGAAACATTACTGCCGACCGTATTGGCATATTTCATAATCGACAATTCATAACTGCCGGCGTAAATCGGCTTAACCGTGTATTTGGTCTGACTCTTGTTAAATTGATCGACTAAGCCTTCCAGAACCTTTTCATTCGGGCCATTCATCGAGTGCCAAAACGTGATGGTCGTGCGCCCGTTGTTATCAGCAGCACTGGCCGATTGTTGGTGGGTGAAGAAAAAGCCAAGTCCGAAAATAACAACAATCGCTGCGACTATCGCAATAATCTTCTTATATGTGGTTTTCAACCCTTCGTCCCCCCTGCATTCAAATTACGCTTGAAGAATTTCTGGCCAATAAGCAACAGTGCCAAGGTTGGTAACAACACAATGATCGCCGTGGCCATCACCATCCCCCAGTTGGCGAACGTATCTTCCGCCTGTAACTGCTTCAAGCCGACTTGAACTGGCCGGAAATCATCCGAGAAAGTCGTAATCAACGGCCACAGGTATTGGTTCCAATGGGTCAGGAACGTATAAAGGGAAAAGGTGATCAACATGCTGCGACTATATGGCACCGCAATTTTCCAAAGAAACTGGAGGCGGCTAAGGCCAAGATACTTACCAAAGTCCACCAAGTCGGTTGGAATCTGCAAAAAGGCTTGACGCAACATGAAAACCCCAAATGCTGAAGTGAAAAATGGAATCGTCAAGCCAGCATAATTGTTCAGCCAGCCGAGTGCTTTTACCGTCTGAAAATTAGGAATGATCTGGGCTTCAAACGGCAGCATCATGGTGATCAAAAAGGCAAAGAACAACTGCTTTTTGTAGCGGAAGTTCATAAACGCAAAGGCATAAGCAGCAAGTGTACATAAAACTAATTGGCCGATGGTGATTAATCCGGCGGTCACAAACGAGTTAATCATATAGCGAATAATCGGTGTGGTGACAAACGCCTGCCAATAGTTATTAAGCGAGATATTGGTGGATAAGAAGTTCCCTGCCGCAATATCTTTTGTCGGTAGTAACGATGCCCAAATCCCCAACAGAATCGGGAATAAAAGTATCACCGCAACCACCGTCAATAAAAGATAACGTGCTCCGTGTTTGACATGTGTCATGCGTAATACACCTTCCGTTCTGTGAAATGGAATTGAACCCAAGTGGCCAAGGCAATAATGACGGTTAGCACAATGGATTCCGCACTGGCCGTTCCAAAGTTGTGGAAAGCAAAGGTATCTTGATAAATCTTATATGCTAGGAAATTCGTGGCATTGTTAGGACCGCCGCCTGTAATTAAGTCAATCTGGGCAAACATTTTGAACCCATCAATGATTTCAACCACAAACAAGAAGAACAGGGTTGGCGAAATCATCGGAACCGTAATCTTGAGCGTCTGCTTGAATTGTGACCAACCAGCAATGTCAGCAACTTCATAGTATTCTGGCGGCACACTTTGAAACGCACTCAGAAGAATCAGAAAGGCAAAACCCAATGCCATCCAGACGCTGGCCAAAACGATGACAATCATGGCACCGGTCGGATCAACCAACAAGTTGGCATTGGTGACGCCCAGCGCTTTTAAGGCAAAACTGGCGAGGCCAACAGACGGATTGAACAAGAACAGCCAGAGAATCGAAGCAGCGGCGGCACTGGTGCCCATCGTACCGGCA
>OATN01000462.1_pt1 | contig 13236 bp, 9 predicted proteins | sample 1501211 | NCBI WGS metagenome assembly OATN01 (sample SAMEA2579978, study PRJEB22360) | human gut metagenome | reverse complement strand
GCGTCCGCGCCAGCAACACCCGAAAGTCGCCAAAAAAGATAAAGCGTGCTTGCGTTCGCGTCAACGCGGTATAAAAGCTCTGGGCATTTAACATATGATCGGCCCCATTAACAATGGCGATCACCGTATCCGCCTGACCGCCTTGCGCTTTGTGGACCGTGATCGCATACGCCAACGTCAACGCCCGCGGCACACTGCCAAAGCTGTAATAACAATATTGCTGGCCAACTTGGACAACCAGAAATCGCCGCTTGGTATCAATATGGGCAATCACCCCAGTATCACCGTTGGCCATAATCGTCTCCCGCCAACGCTTTGTCCCGAATTCGTCGGTTTGTTGCAACCCATTTTCGCCTAAAACTGCACGCCGCTCCCAGGTCTTAGGATCAACCAACGCCACATGCTTGTCATTTTTTAAAATCATGACGCGATCACGCATTCGCAAATGGTGCTTTTGCTTGGTCACCGGATCGACATAACTGCTGACGTATTCTTCCTCACCAGGCCTGGTCGGATTGACCAAGGCCTGCAGTTCGGCATTAAATCGCAGTCGACCAGTGGCGCCCACATTTTTATTCACAATTAAAAGTTGCGAGTCCAGCTCGTGGCCGCTTTTGGCTAGCGCGTCTTGATACGCCTTGATTCCGGCATCGAAAACGCGGCCGGCATCGCGCTGATTGTAAAGCGCCACATTACCGCTGACATAGCGATCATCATCCGGTCCGAATGGTAATGGCAGGCGCCGATCCCGAATTCGATTGGCCAGCGCCAGCACCCCTGATTGCGCATCCTGACGATAAACCCGCGTCAAAGTTGTGGCCGCCACCTGCGAATCGGCTAAACAATCCTTCAAAAAGTTACCCGGACCAATTGGCGGCAGCTGAAAGACATCGCCGACAAACAACATGTGTGCCTTTTTGAAATTCACGTGTTTCAACACGGTATAGGCCAAGGGCGTGGTTAACATCGAGCTTTCATCGACAATGATCAACCGCGCATCACCAAATGTCTCCCAATCCGACTCCGCATTGAACCGCTCAAGCTCCTCGCCTGGCAGCAAGTGCAAGTACGCGTGAATCGTGGCGGCAGGTTCGTGCGTATACTTCGCCAACACCTTCGCGGCCCGCCCGGTTGGTGCCAGCAACACACTTTTCCCCTTCGCCTGGGCATTGAAAAAGTGAACCAGCAAATTGGTCAACCAAGTCTTACCGGTGCCCGCACTGCCATTCAGCACACTTAGCCCATGCTGATTCACATTCTGAAAAGCAGCGCGCTGTTGGTCGTTGATGACGAGCTGATGGCGATCCAAAAATTGATCCAGTTTGTCATCCAGTTCTTCCGGCTTAATCAGTGGCTCTGCGGTTTTCTGTGCCACCGTCATTATTTTGGCCACTGAGCCTTCCGTGGCAAACATATCGCAGCTGGTCACCAAGTCATACTGTTCATTTAACAAAAAGCCATACGCCAACGCCTGTTTAGGATCGGCAAACATCGTCAGGTCTTCGGCGCGCACGCCTAATAACGTGGCTGCTTGTTGCTTAAACCACGTGATCGTAATGTAGGTCAACCCTTGCGTCAAAACCGCCGTCCGGAAAATATACTGCAACCCCGCAGCAAGGCGATGCGGATCATTGGCCGCAACCCCACGATTTTTAGCAAACGCATCCGCCTTTTTGAAATCAAACTGCGCCACTTGCATAAGCAAATACGGATTGGCATCAATGTGGTGCATGGCCAACTCAGCATCTTTATACGCCAGCCAGATTTTCTCATACGTCGTCGAACTGAGTGCTTTACCCCAGTGATTGGCCAGCACCGCGACCTCAAGCTTGCCACGAATGGCTGTGGCAATTTTTTGGATCGTTGCCGGCCCGATCCCCGGAATCCGTGCATCTTTAATCGTGGTCTTTGAAAAAGTCGCCAAAATCGGTTCGTCATCGGCAAATGCGTCATGCAAGCGGCGTAAAACCGTGGGCTGGTGCACGAGCAGGGTTTCAAGCAATTGCCACTGGCGGCGGGGGTCTTTCGGTAAGCCAAAATGCAGCCGCGCCACTTTATAAGACGGTTTCCGATAGCGCAGTGAATCGGCATCATCATAAACCAAATCAGCAGTGATAATGGCGCGCCGATTGTAATAACCCATGTCGCCGGTCACCGTGGCTTCTTGCGTGAGGGTCATTTTGAGCGCCGGATTCGGGTTCAAAATCCGCACCGCGTAAACCTTATAATCGCTGCTATCACTGTTGAACAACAACTTAATAATCTGTAGGTCAACATTTTCATAAACCTGAGTCTGTGGCACCGTGCACCAACCTCCTCTCTAATATATTTCGCGTTATCGGTCACAATTGCATCCGTAATTTAGTCGTCTCATGGGTGGCATCCCGGTCAAGCTTGGTGGCAATGCGAAACCGAAAATCCGCTGGCAAGCTCTGGAGTTGCTGCTGCGCCCATTGTTGGATGAACGTTGGCTGATGCCGCGGCTGATGAAACGTCAAGTCGCGACGGTGCGTACTGTACACGACCACATCTCCCCGCTTGTGACGTGCGGTCCATTGCAAACCTGCCACCAGCGCGATGAGGCCCGCAGATGGTACATAGAATTTCTGCGCCGGTTTGTAATCATCAGGCGTGAGTTCTGCATTTGCCGGGGCATCTGCATACGCCAGTTCCTTGATCGCGTCATCCAAAAATTCGGTCTGCCGCAACAACAACTGATCATTTGCATCCGTAATCTTAAGGCCGAACCGGTTGCCATTTAAATCATTCATCCACGCCAAATAGACCTTCGTTTGCGGCTCAAAATCAGCATGGTCAGCATCGTGCTGTAAGTTAGCCATGCCGCGGTGGAGCAAGACGCCTTTCGTGGTGGTGCCATTTGGTAAGCGAATCTCCGGTTGGCGCCCAGCAGCAGCCGACTGTGAATTTGTATGATTGGTTTCCATTATATGCCTCACTTCTAATCGTAAGCTTACCCGGTGCGGGCAGTGACTGCAAACCGCCCTCAAAACGGTTGTGCCTATTTCCAAAAAGGTTGTAGCTCACGGTTTGTGAAAAATTTATCACTTTTCAATTTGGATCGCTATCTAAAACCAATTAATCGCAGTAAATCTGCTGTATACCAGTTTTCAAGGGCTTGAGACAACGCGTCAAAGGCAAGCCGCTCGTCTTATCATCAGGCAGCCTAAAAATTTGAGCATGTCAACCAGAACTGATTAGTATTTTCATATAATCGCGCCATTGCCTAGTCTAACAATGAAAGTCTCAAAATTTGACAGTTTTTTTCCTAAAACTGAGACAAAAAGCTCTTTTCGGACGAGCCTGCAAATTGCTCGTAAAGATTAATTTACCAAAAAGGTTTACAAATCAACCTTTTCTGCCCGTTTGTGAATTCGCAAAATCAATTTTCTTTGTTTCCCAAATTATCTGGCTACAATTAAAGGTGTTCCAAAATTGTTTCGTACTTGGCATAAAGCGCTTGTCGACATAAAGGCTTGTAACTGCAAGTTTTGCCGACTCACGCTCATCTTAACGCGTTCGCCAGCCCAGAAACCTGCGTGTAAGGACCTTGGTCGCAATGGCCAAAGAGCGGCCATCACGCCCAAGGCCGCTTACACTCCGATCCCTAAGCGCGCCGGCTCACGCTCACTTGTTTAAAATTAGGAGGAATAAAATAATGGCAAAGATTCTCGCAGTCAATGCAGGTAGTTCGACCCTGAAGTGGAAGCTTTTTGATATGCCGGCTGAAGTGCAGTTGGCTGAGGGGTTGGTTGATCGATTGGGCCAGCCGCAATCGAAGGTTAAAATTAAATATGGCGACGGTCAGAAGTACGAGAGCGATACCCCAATTGCCAACTATCAAGAAGCAGTTGCCAGCTTGATGGGTAATATTAAGGCGCTAGGGTTAGTGGAGCATTTGCACGAGATTATCGGGGTTGGCCATCGGGTTGTTGCTGGCGGCGAAACTTTTGCCGAATCGGTTGTTGTTGATGATGAGACGCTGCTGCAGATTCAGAACCTTCGTGACTATGCACCGTTGCATAATCCCGTTGAAGCGGATTACATTTCGGTTTTTCGGAAAATGATGCCTTGGGCGAATGAAGTGGCAGTTTTTGACACGGCTTTCCACCAAACAATGCAACCGGAGAACTTTTTATATAGCATTCCATACGAATATTATGAGCAATATGGTGCGCGGAAGTATGGTGCGCATGGGACAAGTGTCCGTTATGTGAGCGCTCGTGCTGCTGAAATGTTGGGCAAGCCGCTAGAAGATCTACGTATGATTGTCATGCACTTAGGGTCTGGCTCTAGCATCACCGCGGTTCAAGGCGGACGGTCAATTGATACGTCCATGGGTTTTACGCCATTAGCAGGTGTCACCATGGGCACGCGATCAGGTGACATTGATCCGTCACTGGTAGGCTATCTCATGAAGAAGTTGGCGATACCGGATGTTGGCCAAATGATTCATATTCTCAACAACGATTCCGGTCTGCTAGGTATCTCCGGACTCAGCAATGATATGCGTGACTTGGAAGCCGCCGAGGACACCAATACACGCGCTAAGCTGGCACTGGATATTTTTGTTAACCGCGTTGTGAAATACGTTGGCTCTTACGCTGCTTTAATGGATGGCGTCGACGTGCTGGTCTTCACCGCTGGCATTGGCGAAAACGGTGACGAGATCCGTGATAAGATTATGCGGTCGCTTGATTACCTCGGCGCCAAAATCGATAATGATCTGAACTATAAATCCCATGGTGTTGAAGCCGATCTAAGCACGGCAGATTCAACCGTGAAAACACTGCTGGTGCCGACAAATGAAGAACTTATGATTGTACGCGATGTGATGGCACTGAGCTAAACCTGAATCACAAGCGGTTGCCAGTATAAAAATTGAACATTACCAAGACGCTCCTTCAAAAAAGCGCTAAAGATGAGTTTTATAACTTGTCTCTAGCGCTTTTTTGCATACTTGTTGCAGATACGCTACCCATTTAATTAATGCGCTCAATCGAAAATTCGGATGTGGTTAGCGCGAGCTGCATTAACAATTGCTTCGGGCATCACTTTGTCAGTAGCAATATAGTCAAGCGTATTCATCGGGGCACTCATATACAGTTGGTGTTTACCGACTTTGGTGTGATCGACTAACAACATCACTTGATCAGCGTGAGCAGCGAAAGCTCGTTTGATGTTGGCTTCCTGATCATTAGCATCGGTGGCGCCTGTAGCAATGAGACCGCGGCAAGAAAAAACTGCCAGATCGGCTTGATAATTCTCAATATCACGAGTTGCTTTGTCTCCGCTGATATTCTCCAGCATTTTATTGACAGTTCCGCCTACCAAGCTAACATACCAACCATTGCGCTTGGAAGCTTCAAGCGCAACCAAGATGCCATTTGTGACAATGTAAAGTTCATCAATATCCTTAAGCTCGCGAATAAGGACTAAAGAGGTGGTGCTGGAATCAATAAAGAGACTCATACCACTTTTGATTAATCGGTTTGCGCGTGTGGCTACCACCCGTTTAGCATCCAGATTCAAGGTGACCGAATAATCATATGGAACATCTTTAGGTTCTTCACTTAACGTTACGCCATTTAAAACCCGTCTGATTAAACCACGGTTCTCCATATCCAAGGTGTCACGCCTAACCGTAGCAGGACTGACGAAAAGTTGTTTTGCTAGATCGCTGTATCTAGCGAATTGCTGCGTATTAAGGATCTTTAAAATTTGGTTTTGGCGTTGAAATGAGACCACTAAGAACCCCTTCTTTCTCAAGGTGCATCATTTTATGCAAAATTATAGCACCGATTCGAAAAAAAGTGAAAAATTTTCGATATGGTCGTCAACTATTGTCAAATATTTTCAATCCCCTATACTACGAGATGAAAGCGGTTTACAAACACAAAGGAGGTACATCAACGTGGCACTTATGGGATTGGATCTCGGGACGACCGGTGTTAAGAGTACGATTACCGATAATGAAGGAAATATCCTTTCTGCTGCTTACCGAGAATACGAGACATCGGTTCCCAGAGAAGGCGAATATGAACTAGATCCGAGTGTGGTCTGGTCAGCGACTAAAGAAGTTATTCAAGAGTCAAAGAAGTTCGTGAAAGAAGATGTGCTGGCAGTCAGCGCTTCATCTTTTGGCGAGGCATTTGTAGCAGTTGATGCTCAAGGCCAACCGTTGATGAATACGATGTTGCAGACAGATAGCCGTGGAAAAGACGAGTTGAATGACTTGTTAACGCGGATTTCAGCCGAAGAAATTCGCAATAAAACCGGGTTGAATCCCGCGGTCACTTTCGCGGTACCTAAGATTATGTGGATCAAGAAGCATCGACCGGAGATCTATCAAAAAATTCATCGTATCCTGCTTTATGGGGCTTATATTCTGTACAAACTTGGCAATGTTGATGCCATTGACTACACGTTGGCTGATCGTTCACTTGCATTTAATGTTTCTACCAACGACTGGGATTCAGATATATTGGCTGCTGCCGGCATTGATCGTCAACTATTACCTAAGTGTTACCGGCTTGGTACTGTCGTTGGAACGATCAAACCAGAATTAGCTTCTGAGTTGGGTGTTAATCCCGACATGAAGTTGGTGACCGGCGCGCATGACCAAATCTGCGTTTCAATCGGTGCCGGAACCATTGATGTTGGGGATGCCACGGATGGTATGGGATCGGTTGACAATATCTCGCCAATCTTTACCGACACTAGTCATCTCAAAGAAAATGCCAAGAAAAATTATCCGACCGTTCCTTATCTGGATAACAAATATACCACGATAGCTTATATGTACGATGGTGGAACATCCCTCAAGTGGTATCGCGATACTTTTGGCTTTGAAGAAGTTCAAGCAGCACAGTTATCTGGCGTGAGTGTCTATGACATCTTTGATAAGTACGTTCCGCAAAAGCCGACAAATTTGCTGATACTGCCGCACTTTTCCGGCGCTGCAGTTCCTTATTTCGATGAGGATGCACGCGGTATGATTCTCGGACTCTCAGGAGCTACCCGCAAGCCTGATATTTATCGGGCATTGATGGAAGGGGTGGCCTTTGAAATGCGAATGAATCTGGACAATATGGAAGCTGGTGGCATGCATGTCAACAAGTTACGGGCGACCGGTGGGGGTTCACGATCTGATACTTGGCTCCAGATTAAAGCTGATGTCTTCAATCGAGAAGTTGATCGCGTTCATATGAAAGAATCCGGAACGATGGGCGTCATCATCATGGCCGGTGTTGCGGTTGGCTTATTCGATTCTTTTGAGGCTGCCATGAAGAAGCTAGTCACGATTGATAAGGTTTTCAAGCCAATTCCGGAAAACGTGGCGTTCTACAATCGTCAATATAAGAAATATCGTGAGTTATATGCATTTGGTAAAAAGCTACGGAGCTTATAGGAGGGTAAATCATGGTTTTAGTTAATACAAAAGAAATGATTAAAAAGGCTAAGGAAGGCCATTATGCAGTTGGTTCATTTAACGTGACGGACATTGAAATGATTCGCGGAATCGTTGGTGCAGCGGAGAAGGAAAACTCACCGGTGATTATCCAGTTTGCTGAATTACATGATAAGTATGTACCACTGGATGTGATTGCTCCGGTTATGCTAAATGTTGCGCGCAAGGCTTCGGTTCCCGTTGCAGTTCATTTTGATCACGGGGAAACCTTTGATAACATCATGCGAGCCATTCGATTAGGCTTCACTTCGGTTATGGTTGACGCGTCACAGGAAAATTTTGCTGATAATCTGGCCCAAACTAAAGAAATTGTCAAAATTTGCAAGCCCCTGAATATTTCGGTTGAAGCCGAGCTTGGACCAATGAATCGTGAAGGCAGTGGCGATAAGAAAGTTGATTATGCCGATCTAAATAAGACGTATACGAACCCTCAAGAAGCTAAGCAATTCATCGAAGAGTCCGGCATTGATATGTTGGCGGTTGCATATGGAACGGTTCATGGGGTTTATACCCAGAAGCCGCACTTAAGTTTCAGTCGGTTAAAGGAAATTTCTGATTTGGTTGACTTCCCACTCGTCGTTCACGGCGCTTCTGGATTGACAGATGAAGAATATCGTAAGTCAGTCGAAAATGGTATTTGCAAGATCAATTACTATTCGGAAATGGTTCATCGAGTTGCGTTGGGTGTTCAAAAGAAATTAGAACAAGATGACAGTGATAAGCAACTATTTATTTCGGACGCTAGCATTTGGGAAACCGAAATGGTCGAAGAAGAAATTCGCGGGCGACTACGGGTCTTCGGTTCGGCAGGTAAGGCTTAAGCAATTCGGAAAACAGGCGGATAGGGGACTGTCCGTCTGTTTTCAAGGAAGAAATGAGAGCGCTTCAGTTTAGAGAATAGACGGCGCTCAACATATAAGGAGGCTTTTTTTATGAAATTTCTGGTTGATATGCTCAGCCAGCCTTCCATCATTGCCGGAATTGTTGTCTTGGTGGGCTTGATAGCATTACGTAAACCGTTTACCGAAGTCATTGGCGGAACCGTTCGAGCATTTATCGGTTTTGTCGTCATGCTTGCAGGTACCAATATTATTGTCGGTGCGCTGAATAACTTTGCTAAGCTATTTACCAAGGCCTTCAACATGCATGGCATGATTCCCAGTAACGAAGCGGCAATCGGAGTGACAGTTGCTAAATACGGAACGGTTGCAACTTTTATCTTTGTCTTTGGACTTGTATTGAACATTGTGTTGGCGCGTATTACGAAGTTTAAGTATATTTTCTTATCAAGTGACCATGCGTTTTACATGGCATGTTGTTTAACGCCGATTATGATCTTAGGCGGCTTAAATACGGTTGAAGCTATCGTCTTTGGTTCCATGACTTTAGGTGTCATTCTCTGCGTCTTCCCAGCCATCGCCCATCCAACGATGAAAATTATTACTGGACGTGACGACATGAGCTTTGCCCATTTCGGCACATTGGAATACTGGCTATCGGCAAAGATCGGATCACTTGTCAATAAGAATAAGAAATCGAAATCGATTGAAGATATTAATTTCCCGAAGTCATTAGCATTTTTACAAGATAGCAATGTTTCCGTTACGATTGTGATGACCATCTTGTTCTTCGTGGTGACGGCAGTGGCTGGGCCGGCGTATGTTGGTAAGCTAACCGACTTGAATCCATACGTTTGGGCGCTCTTGCAAGCTGCTCAGTTTACCGCGGGCATTATCGTCTTAGTCCAAGGCGTTAATATGTTATTAGCTGAGATCACACCCGCTTTCAAGGGGTTCAGCGAAAAGATTGTTCCAAGCGCCGTACCCGGTTACCCATTTGCCATTCTGTTTAAGGGCACATCCAACGCATTACTGGCCGGTTTCTTGGTAAGCTTACTCGGCGGTTTACTTTCTATGGGGGTTCAGATCATAATCGGGACAACCATTGTTATTCCGGGGATTGTGATGCACTTCTTCTGTGGTGGTATCGCGGCAATCTTTGGCAATGCTACGGGTGGTCGCAAAGGTGCGCTGATTGGACCGTTTATCGGTGGGATTATTCTAAGCTTTTTGCCTTTGGTCGCCACCGGTCTTTATGGAGGCTTGGGTTACACTGCAACTTATTGGTCTGATAGTGATTTCAATACAATCGGGGTCTTACTTGGACTTGTTGCTAAAGTTGGTAAGTGGCCGATCATGCTGGCTGCATTGATTATCTTTGCCTTCCCATTTGTCTTTAGTGCTTTACACAAGAAAAAACTGGTTGATTAATAGCAACTTTTGAATTAATAGCGCTGATATATAAAAAGTCGATCTCATGAAGAGTGGCCGCATGGCAAACGCGACTGCTTTTCAGGATCGACTTTTTATGTACTGCGTAGCGATCCGAGTTTTCTAATGCGCAGATTTTCAGAAGTTATTCGGCGTTAATTCCTTGGTCAGAGTCCACCATGACGCCCTTCGTTTCATCAAACACGCAAATGTTGCCATAGTTTTCCTTAAATCCCATGTGATTGCCCCCATCAATGAAATAACGCGGCGATTCATGGGGGTACTGAATGACTTTAACCGGACATTTCGGATAGTTTCCAGTTAAGGGAGTTTCGGGAACTGGCGGTTTCGCATCGCCGGCATAGTCACCGTAGATTAAGGCAGTTGGTGTATGTCCGGTAACAATGGTTTTGTTAAGCGGATTGTGCGCAAAGATGGGATGCTGACGCGTTTGGGTTTGCTGCATGTCATAAATATAAGGCTCCCGGACCCACATGCGGTTAAACGGTGTGGTCTCTTTTAAAGGGTTCTCTAAGGATAGATCTAGTCCGGCGTGAATCAGTAAAAGCTTGTCAAACGTCACCGCTGTGGGCATTTCAGCAATGAATGTAATCAGAGGCGCGATATGTTGCTGCACCGCCTGCCGTAAATTGGACTTTTGCGCGTTGGCAGGGACAAAATCCTTGATCATTTGGCGCAACGTTACTTTACCGCCATTGATGAACCAAGGATTATCTTTGTCCGCCAAATAATCCAGCAACATCTGATCGTGATTGCCCCGAACTGCAATTGCCTGACTATTTTGGACCTGTTCGTGAATCTGACTCAAAACGCGGCCGCCATACGGATAGCCGTCAATGTAGTCCCCGAGATAGACGGTGAGTGCATGGGGATACTTGGCTTGCATCAAGCGAACACGATCCATTGTTTTTAAATTGCCATGAATATCGGATACAACAATCATGGTCATCGCTTTTGCCTCCTCACGTCTTTGTCGTCACTTTTTTGCCAGCGGTGGTTTATTCAACATGCCGATTCATACACCTATAAATAACGGTTACGTCTAGTTTACTTTATTTTTGCCTGATTGTGCGATATTAATAAGAGGTTAGGGGTGAAAAGATGGATAAACGGTTAATTGTCATGCACAACTTGAGTCAGCATTACGGCAAACAGTATTGGTGGCAGCAAAACTCACTGGAAGATTGGTTGATGATGATCCTGATCCAGCGCACCAGTTCTAAGAATGTCGCGCAGGCGGTGCATAATTTGCGGCCTTACATGCAGGTTGATCGCTTGCTGGCGCTAACACAACCGGAACTGGAAGCACTTGTGCGACCGGCCGGATTTTACCGCCAAAAAGCTCAGCGCATTCATGATCTATTGGTGTGGTTTGTGGCTCAAGGCGGCAGTTTTGACAAGATTGCCCAAAAGCCGACAGCCGAACTGCGCAAGACTTTACTGGCATTAAACGGTATCGGCAATGAAACGGCCGATGTCATGTTGATGTACACCTTTGGCAAGAAAACGTTTGTCGCGGATACTTATGCGATGCGCTTATTCAATCGCTTAGGTTTCGGCCCCTATAAAAATTACGCTAAAATGCAGGCCGATTTTACCCCGCTGTTAACGGGCATCAGTTTAGATGATGCGCGGGAATGGCACGCTCTCATCGATGAACATGGAAAAACGCAGGTACGACATGCCTATGATGATCATTTTTTGCTTCAGCCCAATTTGCCCGAAGCAGCCTGGCCACCGGAAGCAAAACAAATTGAGCCCCCGCATGACGACCCTGGCAGCGGCAAATGGCGCCGAATGTCGGAGCAGTCTGACAAGTAGGCAAGCCGCCGATTTTATTGAATAATGTCCCGGTTAGGATCGCACCAGTTAATGACAATGACGAGGAGCATGATGATGACGACCATGATGAAAACACCGTGGAGGCCAGTGAGAATGGCGGCGGCAGCATGAGGATCGTGGACGGTGGTTGCTGAGTTGGCACTGATCGCTGCATTGACGGCTTTAAAGGAAGTGCCATGCAGATTAGCCCGGATCACAAGCGTTAACACAGCCCCATAAACCCCTGTCATAATCGTTTGTCCCAACGATCGTCCTAGGGTCAAGATGCTAGTTGCCGAGCCGACATAGCGGTCAGGAACCAAGTGTTGGCTAAGCACCGTATTCATACTAATGACAATCCCCATCACCGTTCCGTTAATCATCGCAATGACATAAAAAGCCCAAACTGGGAATGAGGACGAAGCAAATGTGAGCAGTAGGTAGGCTAACGTCAGAATTGTGACCAGGGCCAGTGTCAAAGTACGTGGCACCATCCGCTTAATCAAAGGGCCAACTAAAAACGACGAGGTTAACCATAATACAGAACTAGAAGTCACAACCAAGCCTGCAGCGGTGGCCCCTAAATGATAAAGCGACTGTAACCAGATAGGAAAATAAACCTGATAACCGATTAAGACGCCACTAAGCAGCAAAGCCGTTAAGATTTGGACGGTAAAGGTGAACCGATGAAACATCTGCGGCGCGATCAAAGGGTCAACAGCGCGGTGTTCTTGGCGAATTAACAGATACCCGCCGACAATGGCAAGAACGATTAAAAGTGCGGCTATCCACGGCTGCTGATCAAGTGCTTGAATGCCTAAAAGCAAGGCAACCAAAGTGACAGCTAACCAAGCGATTCCGAGCCAATCAATCGTAAGCGACACATGTTCCCGCCGCGGTTCCCGATAGCCGATTTGAATTAAGCCAAAGACCAGAATTCCCAGCGGCACATTCACAAAGAACACCCAATGCCATGACAACTGATCCACCAGAAAGCCGCCGATCAAAGGGCCAACCAAGGCGGAAAGTCCCCAAGCCGTATTGTTAAGTGCCAGCACATTCGCCCGGTGAGCAAAATCGTAATAATCCGCAATGATGGTAAAAGTTAATGGCATCACCGCACCAGCGCCAATACCTTGCAACGCGCGCGCTAAAATGAGCAGTAAAATATGCGGCGCTAGGCCACTGAGCAGCGTGCCAAGCGTAAACAGCACCACACCCCACTGAAAAACGCCACGGCGCCCAAGTGTATCAGCCAATTTGCCGTAAATTGGGGTTGTAATGGCAGTTGTGAGTAAGTAAGCACTCATGATCCAGCTTTGATAAGCCAGCCCATGCAAATCACTAATAATCGCGGATAATGCCGTCGTAACAATGGTGACTTCGACCGAGGTCATGAAAGTCGCAATAAAAACCGCCGCCATAACGAGGCCGCGGCCTTGAGGTTTTGTCGATGTAGACATGTGGCCAACCATCTCCTTAATAGCTCTATTGTAACAATTAAGGTCAAGGGCTTTGAATGGTTATAGTTTTTCATTCTCAATGTAAGAGCTACAAGAAAATGTATCCCTGCAACCACTAGCAAAGCTGTTTAGTGGCTAAACGGGGACCCTAAATATTGAATAAGCGATTCAG
>OATN01000459.1_pt1 | contig 13340 bp, 9 predicted proteins | sample 1501211 | NCBI WGS metagenome assembly OATN01 (sample SAMEA2579978, study PRJEB22360) | human gut metagenome | reverse complement strand
AGCGTCTCCAGTTGCAACGTACCGTCGGGATTGAGCGGGATCACACGCAGCTCTGCGCCAACGCGTGCGCAAAGCATCTGCCAGGGAACAATGTTAGCGTGGTGCTCCATCTGACTTATGATGATGTTATCGCCCGCCCGCACGTTGCTGTTGCCCCAGCTATTGGCGACCAGATTGATCCCTTCCGTCGTGCCGCGGACGAACACCAGCTCTTCCGCCGAACGGGCATTAATAAACAGCGATGCCCGCTTGCGCACGTTCTCCATTTTCTCGGTCGCCTGGGCGCTTAAGGTATGAATACCACGATGCACCGCCGCGTAGCCATGACGATAAAACTCGGCCTCGGCGTCAATCACCTGGCTCGGTTTCTGCGCACTGGCGGCGCTGTCGAGATAAGCCAGCGGCAAACCGTTTACCTCACGCGAAAGCACCGGAAAGTCGGCCCGCACTTTGTCGACGGAAAAAGTCATCTTGCACCTCCTGGCAGCCGTTGACCGATTCGGGCCAGCACCTGCTGTTTAAGCCCCTCATCACGCAGTGCTTCCGTCAGTTCGGCAGCAAAGGCGTAAATGATCATCTGCTGGGCATCCTGCTGATTGATCCCGCGCGAGCGCAGATAGAACATCTGTTCATCATCAATACGCCCCACCGTCGCGCCGTGGCTGCATTTCACATCATCTGCATAGATTTCCAGCTGCGGTTTCGTATCCACTTCCGCCAGTTTGCCCATCAGCAGATTATTGTTGGTCATCTGACCATCCGTTTTGATGGCGTGCTGCGCGACGTTGATCAAACCGTTAAATACCGCGCGGCCTTTGTCGCTGACGATAGTTTTGTGCAACTGTCGGCTGTTACAAAAACCTTTATTGTGTTCCAGCCTGGTACGGGTATCACACACCTCGTTTTTCACCGGCATCGCCAGGCTATTGATCCGCAACATGCTGTTTTCGCCATTGAGTTGCGTACTGGTGTTGTGTCGTAACACTGCGCCACCCAGCAGGAAACTGTGGCTAAATGCGGTGGCATCGTCAGCCAGCAACAAATCGTTATGGGCAAAGTGGTGACTGACAGGGTTTTCAAACGCCAGCTTGATATGCTGCAAGTGGGCATTCGCTGCGACGTTGATAGTGAACCGTGCCCCGGTAAAATGACGAGCATCATTAAGGCTGACAAAATGTTCGATCACCGTTGCTTCGGCACCTTCCGCCAGATCCAGATGATGTCGGTAATGGGCAGTGTTCACCTCTTCACCTGCCACGCCCTGGGTGATATGCATTAACAGCAATGGCTTTGCCGGCCGTTGACCGCGCTTCACGGCGATATGCGTCACGCTTTGTGCCAGGCTTTCCGTCAAATGCAGAAACACTTCCGCCTGAATAGCGTCGGGTAACCCCTGACGGTCGTCGTTAATGCTCACTTCATATCCGCTGCCTTCAGTTGCATCGCTCAGCGCAGGCACGTAACGTCCATCGACAAACACCAGCCGCACGGCGTCTAACGTTAACGCTAAGGCATCACGCTGCTGTGGGGATACCTCCCCCAGAATGCTGACAAACTGGCTATTGGTCAGCCCTTCCAGCGGCGTATATTTCCAGTTTTCATGTTTACGTGTCGGCAGTCCGGTACGCAGCAATTGTTGTAAATGCTGTTGTGCTTGCGGGAAACGTTTCACCCCTTCAGCTTCAAACAAATGATGCCACTGTTGCAGTGCGTTACTGCTGTTCGGTAAGCCAGCCATAACCCTGCTCCTCCAGTTGTTTGACCAACGTGAAATCGCCGGATTTCACAATTCGTCCCTGATATAGCACATGAACGTAATCAGGCTTGATGTAGTCGAGAATGCGTTGGTAGTGCGTAACAATGATGAATGAACGCTTGCCGTTACGCAGCGAGTTCACGCCATCGGCAACCACTTTTAATGCGTCGATATCCAGCCCGGAGTCCGATTCATCAAGAATGCATAACTCCGGTTCCAGCACCGCCATTTGCAAAATATCGTTGCGCTTTTTCTCGCCGCCGGAAAAACCAACGTTTACCGAACGGGTTAATAAATCTTCCGGCATCTTCAGGAGAGCGATTTTCTCTTCCATCAAATCCTGAAAATCAAAGCGGTCGAGCGTTTCCTGGCCGCGATAGCTGCGCACCGCATTAAGTGCCGTTTGCAGGAAAAACTGGTTACTGACACCTGGAATCTCCACCGGATACTGGAAGGCCATAAAGATGCCTTCGCCTGCACGATCTTCCGGCGACAGCGCAAGCAAATCTTTGCCTTTGAACTCAACCGTGCCGCCCGTCACTTCATAATCTTCGCGCCCGGCAAGCGTTGCCGATAAGGTACTTTTGCCCGAACCGTTTGGCCCCATAATGGCGTGAACTTCGCCGGGACGAACGTCGAGGCTTAATCCGCGCAGAATAGCTTTATCTTCCACGCTGACGTGTAAATCTTTAATACTTAACATGTTTATTCCTTATCCGACGCTGTGTTCAAGACTGATGGCGAGGAGTTTTTGTGCTTCAACGGCAAATTCCAGCGGCAGTTCCGAGAACACGTCTTTGCAGAAACCGTTAACAATCATCGAGATGGCGTCTTCTTCGCTGATCCCGCGCTGCAGGCAGTAAAACAGTTGATCTTCACCAATACGTGATGTTGTTGCCTCGTGCTCCAGTTGTGCGCTGTTATTGCGACATTCGACATACGGGAAGGTATGCGCCCCACAATTAGCGCCAATCAGCATTGAGTCGCACTGAGTGAAATTGCGCGCATTGGTTGCCGTCGGCATGATTTTCACTAAGCCGCGATAACTGTTCTGACTATGTCCGGCAGAGATCCCTTTCGAGATAATGGTCGATTTGGTGTTTTTACCGATGTGGATCATCTTGGTGCCGGTATCCGCTTGCTGATGACCGCTGGTCAACGCCACTGAGTAAAACTCACCAATGGAGTTATCGCCGCGCAGAATGCAGCTGGGATATTTCCACGTAATCGCGGATCCGGTTTCTGATTGCGTCCATGACATTTTGCTATTTTCGCCTTCGCACAAAGCACGCTTGGTGACGAAGTTGAGAATACCGCCGGTGTTGTTATCACCAGGGAACCAGTTTTGTACCGTGGAATATTTCACCTCGGCGTTTTTATGGATGATGACTTCCACCACCGCCGCGTGTAACTGATAGCTGTCACGCACCGGAGCGGAACAGCCTTCAATGTAGCTGACGTAGCTGTCTTCGTCGGCCACCAGAATGGTGCGCTCAAACTGCCCGGTTTTTTCCGCGTTAATGCGAAAATAGGTGGAAAGTTCCATCGGGCAGCGCACGCCTTTAGGCACATAAATAAACGTACCGTCAGAGGCCACCGCCGCATTAAGCGCGGCAAAGAAGTTGTCATTCCCCGGCACCACGGTGCCGAGATATTTACGCACCAGTTCCGGGTGATCGTGGATCGCCTCACCAAAGGAACAGAAAATAATTCCCTGCTCCGCCAGTTTTTCGCGATAAGTGGTGGCAACCGAAACAGAGTCGAAAATGGCATCCACCGCCACCTCTTTGCCTTCCCGCACGGGAACACCCAACTGCTCAAACGCCGCCTCCACCTCTTTACTTAAAAAGGCGTTCGCGCCAGTTTGCTGCACCGCGCCAGGTTCAGACGCACAAGTGTCGTCACAATTACCGCACGATGGTGCCGAATAGTAGCTGTAATCCTGATAATTCAGCTTGTCGTAGTGCGCTTTCAACCAGTGCGGTTCTTCCATCTCCAGCCATGCGTGATAGGCGTTGAGACGAAACTCCAGCATCCACTCCGGCTCATTACGCTTCGCCGAAATTGCGCGCACCACCTCTTCGTTTATCCCCTTTGCCAGCTCATCGGTGGCTAACTGGGTGAAGAATCCTTCTTTATAATTCAGCGGGCCGCCGGTCCAGGTTTTGACATCGTCAGTTGCTTCAGTATTACGAGACATAGTACCGCCTATACCCCAAAGCTTTCGCCACAGCCACATTCATTCTGGGCTTTAGGGTTGTGAAATTTGAATATCTGATTAAGTCCTTCACGAACGAAATCGACTTCCGTGCCATCAATAAACGGCATCGCTTGCAGCGGGACAAACAGCTTCGCGCCGTCGTGTTCAAACAGCAGATCGTCTTTGTCCGGCTCGCTAACACTGTCGAGCACATAGCCAAAGCCCGCGCAGCCCGTTTGCTTCACACCTAAGCGCACGCCGACCATACCCGGCTGCTTTGCCACCAGCTCGCGGATGTGGACAGCGGCTGCGGGTGTCAGCGTTAAGCCTTGCCAGGCGAAATCCTGTGGATTAAAGGTTCCTGAATGCATGTCCATCGATTTACCTCACTTCATCGCTTTCAGCGTATAACAGCATGTTAGTGATAATGATTATCAGTTCAACCCAGCAAACGCAGGGGCTTTACCGTAAAACATGCTTTTTGCCTGCTTTTAATAAGCATAGACCCTGATGTGTGGGTTAACAGGCACGCTAAGAATTAGGTATCTCATTGTTAGATAATGGTTATTATCTAAGGAGCATTAAGGCTGTGATGAAAAAGAAAAAGTTGCATTGAAAATGACTATTTAAGAGATAGGTAAAAAAGTGCAGCGTTCAGAAATAAGAAAACCCTTAAGCCTGTGCGACACAGGCTTAAGGGTTTCTACCCCATCCGGCGCTTATCTCCGGCACTCTCAGTGGCTTAGCTCTTGAAGGGGCGATAAGAATAATCTCATAAAGCTAACCCGCCGTTTTAACACAAACTGCGATTAGTATTATTTTTGAACAATATCAGGCGGGTAGATAAGCAGTATTAAGAAGGTCATCGAACCTGGACGGAGGTTAATCCAGGTCGATTTGGCGAACTTGCGGCATTAAGTCAGGATCAATGCACGCCCAGACGCCAGGCAAAGTAGATTTCTTCTTTTAATTCAGCAGAAGAGAGAGTAAGCAGGTCAGCAAATTCAAGTTCTAGTTGTTTCAGACGTTTGAGATATTGGGCAGGTGAAAGATTGCTCTGGTCACGGCGTAAAAATTCAATGGCCAGCTGGGTGGGATCAAGTTGAGTAGACATAGCATCCTCGCTTTTAGACAAGACCTGCACAGTATACCACCGTTTACTGTGCAGATAATGACCAAAAGCAATATGCGTCACACTTTTCTGGTGACAACGTCACAAAATGGCGGTCGTCAATCGTGACGAACAGCACAAACGCCCTTTCTCATCGAAGATTTCAATCTGCCAGACCTGGTGACGCGAACCGAGATGCAACGGTTTGCATACGCCGCGCACCCGCCCTTCTCGTGCCGAGCGGACGTGGTTAGCATTGATTTCCAGACCAACCACTTTTTGCTCACCTTCGGTACATAAATAACCGGCAACGGAACCGATACTTTCGGCCAGTACCACGGATGCACCTCCATGTAGCAACCCGAAAGGCTGCTTTGTCCGCGAGTCTACTGGCATTGTCGCTTCAAGGGTGTCATAACCAATATGTTCAAAGCGAATATCCAGTAACCCCACCATGTTTCCTTCACCCATAGCATTCAGTGCTTCCAGGGTGATTTTTCGTTTCCATATCATTTAATAATCTCCAGTAAAGCCTGCACAGGATGGCGTACCCCCGTGCCTTCAACCCGTTTGACCTGACTACGGCAGGAATATCCGGTCGCCAGACAGCGGTTACGCGGCAGTCGCTGCATAGCCTGATGCCAGGATAACTCATAGATCCCGAGCGAATTTTTATGGTTTTTCGCTTCATGTCCGTAAGTCCCTGCCATGCCGCAGCAACCCACGCTGACATTTTCCAGTTTCGCGCCAAAACGGGCAAATATCGCGGCCCATTGTGCTGGCGCACCCGGCAAGGCGGTAACTTCGGTACAGTGACCAAAGAAATACCATGATTCACCGCTGACTGTAGCCACTGGCTGTGACTCAAGTGCGCTTGCCAGCCATTCATTCGCCAGTAAGACGTTAAACTCGCCACGTTCCTCGCCCAGTGCCAGTTTATATTCATCGCGATAACAAAGTACCAGCGCCGGATCGACGCCTACCATTGGCATACCCAGCTTCGCCATACGGTTGAGGAAATCCGCCGTCTTTTTCGCCGTCTTCGCAAAACGATTAAGAAAACCTTTAATATGCTGGGCTTTGCCATTTGGCGAAAATGGCAGTAACACAGGCTGGAAACCTAATTTTTCGACCAGACGGACAAAATCCGCCACCACTTGCGCATCGTAATAGCTGGTAAAGGGGTCCTGCACCACCAACACTGTGCGCGCTTTCTGCTCTGCATTGAGAGATTCAAGCTGTTCCAGCGTCATGTTTGCCGAGCGATGCCCCACCATTTGTTGTTGTAGCGAGGGGACCGACAGCAGCGGCAAATCAACCATGCCGATATGTTTTTCCGAGAGTTTGCGCACCAGCGGCTGGTTAATGAAGAAGTTAAAGGTTTTCGGCGCGCGTGCCATCAGCGGCGCGTAGCTCTCGACCGTAGCGACGAGGTGGTCGCGCAGCGGGCGTAAATAACGGGTGTGATATAGCTGCAGGAAACGAGAGCGAAACTCCGGCACATCAATTTTGATGGGGCACTGGGTCGAACAAGCTTTACAGGCCAGACAGCCCGACATCGCCTCTTTGACTTCGTGTGAGAAGTCATATTCGCCTTTATTCGCATGCCAGCTATTGCGCGTGCGGGCAATTAACGTCCGCAAACTGACGCCGGATTCAGGCAGTTCTTGTTCCAGTTTGAGTGGATCAACGCCGCGATCCGCCAACAAACGCAGCCATTCACGCACTAGCGTTGCGCGCCCTTTCGGTGAATGAATCCGGTTCTGGGTGATCTTCATCGACGGACACATCGGACTACGGGCATCAAAGTTGAAGCATAAACCGTTGCCGTTACACTCCATCGCACCGCGCCACTGCTGGCGTACCGCAATGGGGATCTGCCGATCGAATGTACCGCGCTTCACCGCGTCCACTTTCATCATCGGCGCATCGAGACCTTCTGGCGGGCAAATCTTCCCTGGGTTGAGTCGGTTATGCGGGTCAAATGCCGCTTTCACTTTGCGCAGTTCTGCAAAAAGTTCCTCCCCAAAAAACGCCGGGCTGTATTCGGCACGAAAACCTTTTCCGTGTTCGCCCCACAACAAACCACCGTATTTCGCAGTCAGCGCAACCACGTCATCAGAGATTTGCTTCATCAAAATCTCTTGTTGTGGATCGCACATATCCAGCGCCGGACGGACGTGCAACACCCCAGCATCGACATGACCAAACATGCCATAACTTAAGCCGTGGCTGTCGAGCAGCGCGCGAAATTCAGCAATATAATCGGCCAGATGTTCCGGCGGTACGCAGGTATCCTCAGCAAACGGAATTGGCTTAGCGGCACCTTTGGCATTGCCAAGCAGACCAACGGCTTTTTTGCGCATTGCATAGATACGTTCAACCCCCGCCAGCTCACGGCACATCTGCCAGCCGATGACACCTGCTTGATGACTGGCGATCAGCTCATCCAACCGCGCACAGAGTGCATTTACCCGCTCGTCAATCAGCGCCTCATCATCACCAGCAAATTCCACAATGTTCAGCCCGAGCATCTCTTTGTCAGGCACATCGGTAATCAACTCGCTGACGGAATGCCAGACAATATCTTCCCGCGCCAGATTCAGCACTTTTGAGTCCACCGTCTCTACCGAAAGCGCCCGCGCCTCAACCATAAACGGCGCGTTACGCAGCGCAGAGTCAAAAGAGTCATATTTGACATTCACCAGACGGCGCACTTTAGGCAAGCGCGTAATATCCAGCCGCGCTTCGGTAATAAAGGCCAGCGTCCCTTCTGAACCCGTCAGAATGCGCGTCAGGTCGAACTCGGTCATCTCATCGTTAAAGACATGACGCAGATCGTAACCGGTAAGAAAGCGGTTAAGTTTGGGGAAGTTGTCGATGATTAACTGGCGTTGCTGACGGCAACGTTGATAAACCGTGTTATAAATTCGCCCGATTGTGGTATTGGATTTACCCAGCGTTTCCGCCAGCTCGACGGGTAAAGGTTGCGTATCGAGAATATCGCCCCCCAACAATACCGCACGTAGGCCAAGTACGTGATCTGACGTTTTGCCATAGACCAGCGATCCCTGACCGGATGCATCGGTATTGATCATCCCGCCGAGCGTTGCCCGGTTGCTGGTCGAAAGTTCCGGCGCAAAAAAGTAGCCGAACGGTTTCAGGTACTGATTGAGTTGATCTTTTATCACCCCGGCCTCAACGCGCACCCAGCCCTCTTCAGGGTTAATTTCGATGATGCGGTTCATATGGCGGGACATATCAACAATAATGCCCTGGTTGAGCGCCTGACCGTTAGTGCCGGTGCCGCCGCCGCGGGGGGTAAAGATCAGCGATGAATAGCGTTCCTGCGCGGCAAGACGGGCGATCAGCGCCACATCTGCGGTTGAACGCGGAAATACCACCGCATCGGGGAGAAGTTGGTAAATACTGTTGTCGGTCGACATTGTCAGACGATCGGCATAACTTGTCGCCGTATCGCCGGTAAAACCTTGTTGCTCCAGCTCTTGCAAAAAATTAAGCACCAGTTGAACGACGCCGGGTGCCTGGGAAATCTGTGGAATCATTATATTGACCCTTTCCTGCGGTCTGTGATGTAGGTCGATACACTGTTCTTTCAGGCGGCTGCAATAGCGCACAGAAAGGTGATGTTTATTTACTCTATGGATTTCGAGTTGCAGGAAGGCGGCAAGCGAGTGAACTCCAGGAGCTTACAACAGTAAGTAACTGGGGTGAACGAACGTAGCCGCAGCATATGCAACTTGAAATACGACGAGTAAATCGTTTGCGTGTTGCCTGAGTTGTTGTACCACATTTTTTTCTAACACGCCCATCAGAATTAAGGGCAGAATCGGCCTGTTAAAAACCGCTGAAATTGCTCATCATTATGCAGGTGAGTTTCGCGTGTTCACGTCGCGTCGACGATTTGACGCACAAAAAAGGTGAAAAGTAGTTATGGTAAATGTTCGTCAGCCCAGGGATGTCGCACAAATTCTGCTTTCGGTGCTGTTTTTAGCCATCATGATTGTGGCATGTCTGTGGATTGTTCAACCCTTTATTCTCGGCTTTGCATGGGCCGGTACGGTGGTTATCGCCACCTGGCCGGTATTGTTACGTTTGCAAAAGATCATGTTTGGTCGCCGCTCTCTCGCCGTTCTGGTGATGACGCTGTTATTAGTGATGGTGTTTATCATCCCTATTGCTTTGCTGGTTAACAGTATCGTCGACGGCAGCGGCCCGCTAATTAAAGCCATTTCCAGCGGTGACATGACGTTACCCGATCTGGCGTGGCTTAATACCATTCCGGTGATTGGCGCGAAGCTGTATGCAGGCTGGCACAACTTGCTGGATATGGGGGGGACGGCGATCATGGCGAAAGTCCGCCCTTATATTGGCACCACCACCACCTGGTTCGTTGGGCAAGCGGCGCATATCGGGCGCTTTATGGTGCATTGTGCGCTGATGCTTCTCTTCAGTGCCCTGCTGTACTGGCGCGGTGAACAGGTGGCACAAGGCATTCGCCATTTTGCGACCCGTCTGGCAGGCGTTCGCGGAGATGCCGCCGTACTGCTGGCGGCACAGGCTATCCGCGCGGTGGCGCTGGGTGTGGTGGTGACGGCGTTAGTACAGGCAGTGCTTGGCGGTATCGGCCTCGCCGTATCCGGCGTACCTTATGCAACTTTGCTAACGGTGTTAATGATCCTCTCCTGCCTTGTCCAGCTTGGCCCGTTGCCGGTACTGATTCCGGCGATTATCTGGCTCTACTGGACCGGCGATACCACCTGGGGAACGGTATTGTTAGTGTGGAGCGGTGTGGTTGGCACGCTGGATAACGTCATCCGCCCAATGTTAATTCGCATGGGTGCCGATTTACCGCTGATCCTGATCCTCTCTGGCGTTATTGGTGGTTTGATTGCTTTCGGGATGATCGGTCTGTTTATTGGTCCGGTTCTGTTAGCCGTTTCCTGGCGTCTGTTTGCCGCGTGGGTGGAAGAAGTCCCGCCGCCGACGGACCAACCGGAAGAAATTCTCGAAGAACTTGGCGAAATCGAGAAACCGAATAAGTAATTTCTCATCAGGCGGCTCTGCCGCCTGATTGTTAACCACCGCTAATTGATATTTGCTTGCTCTTCCCCATATTTTCCTGCTTACCGCCATTCAGCTGGTAGTACCTGTCGCAAATTCTTTACAGTTTTTAAACTAATGAGACGAATCTGATCGACGCAAAAAGTCCGTATGCCTACTATTAGCTCACGGTTATAAATCAACATATTGATTTATAAGCATGGAAATCCCCTGAGTGAAACAACGAATTGCTGTGTGTAGTCTTTGCCCATCTCCCACGATGGGCTTTTTTTTAACATTTTTCCGCTTCGCTACCTCGCCCCTCACTCTTTCCAATAATGTTGCACAAGATACTGTGACTCTCTTCAAGCCGTCAGCAGGCTGATAATGTTATTTATATTTTATTGTTTATTTCATGCAGCCATTACACGATGAACGCTTATGAACTCCAGGCACTCCGCCATATTTTTGCCATGACTATTGATGAATGCGCGACCTGGATTGCCCAGACCGGTGACAGTGAAAGCTGGCGTCAATGGGAAAATGGCAAGTGTGCCATTCCTGATTGTGTAGTCGAGCAACTGTTGGCTATGCGTCAGCAAAGAAAAAAACATCTTCATGCCATCATAGAGAAAATAAATAACCGCATCGGCAACAACACCATGCGTTTTTTCCCCGACTTAACCGCGTTTCAACAAGTCTACCCTGATGGCAATTTTATTGACTGGAAGATCTATCAATCGGTAGCCGCTGAATTATATGCACACGATCTGGAGCGGCTTTGTTAATTTTTCCACAGAAAGGAATTGTCGTTGTTACAACAATAATGAACGGATACTGACACAACATCGCTACACTTTTTAAAGCACCTTTGCTAAGTAGAACCTATGAAAAATCCCTATTACCCTACCGCACTTGGGTTGTATTTTAATTACCTGGTGCATGGTATGGGCGTCATTTTGATGAGCCTGAATATGGCCTCGCTGGAGACACTTTGGCAGACTAATGCCGCGGGTGTCTCGATAGTTATCTCATCGCTGGGCATTGGTCGATTAAGTGTCTTGCTTTTTGCAGGATTATTATCCGATCGCTTTGGTCGCCGCCCTTTTATCATGCTCGGGATGTGCTGCTATATGGCCTTCTTTTTTGGCATCCTGCACACCAATAACATCATTATCGCTTATGTTTTTGGCTTTCTGGCGGGAATGGCAAACAGTTTTCTCGATGCAGGCACTTATCCCAGTTTGATGGAAGCTTTTCCACGCTCACCTGGGACAGCCAATATTTTAATTAAAGCATTTGTTTCCAGCGGACAATTTTTATTACCGCTAATCATTAGCCTGTTAGTGTGGGCTGAACTGTGGTTCGGTTGGTCCTTTATGATTGCTGCAGGCATTATGTTTATTAACGCTCTGTTTTTATACCGTTGTACGTTCCCACCCCATCCGGGTCGTCGCTCACCTGTCATAAAGAAAACCACCAGCTCTACGGAACATCGCTGTTCAATTATCGATTTAGCCAGTTATACCTTATATGGCTATATCTCAATGGCAACGTTTTATCTGGTTAGCCAGTGGCTGGCACAGTACGGACAATTTGTTGCAGGCATGTCATACACTATGTCGATCAAACTACTCAGTATCTACACCGTGGGTTCGCTGCTTTGTGTATTTATTACCGCTCCACTCATTCGTAATACCGTTCGCCCAACAACATTACTGATGCTGTACACCTTTATCTCATTTATTGCTCTGTTTACCGTCTGCCTGCATCCCACATTTTATGTGGTGATAATATTTGCTTTTGTCATTGGTTTTACCTCTGCTGGAGGTGTTGTGCAAATTGGCCTGACATTAATGGCTGAACGTTTCCCCTACGCTAAAGGTAAAGCTACAGGGATCTATTACAGTGCGGGCAGTATTGCGACCTTTACTATTCCGTTGATTACGGCTCATCTGTCCCAAAGAAGTATTGCCGATATTATGTGGTTCGATACCGCCATCGCTGCCATCGGCTTTTTACTGGCACTGTTTATCGGCTTACGCAGCCGCAATAAAACGCGGCATCACTCGCTAAAGGAAAATGTCGCTCCGGGTGGGTAATGCAATATTCTTTTCAGGTCATGCAAGATCTTACGGATAAATAACTCTTTCTGCGCTAACTAAGGAAAATCGCGATCAAAAACAAACTATGACATGCAATATTCCTGGAAACATAAACTTTATGCCATGTACCCAGGGAAAATCATCTTCAGTATAGTAATTATGTAAACCGTCGGAGAACAATACGTACGGTAACGAAATTATCTTTCAGCAAGGAGCTGTGAAAATGTCTCAAAATAAGGCTTTCAGCACGCCATTTATCCTGGCTGTTCTTTGTATTTACTTCAGCTACTTCCTGCACGGCATTAGTGTTATTACGCTTGCCCAAAATATGTCATCTCTGGCGGAAAAGTTTTCCACTGACAACGCGGGCATTGCCTACTTAATTTCCGGTATCGGTTTGGGGCGATTGATCAGTATTTTATTCTTCGGTGTGATCTCCGATAAGTTTGGTCGTCGGGCGGTGATATTAATGGCAGTAATAATGTATCTGCTATTCTTCTTTGGTATTCCCGCTTGCCCGAATTTAACTCTCGCCTACGGTCTGGCAGTGTGCGTAGGTATCGCTAACTCAGCGCTGGATACGGGTGGCTACCCCGCGCTCATGGAATGCTTTCCGAAAGCCTCTGGTTCGGCGGTCATACTGGTTAAAGCGATGGTGTCATTCGGGCAAATGTTCTACCCAATGCTGGTGAGCTATATGTTGCTCAATAATATCTGGTACGGCTATGGGCTGATTATTCCGGGTATTCTGTTTGTACTGATCACGCTGATGCTGTTGAAAAGCAAATTCCCCAGCCAGTTGGTGGACGCCAGCGTAGCTAATGAATTACCGCAAATGAACAGCAAACCGTTAGTCTGGCTGGAAGGTGTTTCATCGGTACTGTTCGGTGTAGCCGCATTCTCGACCTTTTATGTGATTGTGGTGTGGATGCCCAAATATGCGATGGCTTTTGCTGGTATGTCAGAAGCTGAGGCATTAAAAACCATCTCTTATTACAGTATGGGCTCGTTGGTCTGTGTCTTTATTTTTGCCGCACTACTGAAAAAAATGGTCCGGCCCATCTGGGCTAATGTATTTAACTCTGCACTGGCAACAATAACAGC
>OATN01000449.1_pt1 | contig 13533 bp, 13 predicted proteins | sample 1501211 | NCBI WGS metagenome assembly OATN01 (sample SAMEA2579978, study PRJEB22360) | human gut metagenome | reverse complement strand
AACCGAGAGTTATTCATATAAATCTCCATTTATCATTTATGTCGTAAATATGTAATCCATGCAAAATACGTCATTTAAAGCTGGCGTTATCATAATTGGGAAATTGCGACTTTAATAAGTGGAAGTGTGAGCGGAACGATCCATTTTATTAGGCATTTGTGCTGAAGATGGAAAAGTACGGCATATTTATTACTATCATCAATAATGTGACCTGACTTATATTTTTATTATTTATATTACTTTCAGCTTTCACTTCGACAAGAAGTACGCACAATGATTAATTAGATGAATGATGCGGAGTGTAACCATGAAACCCGTCGTGCTGGTGGTGGATGATGACACGGCTATCTGCGCACTGTTGCAGGACGTGTTAAGTGAACATGTCTTTACGGTTTCAGTCTGCCATACCGGACAGGAGGCCATATTGCGTATTGAGGGCGATCCTGACATTGCGCTGGTGGTGCTGGATATGATGCTACCCGATACCAACGGCCTGAGGGTATTGCAGCAAATCCAGAAACTGCGTCCGACATTGGCGGTGGTGATGTTGACCGGCATGGGCAGTGAGTCTGATGTGGTGGTCGGGCTGGAAATGGGCGCGGATGATTACATCTGCAAACCGTTCACCCCGCGGGTGGTGGTCGCACGACTGAAAGCGGTGTTGCGACGGGTTGGTGCGCTGGCGGTTAATGACGAGAAAAGCGCCGGGCTGTCATTCAATGGCTGGTATCTCGATACCATGCGCTGCCAGTTGCACAATCCGCTTCAGCAACATGTCGAGTTAACTCAGGGTGAATATGGCTTGTTACTGGCTCTGGCGCAAAACGCGCGTCGGGTATTGAGCCGCGAGCAGTTGCTGGCGTTCACCCACAGCGACAGCGTGGAGGTGTTTGATCGCACCATCGACGTATTAATCATGCGCTTACGACGCAAAATCGAACTCAACCCGCATCAGCCGATGTTGATTAAAACTCTGCGCGGTCTGGGGTATGTCTTCGCTGCCGACGTGCATTAATCCGACATTTCTGTTTGCAGCTCTTCCAGCGTTTTCGCCCCGTCGATGGCATTGGCGCATAACAGGCTTGCCCGCGCGCAGGCGTGTGCCAGTTTGATGCTCTCGGTAAGCGTCCAGCGTTCATGGCAGCCATATAAAAATCCGGCACAAAATGCATCGCCCGCGCCGACGCTGCCGATAATTTCCCGTTGTTCTAACTTTTGCGAAGGGATCCACACGCCGCCCTGTTCTGGGGTCTCTCCCCACGCCCCTTCCGGGCAGTGGATCACCACCCGCTGGCGCACGCCCGCATCTAACAGTTCACGCGCGGCGGCAGCAATATGCGCGATATGCGGTTCGCCGTTGGGTAACCGAATTTCCAACCCGCTAAACTCCCCGGCCTCCAGTTCGTTAATTACCAGATAATCCAGATGGCGCAACGCGGGCAGCACCAACGGCTGATAACGCGGATCGCCCTTACGGGAGACCAGGTCGAGTGAGGTTTCAAAGCCAGTATCACGCATTTGCGCCAGCAGGCGTGCGCTACGGGTGCCGTAAACATCGTCCGGCATATCCAGGCTGTCGAGCAACAGTAAATAGCCGAGATGGAAAATCTTCATGGTGTTATCGAGCTGATCGAACGCCGGAAGATCCAAAAGTCTGTTTGCACCCGGCGAATGGAAAAACGTCCGCTGCCCGCTTGGGTCTGTCATCACCTGCGACATCGACGTCGGGGCAAAGGTAGTGCGCTGCACATGCTGACGATTGACGTGATATTGCTCAAGCATCGCCATGATGTAATCGCCGTCGCTGTCCTGACCGATTAGCCCAACCGCCTGTAACGGCAGGGCGACAGCCTGCCTCCCATATCCCCCCCCCCGCCTGTAACGGCAGCCCGGTGCGCATTTTCGCCAGCGTCAGCAGGACGTTAAGCGGCGCACCGCCGGTGGAGCGTTCGCTGTGGGTGATCTCCGCCAGCCAGCCGCGCTCTGGCCACTGGATAATCTGATGGACGTGGTCAACCAACATATTGCCTGCGGCGATAATCCCTTTACGCTCCATCATGCCTGCCCCGCACTGCCAAAAATACGCATCTGTTGTGCAACCGTATCGCTGATGGCGGCTTCCACTGCCAGCAGTAACTCGGCAAACTCGTCATACATCGGCTGACGGTGCGCCATTCGGGCCTCAACGGCAGCCAGCGCCGCTTGCGACATGCCAGTGTAGAAATTGATTTTGTGGATACCCAGTTCGATGGCGCGGCGGAAATCGGCATCGCTAATCCCTGAGCCGCCGTGTAATACCAGCGGGATAGCAGCCTGCTGGCGGATAGCGTCGAGGCGCGGGAAATCGAGTTTCGGTTCGCCGCGATATTTGCCGTGTGCATTGCCAATCGCCACGGCCAACGCGTCAATGCCGGTACGGTCGACAAAATCACGCGCCAGTTGCGGATCGGTAAACAGGGATTCATCGGCATGACCATAGAGCGCACCGCCTTCGTCGCCACCCACCGCGCCCAGTTCAGCTTCTACCGATACGCCAACGGCATGGCACATTTTCACCACTTCCCGCGTCTGGCGGACATTTTCTTCATACCCCAGCGTGGAGCCATCAAACATTACCGAGCTGAATCCCAGCCGCAACGCTTGCACCACCGATTCAAAATGCAGTCCGTGATCGAGATTTAACACCACCGGAATGTCATGACGCGCCGCTTCAAATTTCACTGTCTCGACCAGGGAATCCAGCGAGATATATTTAAAATGTACTTCGGCAATGTTGATAATAAAGGGCGAACGTTCTTGTCTGGCAGCAGCAAACAAGGCGCGTAAAAAGTGCGAGTCCAGCACATTAAACGCACCTAACGAATAGTGATGTTCGCGGGCATGTGCCAGCCCTTCAGCGAGAGAAATCAATGGCATAACGTTATCCTTATTCAGCGGAACTGGCGGTATTCGTTACACAATACCAACTGTGCAGGTTCGTCTTCGTCAATCAGGTTGTAGCGGTCCAGTGGCTGTAAAAAGTGGTTATCGTGGTTGTCGTCATTGACAGAAGAGACTTCGCCAACCAGAACATCGCCAAAGCCGGTTTCCGCCCAAAAGCTGTGATACAGGCCGGGCGGCAGGCAGATACTTTCGCCGGGAGACAGGCGCAACTGAGTGCCTGCAGTATGTTTCTGGCGGCAGCCGTCTATCACCACCGTAATGTCACTATCAGCCGTTTGCTCGTTACTATCGGCATTCCACAGTTCAACAATTAAATTACCGCCGCCGCGATTGATAATGTCCTCACGCTTACGCCAGTGAAAATGCATTGGCGTGACCTGCGCATCGCGCACATGCATGATCTTCTCGGCGTAACATTTCACATACGGCATTCCTTTTGCTGAGCCGTTACGTAGGGTAAACAGCGTCAGCCCGTGTGCTGCAAAGTTGTTGCGACCAAAAGCGGTAACATCCCAGCCGAGTTTAAGATCAAAAACCTCCTCCCACGCGGCGGTGTCGAGCTGCTGCCATTGAGCAGGCGAGAAACTGGCAAAGGGCGGCAGATGTACGTCATGTTGCGAAAAGAATTGCCGTGTATGGCCGAGAATGTCGTTTATAGCGGAGCGTTTCATCGAAAGCGTTCTCCTTAGCGGTGACCGGGCAGCTGCGCCGCCCGGCGTGTGGACTTATTTCACCGTCCAGCCTTTGTAATTGCCGACGTTGTTTTTATCGATCATCGTCACCGGGATCAGCACCGGCTCTTTCGGCGCAGGTTTGCCCTGCAAAATGTCGTAGCCAATTTCCACCGCTTTCGCTGCCATCACCTGGGGATCTTGCGCCGGAGTAGCGACAAACAACGAGTTCTCACGCTTGAGCGCCTCTTCGGCGTCCGGGCTTCCGTCCACACCAACAATAAAGAACTCGTTACGTTGCGCCTGTTTTGCTGCCAGATCGGCACCGATTGCGGTGGGATCGTTAATCGCAAATACGCCGTCGATCTTCGGATTTGCCGCCAGCAGTCCCGTCATTACCTCCAGCCCGCCTTCACGACTGCCTTTCGCGTTCTGGTTGTCAGAGAGCACTTTGATGTCAGGATGGCGTTTAAATTCAGTCTGGCATCCTTCGACGCGGTTTTGCACGGCGGATACCGGCGGGCCGTTGATGATCACCACATTGCCTTTGCCTTTCAGGCGATCGGTGATGTATTTACAGGCCATTTCGCCCGCCTGGGTGTTATCGGAGGTGATGGTGGCATCAGCACCTTCTGCCGCTACGTCAACCGCGACGACTACGATCCCGGCATCTTTCGCCCGTTTCACCGCTGGGCCGATCCCTTTTGAATCGGCAGCGTTGAGGATAATCATATCGACGTTAGCGGCGATAAAGTTGTCTATCTGCGACACCTGCTGACCCAGATCGTAGCCGCTGGAAACCAGCGTCACTTTGACGTTATCGCCTGCCAGTTTGCGTGCTTCCAGCTCCGCGCCTTTGGTGATCTGCACGAAGAACGGGTTCGCCAGATCGCCCACCGTTACGCCTATCGATTTCAGTTCTTTCGCCTGGGCGAACGGTGCTGCGGCCAGCAGCGCGCCTGCACAGAGCGCGGTCACTAAGGGCTTCAATCTCATGCTGTATTCCTCATGTGTTTATGCACTTTGATGGTGTCGGGTACGGTATTTGTCGATCAGCACCGCAATGATGATCACCGCCCCTTTGATCACCAGTTGCCAGAAGTAAGAGACGCCCATTAAGGTCATGCCATTGTTGAGCGTGGCGATAATTAGCGCGCCGACCAGCGTGCCGGTGATGGTGCCGATGCCGCCGACAAAACTGGTGCCGCCGAGGATCACCGCTGCAATGGCATCCAGTTCGTAACCCATGCCTAAGTTGCCGTTGGCGCTGTACAGCCGTGAGGCGCTCATAATCCCGCCAAGCCCAGAAAGCAGGCCGCTCATACCATAAACAAACAGCAGCACCAGCCAGACCTTAATGCCGGTAAGACGCGCCGCCTGCATATTGCCGCCGACGGCGTAGATATGAACGCCAAGCGTGGTGCGGCGCAGAATAAACCAGCACAGCACAATCACTGCGAGGGCAATCACCACCAGCCACGGGACCGGCCCGAGATAGTTATTGCCTATCCACTCGAAATTAATGTTGGAGTTGATAACCGTGGTGCCGTCCGCCAGCAGATACGCCGCCCCGCGCAGCGCCGTATAGGTGCCAAGCGTGACGATAAACGGTGGCAATCCGGCAAAGGCCACCAGCGCGCCGTTGAACAGCCCCAGCAGCAGGCCGAGCATCAGCGCTGCCGGGATCGACAGCATGGCGAACTCAGGGCTAAGGGAGACGACCATCGCCGCCACCGCTGTGGTGCCGAGGATCGAACCCACGGAAAGATCGATCCCGCCGGTCAAAATGATGAAGGTCATCCCCGCCGCCAGAACAATGTTTATCGATGCCTGGCGGGTAATATTCAGCAGGTTGCTTTCGGTAAAAAAGTTTGGCGCGATAAAGCCAAATACCGCCACGATCAGAATCAAAATGGGCAAGATGCCGACCGTTTGCATCAGATCGCTCATCAGCATTTTTTTGGCAGAGGTTTTTGCAGAGGTCGTCATGAGGTTACCGCCTGGGAATGGGCGTCGTTGACGCCAGTCGCTAAGGTCATAATGTTTTCCTGGGTGATGTTTTTGCCGTTTAACTCACCGGCAATGCTGCCTTCGCGCATCACATAGACGCGATCGCTCATTCCCACTATCTCCGGCAGTTCGCTGGAGATCATCAGGATCGCCACGCCCTTGCGCGCCATCTCGTTCATGATCCGGTAGATCTCGCTTTTGGCGCCAACGTCCACGCCGCGGGTGGGTTCATCGAGCAGTAAAATGCGCGGGCCAATCGCCACCCAGCGGGAGATCAACAGTTTTTGCTGATTGCCGCCGGAAAGCCCGCCCGCGCGTACCTGGGCGTGAGGCACGCGAATGTTGAGCAACTTAATGGCGTCATCGGAAATGGTTTGCGCTTTTTTGCGATTGAGCATTCCCCAGCGGGCATCGCGCTCCAGGGTTGCCATGGTGATGTTTTCGGCTGCTGCCATTTCAAGGAATAAGCCTTGTTCTTTGCGGTTTTCGGTGAGAAAACCAATGCCAAGATCGATGGCTTCGCGCGGGGAGTGGATCACCACCGGTTCACCATCGACTTCAATCATTCCGCCTGTCGCTTTCCGCACGCCGAAGATCAACTGCGCCAGTTCGGAACGTCCGGCACCCACCAGTCCGGCGAGGCCAACAATTTCGCCGGAACGCACCAGCAGGCTACTCGGCTGGACTTTGCCGCCGTCGGTCAGGTGGTGAACATTCAGGCGGGCTTTACCGAGCGGGATATCGCGCTCTTTATTGAACAGATCGCTCAGTGGCCTGCCGACCATCATCCGCACCAGCTCCCTGGCATTGAGGTTATCGCGGGTCAGGCTGCCAACGTATTGCCCGTCGCGCAGCACGCTGACGCGATCGGAAAGCTCATACACTTCCGCCATACGGTGGCTGATGTAGATAATCGCCATCCCTTCATCGCGCAGCCGCATAATCAGTTCAAACAGACGGTGAGTTTCACGGGAGGAGAGGGCAGCGGTGGGTTCGTCCATCACCAGAATGCGGCTGTTGCGATGTAGTGCGCGGGCGATTTCGACCTGCTGTTGCTCGGCAATGGTCAGCGTCATGACCTTATCGCTGGCGTTAAACTGCGCGCCGAGGCGGTCGATCACTTTTTGCGCCTGCACTAGCATCTCTTTACGCTGCACCAGCCCGCCGTGGGAAAGCTCGCTGCCGAGAAAAATATTTTCTGCCACCGACAGATTCGGTGCCAGCTGCATCTCCTGATAAATCAGCGTAATACCGGCGCTTAAGGCATCTTTTGGCGTGCGAATGTGAAAGGGCTTGCCGTCTATGAGGATCTCGCCGCTGGTGGCGGTATACGCCCCCGCCAGCACCTTCATCAGCGTGCTTTTTCCCGCGCCGTTTTCCCCCATCAGGGCATGGATCTCGCCAGGGTAGACCGTCAAATCCACCCCTTTGAGCGCATAAAATTTGCCGAAGGCTTTGGCAATATTGCGCATCTCCAGAACTGGCGTGCTGTTCATGGTGGACTCCTGCGAGGTTGTCGATATCAGCACTCCATCACAGGAAAGTAAATGCAAAATGTCAGAAGCCGTTCATATTTGTCATATTGCGATTTTTCTTCACGGAGCGTGATATGGCGCACCCCGGACGTCATTTTTTTGCCAGCGCGCGCGGGCGATTGCTGCTTTTGAATTTGCTGGTGGTGGCGGTGACGTTGATGGTCAGCGGCGTGGCGGTAATGGGCTTTCGTCATGCCAGCCAGATGCAGGAGCTGGTGCAGCAGCAAACGGTGGATGATATGACCGGCAGCCTGAATCTGGCGCGCGACACGGCAAACGTGGCAACGGCGGCGGTGCGATTGTCGCAGGTGGTGGGAGCGCTGGAATATAAAGGCGAAGCCGAGCGGTTGCAGGAGACACAGCGGGCATTAAAAAGCTCGCTTGCACAACTGGCGAACGCGCCTTTAGCGCAGCAGGAAGCCGGGCTGGTGACGCGCATCATCACGCGTAGCAACGAACTGCAAACCAGCGTCGGTGGAATGCTGAAGCGCGGGCAAAGGCGGCATCTGGAGCGCAACGCGCTGTTAAGTTCGCTATATCAAAACTTAAGTTATCTGCGGCATCTGCAAAAAGTCACTCACGCGCAAGATGATATTTTGCTTAACGAGATGAACCGACTGATTGTTGCCGCTATTGCCACCCCCGCGCCGCAGGCGATTATTCATCAACTGGTCGGGGTAATGTCTGCGTTGCCGACCCACAGCGATACGCCATTGGTTAACACGCTACTCAATGATTTTAATCGTGAACTGCGTAAACTGGCGCCACTCTCGGCAGCTCTGGAGCAAAGCGATCTGGCAATCAGCTGGTATATGTTTCACATCAAAGCGCTGGTGGCGATCCTCAATGGCGACATCAACCGTTACGCCGAACAGGTGGCGACGCTCTCCGGTCAGCGTGTGGCGCAAAGTTACCAGGATTTGCGCTCCGGCGAGAGGGTGATCATGATTTTCGCCCTGTTAGCGGTGGTGATCACCGCGTTTGCCGGCTGGTATATCTATCGCAACCTCGGCACTAACCTGACGGCGATTTCCCGCGCCATGAGCCGCCTGGCGCACGGCGAAGCGGACGTCACTTTTCCGGCGTTACAGCGGCGTGATGAGTTGGGTGAACTGGCGCGCGCCTTTAACGTTTTTGCCCGCAATACCGAGTCACTCGAACGAACCTCACGGCTGCTAAAAGAGAAGACCACGCAGATGGAGATTGCCCAAACTGAGCGGCAGGGGTTGGAAGAGGCGCTATTACACAGCCAGAAACTGAAAGCGGTCGGGCAACTGACGGGCGGGCTGGCCCATGATTTTAATAATCTGCTGGCGGTGATTATTGGCAGCCTGGAGCTGGTGAATCCGGACTCGCCAGACGCGCCGCGAATACAGCGGGCGCTGCAAGCTGCCGAACGTGGGGCGCTACTGACACAACGACTGCTGGCGTTTTCCCGCAAGCAGTCCTTACATCCGCAAGCCGTTGAACTGAAAACATTGCTGGAAGAGTTAAGCGAATTAATGCGCCACTCCTTACCGGCAACGCTGGCGCTGGAGATTGAAGCGCAGTCTCCGGCGTGGCCCGCGTGGATTGACGTCAGCCAACTGGAAAATGCCATCATCAACCTGGTGATGAACGCCCGTGACGCGATGGAAGGGCAGACGGGAATCATCAAAATTCGTACCTGGAATCAGCGCGTTACTCGCAGCAGTGGGCAGCGTCAGGACATGGTGGCACTGGAGGTCATCGATCATGGCAGCGGTATGTCGCAGGCGGTGAAAAGCCAGGTATTTGAGCCATTCTTTACCACCAAACAGACGGGCAGCGGCAGCGGGCTGGGTTTGTCGATGGTCTATGGTTTTGTGCGCCAGTCCGGTGGGCGCGTTGAAATTGAAAGCGCGCCGGGGCAGGGGACAACGGTCAGATTACAGCTTCCCCGCGCGCTGACGGCGGCGAAAAACCTATCGCCAGCGGCAGTAGAACAGGCTTCTGTCAGCGGCGATAAACTGGTGTTAGTGCTGGAGGATGAAGCCGCGGTGCGCCAGACCATCTGCGAACAGTTGCACCTGCTGGGCTATTTGACGCTGGAAGCAAGCAGCGGCGAACAGGCGCTGGATCTGCTGGCGGCATCAGCAGAAATCGATATTTTTATCAGCGATTTAATGCTCCCCGGCGGCATGAGCGGCGCAGAAGTGGTCAATGCGGCCCGCAAACTTTACCCGCACCTGACGCTGCTACTCATCAGCGGTCAGGATTTACGCCCCAGCCATAACCCCGCGCTGCCAGACGTGGCGCTGTTGCGCAAACCCTTTACCCGTGCGCAGCTGGCGCAGGCGCTGGGGCAAGAGAATTGAGAATCCTCCTCTACTCGTAACAGGCACCTTTGCCTACCTTGTATTAACTTTGTTGCGAGGCCGAGTTTATGAAACGCCACTCCACGCTTTTTCTTTTCACCCTGCTCACGCTGACCACCGTACCGGCCCAGGCCGATATTATCGACGACACCATTGGCAATATTCAGCAGGCGATTAACGACGCTTATAACCCTGACCGTGGGCGAGACTATGAAGATTCGCGCGACGATGGCTGGCAGCGTGAAGTGAGCGACGATCGGCGCAGACAATATGACGACCGCCGCCGCCAGTTTGAAGATCGCCGCAGGCAGCTGGACGATCGCCAGCGCCAGCTTGATCAGGAGCGTCGGCAGCTAGAAGATGAAGAGCGGAGAATGGAAGATGAGTATGGGCGATGATGTTGGGTATGGAGCAGGCATCGCCCCTCTGGGGAGAGGGTTAGAGTGAGGGGGCCAGCACGCACATTCCCTCTCATCACGCCACCCCAATCTCCATCCCATCAAACCCCGCCTCAAACCCTGACGGCAGTGCGTTTTCCATCAGCCACGCATCAAACTGGTGGCTGATATGGGTCAGAACCACGCGCGGCGAGCGGATAACCTGATTCAGCGCATGCACGGTATTTAAATCACAGTGATTACGCGGTGCATTCTCGCGCGGCGGGTGGCTGCAATCAATCACCATCACCTGCGGATGATTATTGCGTAAAAATTTCAGCGTTTTTTCCGGCAGGCCTGCGGTGTCAGACAGCCACGCCACCCGGCTGTGTGCCGTTTCCAGCAGATAACCGAAGGTCAGTTTTGAGTGGTTGAGCGGCAGGGGCGTGACCTGTAACCCCTGCAAATCAAACACCACAAACGGTTCCACCGTGTGGCTGAAATCAAGCAGGCCCGGATGTTTAAACAGATCGTCGCAGCCCTGTTCATCCGGCGGGCCGTAAACCGGGATCGGATCGCCCACGCCCCAGCGCAGCGGGAATAGCCCCTGCACGTGATCCATATGGTAGTGCGTCAGCAAAAACTGCTGGAACGATCCGGGCGACCAGCGATCGGCGAGATCGTGCAGCCCGGCGTCGATCAGGGTGATCGCCTCGTTAAACTTCACTACGCCGCTGCATGGCTGGCGGCGATAGTGCGGCGAGCGCCGCGCTCTGGCGCAGGCCGCACACTCGCAGCCCCATGCCGGAACGCCCTGTGCGCCGCCGGTGCCGGTGAGCGTGAGGGTCAGGCTCATGTTACAGCGCCTTCGTGAAGCGGAAGTGGCTCTGCTCGTAGCCTTCGCGCAGATAGAAACGGTGCGCGTCGTGGCGCTTCACGTTGGTCGAAAGCTCGGTCATTTCGGCCCCGGCCTGGCGGGCTTCTTCTTCTGCCCACGCCAGTAACTTACTGCCGACGTTCAGACCGCGCGCCTGCGGCATCACCACCAGCTCCTGAATTTCGCCGATCCAGTTGACATGATGCAGATGAAACTGCAAATGCAGGCCGATCATACCGACAACTTCGCCATCCAGCAGCGCCAGATGGTAGCGCATGTTTGGGTCACGCAGGTTGGCGTTAAAGCCCACGCGAAACGCGTGATGGTCAAACTCCGCCTGTTTTAGCTCACAAATCAGCGCGTAAACCGCGTCGGTGTCGTACTGCGTGGCCGGGCGAAGCTCACAAGCAGGCATGGTGTTTCTCCTTCTGATGAATCAGCGTCAGCAGCGTGTCGACCGACTGGCGCAGGCTGCCGTCATTGTTGAGCGTATGGCAATCCTGTGGAGTATAGCGGGCGGCGCGCGCCAGCCGGGCGTTAATTTCACTGGCGTTTTCACGACCACGGTTTTCCAGGCGCTGGCGTAGGATCTCCGGCGAAACCTGTAAGCAAATGGGCAGCAGCGCCGATGCATAGCGTGCCCGCGCCTGCGGCAGATGGGCGCGTGAGCCGTTGACCAGCACGTCGAATCCGGCGTGCAGCCAGAGGTCGATCTCGACGCCGACGCCATAATACAGGCCGTTGGCGTGCCAGCTTAAGGCCAGTAGGTTTTGCCCCGCGCGGGTAAAAAACTCCTGCTCGCTCAGGGCGATATGGTTTTCGCTTCCAGCGCTGGCGTCGCGCGTGATGTAGCGATGCGCCACCAGCAACTGAGTTTGTTCCCGCAGGCGGAGTTCCGCCAGCAGGCTATCTTTCCCGGAGCCGGACGGCCCCATTAACCAAATCAGTTTTCCCGTCATCAGAACACCCTTTTACCCTGACGCCAGACGTGGTCGATATGAATGTGATTGCCCTTGCGATGCGCCAGCACCAGGTCGGCGCGTTTGCCCTCGCCAATCACCCCGCGATCCTGGAGATTGAGCGCCTGGGCCGGATTTTTAGTCACCAGCTTCACCGCCTGCGGCAGCGTAAAGCGGTTGCTATGGTCATCGGCGACGCAGAACGCCGCATCCAGCAGGCTGGCGGGGTAGTAGTCGGAAGAGAGGATATCCAGCAGGCCAAGCTGCGCCAGTTCACTGGCCGCCACGTTGCCGGAGTGCGAACCGCCACGCACGATATTTGGCGCGCCCATCAGCACGTTCATGCCATGCTTGCGCGAGGCTTCTGCCGCTTCGAACGTGGTGGGAAATTCGGCAATCACGCTGCCAAGCTGGTGAGATTCAGCAACGTGGGCGTGGGTGGCGTCATCGTGGCTGGCAAGCGCAATTTTTCGCGCGCGGCACAGGGCGGCGATGGATTCGCGATTCGGCTGCGACCAGCGTGCGGCGAGCGCCAGTTGCTCTTCTTCGTACTGCTGCATCTGCGCATCAGTGAGGGAGTATTTGCCCTGATAATATTCACGGTACTTCTCGCGGTTGGCGAACTGGCGCTGGCCCGGCGAGTGGTCCATCAGCGAAACCAGCGTCACCGGTTCGCGCTGCACCAGTTTTTCAAACAGCGGCAGCGTGGTGTGATGCGGCAGCTCGCAGCGCAGGTGCAGGCGGTGCTCGGCGCGGTTGACGCCGCGTTTCTGCGTCTCTTCGATGGCGTTGATCATCTTCTCCAGATTCTCCAGCCGATCGCCGCCGTCGCGCACGTCGCCAATCGCCACGGCGTCCAGCACGGTGGTGATGCCGCTCGCCACCATCAGCGCATCGTGGCTGCTCATCGCCGAGTGGGCGGGCCAGTCGACCTTCGGGCGCGGGGTGAAGAATTTATCCAGGTTATCGGTATGCAGCTCAATCAGCCCCGGCAGCAGCCAGCCGCCTTCGCCGTCCATCGCCTCCGGCAGGCGGCTCTGGCTTTCGGCAAAGGAGCGGATTTCGCCGTCCTGCATCTCCAGCGAGCCGTGTACCACTTCGTTTTCCAGCACCAGCTTAACGTTATTGATAATCATGCAGAGGCTCCCATTGGGTGCAGGCGGTCGGCGACATCATTGCGTACGGCTTCGTCATGGAAAATGCCGACGATGGCTGCGCCACGGGCTTTGGCTTCGCGGATCAGTTCCACTACGGCGGCGCTGTTTTTAGCGTCCAGCGAGGCGGTAGGTTCGTCGAGCAGCAGAATCGGATAGTCGACGATAAAGCCACGGGCGATGTTGACGCGCTGCTGTTCGCCGCCGGAGAAGGTCGATGGTGCCAGGTGCCACAGGCGTTCAGGCACGTTCAGGCGGGTGAGCAGACGCGCGGCTTTAGCGGCGCAGGCTTCACGCGGTACGCCGGTATCGAGCAGAGGCTGCATCACCACTTCCAGTGCCGAAATACGCGGGATGACGCGCAGAAACTGGCTCACCCAGCCGATGGTGGTTTTGCGGATCTCCACCACTTTGCGGGCTGGCGCGGTGACCAGGTCTACCCATTCCTCACCGTGTTTGATCTGGATTTGCCCTTCGTCGGGCAGATAGTTGGCGTACAGCGAGCGCAGCAGGGTTGATTTTCCGCTGCCGGAGTGGCCGTGAAGCACCACGCATTCGCCTGCGTTGACGGTGAGCGAGGCACGGTTGAGGACGGGCAGGTGCACGCCGTTTTGCTGGTGCAGGATGAAGGTTTTACTGACGTTTTGTACGTTAATCATTTTTCGCCTCGT
>OATN01000446.1_pt1 | contig 13553 bp, 16 predicted proteins | sample 1501211 | NCBI WGS metagenome assembly OATN01 (sample SAMEA2579978, study PRJEB22360) | human gut metagenome | reverse complement strand
AAATAGCTACAGAAATGCATTGGCACAAAATGCAGGTGTCTATTCCTTTAATCTGACACTGTCATACAACCCGATAACCACAACCTGCAAACCGGACGATTTATTAATTACTTTAGACAGTATTCCCGTTTCACAATTACCAGCGACAGGTAACAAAGCAACAATAAATAGTAAAAAAGAGGATATTATTCTGCGTTGTAAAAATTTATTAGGTCAACAAAATCAAACATCACGGAAAATGCAGGTGTATTTATCAAGTTCTGACTTGTTAACCAACAGCAACACAATACTGAAAGGTGCGGAAGATAATGGCGTAGGATTTATTCTTGAAAGTAATGGTTCGCCAGTCACACTTTTAAATATCACTAACAGCAGTAAAGGATACACAAATTTAAAAGAAATTGCGGCAAAGTCAAAACTTACAGATACAACGGTTTCAATTCCGATAACAGCCAGTTACTACGTCTACGATACAAACAAAGTTAAATCAGGCGCACTGGAGGCAACCGCACTAATCAACGTGAAATACGACTAATAACAAGCAAGACGAGCAAGTGGCTAATAATAAAAAATAACAAGGTGTCTGCATTTCCCCCTCATGATGAGGGGGCTTTTTTTAGCGATGATAAAAAATCTCACCGTCGTAGGCTTTAATGATTTTACCGTCGGTGTCGCTGATCAACACGTACGCGCCACCCATATAGGTCCAGTGCGTCCCGGCATCAGGCGCGGGCAGGTTACGTAACTGCCACTGCTTAATGTTGTACTCATCGGTGCGGTACATCTCTGGGACGGTATCACCTGGTTTGAAATGCTTAAAGTCAGCAATGAAACTGCTTAACTCATACTTAGAAATTCCCGAGGTATTGGTCGAACCCGCGGTGGCTGGTGCGGCCCAGGCGGCACTGGTAACCAGCAAAAGCGCACCCAGCAACATCTTATTTTTAATGGTCATAAACTCTCCACTTTGGGGATCTGTAATATCAGTCGCATATCTTTCCTGCCATACAATATAACTGACAAGCGATATTTTGTTAGTGATCCCATGATTTCGTAAAAAGTGTAAATGAAAGGATGCCCTAAAAGCATCCTTAGCGAGCAGAGAGTCAGCGGAAATAGCTGATTTAAGAATCATCCTGGGCTGAAGATAACATGCAAGCCTAAAGGATTGAGTTATCGCATTATGCCCATGAAGCCATGTACGCCCATATACACACCAACTAAGCCAATCAACAGACTGGAAAAATAGGGGGCGCGTTTAGCGAGAGTGTTAAATCCGCTCCAGCGTTTTGCGACCTGCTGAACGCTGATTGCTGCGCCAACGCCTACGGTGACCAGCGTTAACGCCAGGCCAATGCTGAAACTGACGACCAGTGTTGCGCCCAGTGTCAGGGCTTTCAACTGAATGCAAATCAACAGCACGGTAATTGCTGCCGGACAGGGGATAAGACCACCGGTTAAGCCAAATAACAAAATTTGCCAGTTGGTGACCTCTCTACCATCAAAGCGTCGTTTAATGTCATTGGCATGGGCTCGTGCATGGGCATCCTGATACTCGCCATGTTCGTGATGGTGATGATGTCCATGGTCGTGGTGATCTTCGTGATCGTGGTGATGATGTTCATGATCATGCTCGTGCATATTCTCCAGCCAGTTGCGTTCGCCGCGCCAGGTACGCCAGAACATCCAGAACGCGGTGCTAATAATGATCACTGCGGAAATCAGCTGGAGCCACGGTTCTGCTGATTGAGCAGTAAAGCGCTTACTGATCACCATCCCGCCAAAGGCAATCAACCAGACCACCGCGGTATGCGAAATGGTTGCTGCCAGTCCGAGCATCACCGCCTGTTTAATGGTGCCTTTGATGGCGATGATAAACGCCGCCATCATCGTTTTTGAGTGCCCTGGTTCCAGGCCATGAAGCGCACCAAGTAAGATGGCGCTGGGGATGAAGAACCAGGCGTTTCCTTGCTGAAGAAGAGTTGTAAATTCGGTCATGATAATAATTCTTAGTATTAATTCGGCAACCTGATTCTACTCCCCCCCAGTACCTGATACTACCCCCCAGTAGATTAATAGTGCTATGATTTTTCATATTCTTGTTAACCAGGTGTTGCCATGTCTCATACAATCCGTGATAAACAGAAACTGAAAGCGCGTGCCAGTAAGATTCAGGGCCAGGTCGTGGCGCTCAAGAAAATGCTCGACGAACCGCACGAATGCGCTGCAGTTTTACAACAGATTGCTGCTATCCGTGGCGCGGTAAACGGTCTGATGCGGGAAGTGATTAAAGGTCATCTAACGGAACACATCGTTCACCAGGGGGATGAGCTAAAACGTGAAGAAGATCTGGATGTCGTTCTGAAGGTGCTGGATTCATATATCAAATAATTTATTAACGCGATTGTAAAACTGCCGTTTTTCCTCGTTTACAACGGGTGCGCTGGACATTACCATCCTCCTCTGCGATTTATCATCGCAACCAAACGACTCGGGGTGCCCTTCTGCGTGAAGGCTGAGAAATACCCGTATCACCTGATCTGGATAATGCCAGCGTAGGGGGCCGAAATTCGGCCTACTTATCATGAGATTGACTCTCTTTTTGTCGGTGCGTAATGCACTTGAGGTACAAAAAGGGTGTATTCATGGGGTACAAAACTCTTCCATACACGTTTCAGCGAAACGGCAACTACTACCTGCAAATCCGGCTTTCAAATGGCTTGATGTATAAGAAATCCCTCCTTACCGACAGCTATCGTGAAGCATCTGCTTTGATGATTGGCGTTACGCCACACATTCCTTTTGTTAAATCATTAGCTACGCCGCTCCTCGTGTTCGAATCATTTTTGTCTAATCTGATTGCGTCAGAACCCAAGGCTGCGAGAAATCCACTTTTACCCCACCAGCCGACAATTGTTCCTGCTGAAATAATGAAATCTCAACCGCCAGCCGAACCGGAAAAAGTGCTAACCCTCTCGGATGCGTGGGCGATGTACAAAGACGAAAAGGGGCGAAACTGGACGAAATCGATCTCAATGGCAAATGAGCGCTACCTGGAAGTGTTGCTAACTGTCTTGGGAGGAGAAACTGATGTAGCGGCGATCACCAAGCAGGACATTAAGCAGGTGATGGAAGTGGTTGAAAATCTTCCTAAGCGCGTTGTTCAGCCTTACCGTTCAATGACCATCCAGCAACTGATTGAGTGCGATGATGTTCCACCGGATCAACTGGTAGGCGTTGAGGCCATCCACAAGCATCTCAAACTGTATAAATCACTCTTCAAAACCTTCCTCACAGAAAGCAAAGACATTTTATCTAAGTCGCCAACTGATGGCGTAGTGGCTGCTCCATCGAAAGCGAGATTTGGCGCATACAGCACAGCGGAGATGAAAAAGTTTGTAGGGTGGGCGCTTAAGCAGCCCGATGGCTGGCAAAAATGGATCACGTTGTTACTGGCATACACGGGGGCGAGAAGAGGTGAGATAGGAAAGTTGGAGAAGTCACAAATCAAATTCGATGAAGATAGCCAGCGTTACTATTTCCTGATTGCAGAAGGAGGGCAGGGGAAAACCGAAAATGCGACAAGGCAGGTAGTTATTCACCATAAGTTAATCGAATGGGGTTTCATGGAGTACGTTGATCGCCAGTGGAAAGATCGGATTTTTTCAGAAGTGGCAGGTACAAACATGACTAAGATCGGTAAAGTTTTTGCTGATGTTCGAGATCAGTTGGGTATCCCTTATCTGGACGATTATGGACAGCGACGGTTACTGCATTCTATCCGTCACTCGGTATGTTCTGCCGCGATGGCTGGCTGGGTCACTAACATTCTACATCTTCAGCAGACTGTCGGTCATGAGAAGAGCGGGGGCATCACAAAACGCTATCTGCATATGTTCCCGCTTTCCTCGGTTTCATATGTGATTGATGGAATTAGTTGGGAGTCCTAACTGCTGAGAATTATACGTAATTCATGCTTATAGCACTTTTGTTGATGTAGTCGTAGTTTTACAAGGTTCTTGGGCCAGCATTGGCCCAGGTGAGCCAAATGATAAAAAATATTTATCCGGATGATATTAATACTAATTAATTCATTTGAAATAATGTCCATTGGTTGGCATTTTTTTGGGGGGCTGCGAAAAGCCTTTCAATTCAACCAGTTTAAAAACCTTCTTCTTGTAACTTATTGATTCAAATGGTGTAATAATATTTTAAAGAAAGTGCGTAAATTGATACACTTAGCCAAAGAAAAAACTTTAACCTTTGGGCTAACAAAGAACACAAATGGACGAAACCAAAATCAATATGCTCTATGAGCATTATAAATGTAATGTTGAAACGCTTAAAGCAGCTGCTAACAAAAGGGATTTAATGTTCCTTATGCTAATTTTGTCCATTATGCTTATAGCGATCCAAAGTGTGAATGCTGAATTCATTAATGGACTATTAGTCAGTGTAGGCAAGCTCGATGATAAAAGGCTTCCTGGAAATGCATTACTGTTGGTAACCTTTGCACTGGCTTCATTTGTTTTATTCATACGCTATACCCAAGCATGTTTCTTTATAGATATGCAATATAAATATCTACACACAATTGAAGCAGAATTAAATTCGTTATTCCCAGATACACAGTTGTTTACTTTTGAGGGGCTATTTTACAAAAATAGCAACAGCTTTTACAGAAAGGCTGTTTCATTTTTCTATAAGCGAGCTTTTTCGGTTATTTTGATTTTTTTCTTGATTGTGAAAATGATGTATGAATTAGATGGGAAAACCCATTTTGATATTTATTTTTATCTCAATGGGGTTGTTTTTATTACCTACTTGATATATGTGTTTATTTATCTTTTCAAAAGGTGAGTTTGGCATGGATAATAAATTAAAACTGTTCATTAGTTATTGTCATGAAGATAAACATCATAAAGAACAAATATTAAAGTATCTTCAACCTAATGAAGACATTGAAGTTTGGTACGATAAAGAAATGCTCGCTGGTGATGAGTTTGATGAGGTTATATCTGCTAAAATCGAAGAAAGTGATGTATTTGTATTTCTCATAACACAAGACTTTCTGACTTCGAAATACTGTAATGAAATTGAGTTAAGTAAAGCATTAGAAAGAAAAGCTTCTGACGATGAGCTTCGTATTATCCCTGTAATACTTGACTATTGTACATTCAAACGTTCTCGTTTGTCGCTCTACAATGCAACACCGAGCGATGCAAAACCTATTTCTTCCTATCCAAATCAAAAACAAGCATATTTAGAAGTTTCGGAAGCCATTGAAGATGTGGTTAAATATCTTAAAGAAAAAAAGACACAATCTTCATATGCGATAACTGAAGAGACGGTAGTTGAAAAAAATGCACTGAGAACTAATTTTAAGCTGCATTTACTTGATCTTGGATTTACTATTCAGCATAGAAGGAAGGAGATCCTTTATCTTGATGATTTGTTTATTTATCCAGATTTAAAAAGAACAAAATATGAATTCGATGATTATGATGTCTTTGTGAATTCAAAAAATGTTTTAAGCCATGAAAAAATTAGTGGTAATAAAACACTAATTATTGGTAGTGAGCAGTCAGGAAAGTCAACTTTAGCTAAAACCCTTTTCCGTCAATATCATTCGAATGGTTCAATACCGGTTCTTATAAAAGGCGATTCTTTCAAAAAAGTTGCCGAAATTGAAAATGTAGTTAATGATTTTCTAAATGAACAATACGATAATGTAGGAATTATAAATTACAATGAGTTGATTATCATAGTTGATGATATAACAGAATCACCTATGAATGAAAAATTCCAAAGAGCGTTGCTGAATAACCTCGTGGAAACGTATAAAAGTATTGTTATTATTGCTGACTCTAAAATTAGATTTAGTGATCAACTTCTTAAGGATTTCGATTGTTTTACAACTTATGAGATTGCTGAATTTAGCCATATCCAAAAAACTGAGCTTGTTGAGAAATGGAATCAAATTGGCTTAGATGAAACATCTGATATTGAAGATATTCAAAGTTTAAATGATAATCTAAAGCGTAATATAGATTCAATTCTTATGAAAAACATCGTGCCAAGTAAGCCAATATTTATATTAATGATTTTGCAAATTTTAGAGTCAAATACACAAAGCAATTTTTCACTGACATCTTATGGTCATTGTTATCATTCTTTAATTATACAAGCTTTCAATAAAGCGAATGTTAAAGCAGATGAGTTGAATGACTATTTTAATTATTTAAGTGAGTTATCATATTTTATATATGGTAAGGGTAATCATGCTATCAATTATTCTGAGTTGGAAGAATTTAAAGAATATTATTCAAATAACTATTATTTGATGTCACATGAGGAAATATTGGATAAACTAAAACGCTCAAAAATCATATATATGTGGGCTGATACAGTTAAATTTCAATACAAGTATATTTATTACTTTTTTACAGCAAAAAAAATAACAGAGTTAGCAAGTGATGAGTCAGTAATAATTATTGATCGTTTATGTGATAAGATTCACACCGAAAAAAATGCTAATATTCTTATATTTATAACGCATCACACGAAAGATAAGAATATCATAGAACGAATTACTGTTAATCTAAGTAATATATTTAAGGAACATGAGAAGGCCACCCTTGGTCAAAATGATGTCGATTTCTTAAATAAAATGGCGTGTGAAATACCCCAAATTGTTATCGACAAAACAAAGGATGTTGAACAGGAAAGGCTTACTGCCTTAAAAGAAAAAGAAAGTTCGGAGCGTGATATCTATGATGCGCATTTGGAAGATGAAGATGAAGAAGAGGATGTCGAGTCAATTAATAAGGATCTTCTTGATGTTAATCGGTCATACAAAGCTGTTGAGGTATTAGGCCAAATTATAAGAAACAGAAAAGGTTCTATTCCTATTCCACAGCTTGAGAAGTTGGGTCGAGAAACCTATGCTATAGGTTTTCGTTTTTTAGGATTTTATTATTCTATAACTAAGGAACTTAAAGATGAAATTATAGCCGAGGTTCACCGACTTATTTCAGAGAAAAAAAATTGGACTACTGATAAAATCGCCAAAGAAGCAAGTTTATTTTATTGGACATATAGCTATGTTATGTCATTGAATGTCATAAAGAAAATTGCGTATTCAGTTGGGCATAAAGATCTTACAGCATATTACACAAGCCTATCAGGTTACTTTGGTTCAGAGATAAGTAAGTTAGTAGAGATAACTATCCAGTTAGAATTTACTAAGAAAATTAATAGAAATGATATTGAGTCAATTTGGTTGTTAGTCAAAGATAATATGATGACTCGTAGATTGCTTCAAGAAATTATCATAACGCACCTACATATGCATTATACCAATCATGAGGATAAAGCTTGGATAGCACAAAAACTAAGTATCCCTATAAAGGATCAGGTTTCGATGCAAAAACGTAATGCATTAAAAACACCACAATTGAAAATTGATAAAAAAGACTTATAATAAAATTAAAGGCACCCGATATGGGTGCCTGTTTTTTAAAGTTAAATTAATTTCGAGGTTTTATCAATTATGAGTCTAAATTTTCATCAGGAAAGTTGTGATTCTATTTTTACTTTTAAATTATTTTGATATTATGTGATAATAATCCGAATGGTTCAATTAGAAATTGATATATGTCATTGTAATTATATCTAACAAGTTAGATTACTGATGGTTTCTCGAATGAGGAGTGATTTTTGAGGGTTTTATATGATTGGCAGAGGTATACCCTTGATAACAGCATAGCCAATCAGTCATTATTACATCATTGATGTTATAAGAAGGATAGGTTTACTTAAAACTTTAATAGAATATTTTTGCATTTCTTTTAAGAAGACTCATAAAAAATAAATAGAATATCATAAAAAATATTTCATTTAGCAGCCTACATCGGTGGTATGTGAATTGCTTAGCGCAATTTTTCCGGCTTCTCATCTTCGAGCATCATAATTCTCAAATATCAGCAAGGCAGATGATTAATCAGTTTTTAGGCGGTAGAAGGTTGCTTTGCTGATCGCTAACCTGTTCTGTACCGCGACTGGTGGTAAACCTTGTGCCAACAACTCTCGTACCTGTTCAACAGTTGCTTTGATAGGTCTGCCGCAATGTTTACCTTCAGATTGAGCTCGTTTGATTCCTGCTGTTCTACGCTCTGCGATCAGGTCTTTTTCCAGGCTCGCAAGCCCTGCCATCATAGTGAGCATCGCTTTACCCACTGGTGTTGAAAGATCAAATCCTTCTCGCAAGCTAACAACCTTCACGCCCTTCATTTGCAACATTTCAACTGTAGATAGTACATCTATGGTGTTACGTCCCAAGCGGTCTATAGCAATCACGATCAGCGTATCGCCTTCTCGTACATAACTGAGTAGTTCACCAAACCCTGGACGCTCTCCTGCCTTGATTGCACCACTCACCGCTTCATCACTAAACCAGCGAGTAACGCTATAACCAGCATCGGCTATCTGCTGCTTCTGGTTTTCAACGTTTTGGTCGCTGGTGGAAACTCGCACATATCCGATCACAGTTGTCATGATGTTCTCTAAGTCTCAAAAGGTAGTATCAAAATAATAGCTGTCCCAAAATCAAAGATCAACCTTTTGAGACAAGGCGAAGCCGCATTCTGTCGTTGCATCGGTGTGGTCTTATAAGGAGATGGTTTTGAGACTTGTAAGGGCAGAGGTACTTTATTTTGACGAACTAAGAGAGAAATTGGCGCGATCGCTCACGCCAGCCGATGTGTTGGAAGATTACTCTTTGAAGAACTGCGTGACTGCCCAGCCCCCATGACCACCAGGGGTTATGAAGGAAACAAACCCCTTTTCGTCTACGTTCTGAATCTCAACTGCCATCGATTCTTTTAGAAGACGGCATTTACCGGAAGTGATGAGGCCCATCATACCCTGTTGGTCTTTGTCCTGGATGTAACTGATCATCTCGTAAAAGTCGGTCAGCTTCTTACAGTTAAATGTTCCTTCTTTTAGGGTGGCGGTATCCCCGTGACTCAATGCGAAAGCGTTCGGTATCGTTGTTAAAAATATTGCAGTAATGAGTAGCTTTTTCATTACAACCCCTTATAGCTCAGAACATTCGCTGAGATTATAGGTGCCTTTTCTACCGTCATCGTTAACCAGATGCAGAACAAAAATGAGCGGGTTGCCGTCAATGAAAGACACGGCGACATTACCGTTGTCGGTGCTATAGAGCTTGGCAATTTGCTTCTCCCCGATGTACGAGAGATCCCAACTTGCGTTATTTAAACTGAAGTGCATCTGAGAACCATCAATTTCAATGCTGGATTGTGCTGTGACTGTCTTCCCATTGCTACCCAGTTGCCCTTGCTGAAGAGCTTCACATTGATAGGAGCTTGCATAAGTTGACAGAGGTAGCAGTAAGAGTGCTGCAAGAGTTATCCCCTTCATAACGTTCCTTTTTTCGGTTGGAGTTAGACATTCATCGGGAATCAGTATAAAACCATCAATTGATAACAACGATCAATTTATCATTTATCGATCGATAAAATTGATCAATATTGAAACTATAATGTCTTGCACAGTTCTTCGGTATGGATGAGCCTTGATAGACGAAAGAGGATGCACAGGAGAAATTCAGTGAGAAGAGCACTGATAGTGATATTTGGGTTACTGGTTTCACAGTTGGCAGCAGCAGGACAGATCACAATGACCGATCCCCAGCAGGATACGACCGAGAATGGTAAGACGCTTTGCACCTACGAAAACAGCATCTATCTGTTCACCTACGTTACCAAAGGAAAATGTCCATATACCAAGACATTTGACACTGATGATGCTCAGTAGTAGCTGAGATAAAACGAGCCGGGTAATTTTAAATTCGAATCAAGGCAGGTTGCTTAATACAAGCATCGTAATGATTTTATTATCATTTCTGTGAATGCCGCACGGCGCAAGGTTTTATGCACAGTAGGTGATAGTTTTAATTGTTACGATCTCTGTGGGTATGGCAACTTTATCCCGTATCAATAGCGATTCTTTACCTGCCAATTACCACCGGGTTAGATGCCTGTTTGATAGGAATTATCTTGGGCGTTGTTGCATGGGGTACTGCTACAACACGTATTAGGCAGACGCAACGGGAAGCCACTGCGACGTTCGCACAGTGTAAGAGATGAGATTATCCAGGCACACCGGAAGGGCGCTAAAGTGGCTCAGTTGGTGGAACGGTACGCAGTGAGCAGGGCGACAATCTACCGTTGGGTGAAGTGACGTTTTGTCACTCTCTGAATGGTAGGTTCAGGCACTTTACCTGAGGGGGGTAAGGCACTATACCTGAGGGGGACAGGTAAAGAACCGGAGGGGTTCAGGCACTATACCCGACAATAAGATTAACTATAATACTAATAATAAGATCAGTTATTAGATCAGTATCTTTTGCGCTGACTTAGGTCAGGCTACGCCGCGCAAGAATGATCTTCTTCGTTATTTCTTTTGCTGGCTGCTCTTCGCCGTCACTCCTGGCAAGCAGCCTTACTCCGCTACCTTTCGGGCTTCGTTGGCTGGCCTCGTTCCGCTCAGGAACCAGCGCAAGCTACACTTCTGTACCTTCTGGACTCGTGCTAACTTCGTTACTGACGAGAGTCAGGCACGAATGATATTATGCCGTAGGCATAAAGTACCTTTGCGCTGTGCGCTCATAGTAACCATGTACCCAACCATCTAACGATGATTGACACATGCTAACTCTACCTAACGACAATTAACCCCTCCTACGTCCTGTTGTCCGTAGTTGTGCTCATTCTCGAAGGTAGAGCGGCTAAGGTTCACTGGTCACTGATGGCTCCAGTTCACCAAGCCAACATATCCAATCATCTACACCCGTCCGATCTCACTACCGTTCAATCTTCTGAGTGCAGATTCTTGGTGTTGGTGTGGGATAAGTGCCAGAGGGCGCACAGGAAGCCTGTAGAGCGATTTAAAGAGGGTGGGTAATGCCAAAGGTAGCCTGAAAGCGTCAGAACGTCGCAGAGAGCGTTACAGGCTGTTTTGTGTGTTTATTGTGGCTACCTTCTCTGGTAGCAATTTCTACCACAAAAATAGATTGACATCAACCCCCTACCTTTTGATATAAAGCACGTAATGCACTTGACTTTTTCGAAGTTGTTGAAAAATGGCTTGACAGTAGGTGTGCTTTTGGTGTATTATTAATAAGTATGGTGATAATCATTATCATCTACCCCCATCTAACAACATTCCATACGCATGAATTGCAGCCTCCACCAGGTTTTTGGTGCGGGGGCTTTTTTGCGTCTGGAGAAAACCAAACAGGAGCAAACAACATGCGTTACTTCAACGTTGACCAAATCTACGCAGATTTGATCACAGGCAGAACAACACGAACACTTGTTTACAGTTCACTTGTCCGAGCGCGTAAGCGCGAACAGCCCGACAGAGTGGAGATGTTCGAAGAAGCGATCCGACGCTTTGACGAATGGCGAGCTACGCCAAACTTCACACCAGTGACCAGCTAACCCATAGGGATAACCACAATGATGAATATCCGATTTAACCCCGAGGTTTTTAACGCTCTTCGTGAAGAAGCTGCCCGAAAAGGGCTGAGTATTCCCGCACTCGTTAATGCCATTGTCAAAAATACTATCCTACAAACTGAGGAACCAAATGCCAAAAAAGAAAAAATTCGTACCTAATTCAGGGAAGTCAATCGCTGAGATTATGAAAGATCATGAAGCGACAAATTCAGATGGACGCATATCTCAGGCTTTCACCAAAAATTATGACTACTTCGAAGACATAAACTGCATTTACTCGAAAGAATACCCAGAAGGGAAAATGCTCGAACTTCTTCACATCGTTTTATACTGCCGCTTCCAGCGTTTTCAGAGTAACGGGAATAAATGTTACGAAAGCCAAGGGCGGTTAGGGAAAATATTCAGAAGTGACCCTGGAACGATAGGGGATAAAATTAGAGATTTGGTAGACATGGGACTGGTGACAACAGAACCGAATCCCGATCCCAAGTATGACACTCTTCTGTACACTGCGTTACCGCTTACTGATGCTCACGTTATCCCGCCTGATCAGCTAACAGCAGCGCCTATTATCGTTTCTGCCGTTATATTTGACGAGCCAGCACAAATGCCAGCACCTGAACCAACTACCGTAGAGGAAAAGGTGGATGATGATGCGCCCGATTGGTTCTGCAGTAAAGACGACGTTATACCGAGAACAACACCGTCGATGAATAAAATGGATGCAGCCTGTACAATCTTAATTCAGAATATTGACGTCCAGGCGGGAATGGAAAGTTTCACCCAGTTTACCGAAAGGGTTTGTCGAAATAATCGAAATATACGACTACCAGAAGGGATCGAGGATTACTTCAAGAATACCCATCCTCAACTCTATAATGTTTTCGACCCAATACCATTTTAACCAGGAGGATTATGATTACCCAGCTCTACATCTTCTTATTCTTCCGTGCTGTTTGGTATATTGCCACCCGCATCCAGAAAAGAAAAAAACGAACACTTAGGGATTACACTGACGAAACTCTTTAGTGACGTTTTCTACACCAGGCGTTTTAAGAAGTACGCCATTAAGATGGATCACAAATTTGTTATCATGGCTGGCATATCCGGCAATTTGGCGACAAACATCTACAGGGACACGAACTGCCAACATGACTTCGGCATCGTCATTAAGCTGAATGCCGATCAGGTAATCGAAATCCCAGGAGCGAATTCCGCCTAACTGGGTTTTATTGACTCTGGTTTTGACCTGCAACAGCGTGCCATCGTCTAATCTTACATCGGCGCTTTTATGGGAGTTAGGCAATAATTCACCACCATAAAGTTGCTTTACGAGATGTTCACCATAATCGCCAGTGACATTACCACCTCGGGCAAAAATGCCTTTGCAAGCAGTCACCGCTTCCCGATACTGCCGATATGCTTCACGTGCAATCATTCATCTAACCTCATTAACGAATAAACGTAGATAACGATGATCTTGTTAATCACAGCTTCGAGGTATCAAGCCCAGCGGCTTTGAGCCGTTCGGTGAGATTCCTCATTTTGCTGAATTCAGTACCAAAACTGGCTTTAAGCCCTACACCCTCGCAAAACTCTTTAGCAGTAACGTTTTTCAGATGGTCGGCGTATTTGATCATCTGGAGGTGCATTTCTACCGTTTGACCATTTCGCGGTGCGCTGTTGATGGCTTGCTTAATGTTCTCGTAGATCTGGGTTTCTGTCATTTGTATATCTCATTTATCAAATTTAGAAAAATAATATAAATTAGCTAATTTATATAATCAATAAGTTTTGTCATACAGATATGGGGTACAAATTGAGGTTCAAGGTGGGGTACAGCGTGAAGAAGCGATAACCGAGAGTGCGGGCTTGCAACAGCAAGCAACTTCCCCTAAGCTGGCAAAAAGTATAGAGATTCAATCTACATGACTCGGGGTGCCCTTCTTAAATGAAGGCTGAGAAATACCCGTATCACCTGATCTGGATAATGCCAGCGTAGGGAAG
>OATN01000443.1_pt1 | contig 13592 bp, 10 predicted proteins | sample 1501211 | NCBI WGS metagenome assembly OATN01 (sample SAMEA2579978, study PRJEB22360) | human gut metagenome | reverse complement strand
CTTTTCGCCCTGGAGGCGGCTCGGCGTCGTGTTGGTGTCGCCGCTGCCGAAGAATCCCTGCCGAAAGCCGTCAACCAAGTAGTAGAAGGGATTGAGGCGGCTCGCGGCCTGCCAGAAGGGCGGGAGCGAATCCACGGAATAAAAGACGCCCGAAAGGAAGGTGAGCGGCATGATGACGAAATTCATCACCGCTCCCATCTGATCGTATTTTTCGGCCCAGAGCGCCGTGATGAGACCCAAGGCCGCCATGATGGCCGCACCGAAGAAGCCGAAAGCGATGAGAAGCCCCGGTTCCCGCACCGGGGGCGATGCCCACCAGGAGCAGAGCAGATAGAGCCCGGCGCCAGCCAGCGCTGAGCGCACGAAGCTCGCGCCGATATAGGCAGCGGCTACCTGCGGTCCCGGGATGGCCGGCAGAAGAATAAAGACGAGGTTCCCTGAAATCTTCGACTGAATGAGCGAGCTCGCCGTATTGGAAAACGCATTCTGCAGCACCGTCATCATGATGAGGCCCGGAATGATGAAGGCCGTATAGGACACGCCCTCATAAACGGGCAGGTGCTTGGAGAGCGCTTCGCCGAAGACAAAGAGATAGAGCCCCCCCGTGAGGACAGGAGCCAGCACGGTGTGCATCCACACCTTGAGGAAGCGGATCACTTCCTTTTTAAAGAGCGTCCAGAAAGGAACCCACATCAGGCTTCACCTCCCGTAACAGCGAGGAAGACATCCTCCAGATCGGGCTGTCCTACCGTCAGATTTTCAATCTCCGCGCCGGCCGCCTTCAGGCTTTCGAGCTTTCGCAAAGCGTCGTCGGCGTCTTCAATTCGCAGCGTCACATCATTGCCGTGACGGCGCATAAGGTCGCGCGCCGCTTCGGGCGGCAGGTCCCCCTTTACCAGCCGGCAGCGGAGCACTCGGCCTTCAAAGCGCGACAAAAGCGCTTCCGTGCGGTCAAGCGCTGCAACCTCGCCCTTCTTCATGATGGCGATGCGGCTGCAAAGCGCCTGCGCCTCTTCGAGGTAGTGCGTTGTGAGAATCACCGTCCGCCCCTCGCGATGCAGCCGTCCGATGAAGTCCCAGAGGTGTTCGCGAAGCTCAACGTCTACGCCGGCCGTCGGCTCATCGAGCACGATCACCGGCGGCTTATGAACGAGCGCCTGGGCAACGAGCACACGGCGCTTCATGCCGCCCGAGAGCGCTCGCATGGAAGCGTCCGCTTTGTCGGTCAAACCCAGATTGGCGAGAATTTCATCAATCCAGTCGTCATTTCGGAGAATGCCCCAGTAGCCCGACTGAAAGCGCAGCGTTTCGCGCACCGTCAGAAACGGGTCGAAAGTGATTTCCTGCGGCACGATGCCGAGAAAGAGCGATGCGGCTCGTCGATCTGTACGGGTATCCATGCCGCGAACAAGAATGCGCCCGCCCGTCGGCGTGGTCAGTCCGCCGAGGCAGGAAATCAGCGTTGTTTTGCCGGCGCCGTTTGGGCCGAGCAGACCGAAGAATTCGCCTTCGTCAACGTCAAAACTCACGCCCTTCAAGGCAAGCGTGCCCGAGGCGTAGCGTTTTTCGAGGGAGTCGATGCGAACGGCAGGCTGTGCCGAGGCCATTACCAATTCACTCCGAAGATGGTGCGGAAGCGCTCGACGCCGCGCTCGAGATCCATGCGGTCCGGGTGCGTTTCGCTCGCCAGACGGCGCGCTTCGCGCTCGGGCGTCACCTTGCCGCCCATCATCGCGGTCATCCGTTCGAAGAGCGCCGGATCAATACGGCCGCGGCAGAGATAAGTGCCTGCGAGGGTATTGTTTTTGCCCGCTGCTGCCAAACTCTCCGACGTACGCTTCATCCAGTCGAGCGCTTCGGGCGTTTCAGCATTGCCGCCCATGGTGGCGAAGCACCCGATCGTCTTGCCTTCGAGCTTTTTCGCTGCCGCCTGAATGTCTTCAGGCGCCATGCCGCGGTCGCACCAGAAACCGAGCAGAATCGGATTAAAGCCCGACAAGTCTTCGGGCAGCGCTTCAGGCTTGACCAGGACGGCCCCAGGCATCGCGTCGCAGATGGCGTGACCGAGAATCATGGTGTTGCCCGTACGGGAGCTGATGACGACAAGAGGCTTGGCGGCGGCAGCAGTCATGGGGAATCTCCTCGAAAATGGTAATGAACGCAGGACCGTTTAAACGCAGTCCGTCTGCGCAGTCAGAATAAAGCGATTCGCCGCAGCGTGTTCGTAGCACGCTTGCGGCGTAAATATGACTCCCGTCCCAAGCACCATTGAGCCAGAATGACGGCGAGCCGTTTGCTCACGATCTCAGCGAGCCGCCTTTCTAACGCATCTCCCTTCGCAGGGGCTTAATGCGCAGCCTCCGAGATCGTTGGGGGATGCGATCTTCGGAGGCAAAAGCGGTTCGAGAGACTAAAGCGGATGAATCAGACCGAGAACTTGGCTCGGGCGGCGATGAATTTTTCCTTCACGGATTCGACGAGCTGATGGTTTTCTCGGCCGACGAAAACCGAGAAGGCCGTTTTGCCTTCCTTGGTAAAGAACTGCACGGCGAGAGACTCGCGACCCATGAAGGGGAAGGTCGTGAAAGCCACGGCCGAAAAGGCGTCATACTTCATGTGGCCGCCGATCGTCGCCGACTTGGCGAGGATGTTGTAGTAGCCCTGAGCAATCTTTCCCTCATGGAGCTGACCCTGAATTTCAAAGATGCTGCCTTCATGCTGAATGAAAAGCGTGATCTTTTCCCAGGAAGCAAGTTCAGCCCAAATTTCGGTGAAGCGCTCCGTGATGTCGCCCTTGACGAAGGTGCAGTTGGCTTCCGGCAGCAGTTCGGCGGCCTCAAGATCCGTTACGCCGAGTCGGCCGGCGATGGAGCTCACCGTCACCGGATAGGGCGCGGCCAGCATTTCCTCAATGATCTTGGCTTGTTCAGCCGTAGGCTTCTTGCAGCAGCAGTTGGTCATGGCGATGTTTCCTTTATGAAGTGAAAAAAAGGTTGTGCAAAGTCTGAAAAAAAATCATTGGGCAGCTTCAGCTGGCTGCAAATCCTTCATGTCGAGCGCAGTTCCGCAGGCCTGCAGAAGCTCCAGATCGTGGGTGATCAGGAAAACCGCTCGGCCTCGGGCAGCCTCGGCCTTAAGCAGCTTGGAAATGGAGGCCATATTGGCGCCGTCGAGCCCTGACGTCGGTTCATCCAGAATCAGAATTTGCGGATTCTTGGCGAGCGCACAAGCAATGACTACGCGCTGCTTCTCGCCGCCCGACAAACTCTGCGGATGGCGTTCCGCGAGCGGGGCCAGACGCAGCGTCGTGAGGAGCTCCGTGACCCACGCTTCTTCTTCAGCGGTGAGTTTCGGCGTCTTCAGACGCTGCCAGAAAGCCGCGTGCTTTTTCGCTGCGGACTTGGCTGCAATCATCGAAGCCTCAACCTCTTCGCGCACGGTGCGCATCTGAAGCTGATGGTCGGCATTTTGGAGCACCAGCCCCGAATGCGGCATGAGGCCGTCCCGGTCAACGGGCCGGCCCTCAATCGAGAAGACGCCTTGGGCTTCATTGAGCCCGGTCAAGATGCGCGCCAGCGTTGTTTTGCCCGTTCCGTTTGCACCGATCAGCGCCGTAATCCCTGCGGGAACCGAAAAACTCACGTTGCTGAAGATGGGCTTTTGAGCGCCTTTATACGTAAAGGAGACGTGTTCGGCCGCAAAAAAGCCCGCCGGCACGGTCCCGTCTCCCAGTGCCGTCGGAATGCGCGGCAGGGTCGGGCGGAGATCCTCCACCTCGGCTTGGCGAAGCCCGTAAAGACGGCGCACATTCGCGTCGTCAAGGATAGAGAACGGGCCCCGAACCGCCACCGCTCCGGCCTGCATGACGAGGACCTCATCAACCAAGCCTTTAAGCCAGTAAAGACGATGGTCGACCACGAGAATGGCAGCGCCCTCGGCTTTGAGTTCACCGAGGATGCCGGCAAGCGACACTGTGGCTTCCGGATCCAGATTGGCGCTCGGCTCATCGAGAATGAGCGCTTTGGGGCCGAGCGCGAGAATCGAGGCGAGTCCGACCTTCTGCTTTTGCCCTTCAGAGAGCTCGTGAATGTCCTGCGCGAGAAGATGTTCAATCCCCATGCGCTTGGCAGCACGGTCTACGCGGGGACCGATTTCTTCAAACGGCACGCCGCGGCTTTTGAGCGCGAAGGAGATCTCATCGCCCACATTGAGCGCGAAGAACTGCTCTTCGGGATCCTGGAAAAGCGTGCCGATATGCTCTGAGAGCACCGCCACGGGCGTATCCTGCGTGGGATTGCCGTCGACCAATACTTCACCCGACAGGGTGCCGCCGTAGATCTGCGGACACAGGCCGTTCACCAGCCGCATGACCGTCGTCTTGCCGCAGCCCGAAGCGCCGGTAACAAGCTTAAGCTCGCCCGCATCAACCGTGAGATCAAGACATCGAACCGCATCCGGCGAGTCTGGTTCGGCACCGCTGTAGCGGTAGGAAACTTTCTTCAGTTCAATCGCGTGCATGGGCTTAATCAAGGCATGACAGCGCCGGGCGTCATAAAGAGCTCGCGCAGGAAGATTTCAGCGAGAAGCGCCAGAACGATGCAGACACCCATCGCTATAAAGATGTTTCGATCGAGTTGGGAGAGCGGCGGCGCCTTTGGGAGCACCGTGCGGTGCGCCGTACCGATGCCCTTCAATTCCGCTGCAATACCCAGCGTTTCAGAGGATTTGAGTGCGCGAAAGAGGATCGGCGTGAACAGCAGGCGAGCCGACAGGATTGGGTGCGTCGTAATCATCACCGGTCCCATCGGCCAGCCGCGGATACGAAGCGTCTCCCAGACCTGACGAATATCGTTTGTGAAGGTCGGGATGAAGCGAAGCATGACTACTGCCGGCAAAAAGACAACAAAGGGCAGATGCAAACGCTCCAGTGTTCCCAGCAAGTCCTCAACACGCGTCGTGAGTGCGAGCACCATCACCACATTCATCATGGAGACGCCTCGCAGAAACGGAACGAAGAGCGCTTGGGCGGAGAGACCGCCCAGCTTCGGCGCCCAGAGCGAAATAAGCCACCCGAACCCGGCTGACACCGCCATCATCACGGCCATAAGAATGTAGAGCAGCGTCACGAGCTTCGGGCGCTTAAGCATCAGCACGTAGACAAGCGTGAAAAGAAAGAGCACCATCTGGCTTATGACGCCGGAACAAGGCACAACAAGTACGGCGGTGACCAGCATGACCGAGAGCTTTGTTTTGGCGTCAAGCCCCCGCAGCATTGAGCTCTCGTCTTTAACGAACAAAACCCGCATGGCGGAGCTCCCCTACAGTTTTCCATCCAAACCAGAGACCAATCACAGAGCCCGCATAACCGAGCAGCACGATCGGGATGATGATCGTCATCAATGCCGGGGTCTCTCGCAGGAAGAGATAGGACACCCCGAGCGAAAGCATCTTGCTCACGAAGTCGTAGACGCCGACCGCCACCCAAGGCGCCCAGGGCTTATGAACGCCGCCCGAAAGCACGACGAAAAGTTCACCCAAAAGAGCGCCGGTCAAGGCTGCCGGGAGAAGCGTCAGACTTCCGCCCAAAAGCAGGACGCTTACGAGCATGCTCACCACAGTAAAGAGCGTGAGCGTCCAAAGCTTCGGAACCTTGGTGAGCAGCACGATCATGAGGGTCGTATAGACCAAATTCTTTCCCAGGAGCGAAATGGGATTCATCCCGCCGCCCGCGAGTGCAATCAAGAGACTCGAGAGTTTGGCGGCAGCGGCAAAGACACCGATGAGCACGAGCTCTCTCGGTTCCCAACGCCTTTTAATCCATTGAGGCTTGGTCGTTGTCATCGCAGTGACGGCTCCTGGAATAAAAAATGACTTGCTGAAGTCGACCGGCGCCCTGCACCTCTTAGGACGAGATACAGGGCGCTGCGACTTGCTTTTTTCAGCTCAAAAGAATGAAGTTAGAACTTCGCATTGAGCTTAACGGCGAGATAACGGCCCGGTTCATAGATCGCGGTCTGTTCGCGATAGGCCTTGTCAAAGATGTTGTAGAAACCCGCATCGAGGCCATACTGCTTCTGGTCGCCAAACGTCACGCCGCCCGTCAGGTTGAAAGTCGTGGCGCCGCCGAGGCGATAGCTCGAATCAGATCGAGCAGTAGCAGAAGGATCCTGATACTCCGTTTTTGAAATGGTTCGAGCATATGCGTCGGCATGCAGACCCAAGCCATTTGCTTCGCCGTTCCAACGGAAACCGTAGCGAGCGATAACAGCAGGAGTGGCTGTCTTATAGGTTTCCACATTACCGTAATCAAACTGACGGCGCATGAGAGTCAAATTCACATACGGCTCGAGACCGATGGATTTAATTTCATAAGAACCAGTCAATTCAAGGCCGTACGTCGTAGCTTCGCCGACATTTTCATAACGAGACAGAGATGAACTGATTGGCAAAGCTTGGATGTAGTTCTTGGCTTTCGAGTAGAACATCGCGGCATCAAGCATGATGCTGTTTGACATCCAACGTGCACCGACTTCAAAGTTATTGGACGTCTCAGGCTTCAAATCAGGATTACCCAATGTTGTGCTGGTGCTACCCATACTGGTTGCAATGTAACGTTCCTGCAAAAGCGGAGCACGGAACCCCTGAGCCCAATTAGCACGTAAGGCTAAATCGTTGACTGGATGCCAAACTAAACCCGCATTGAAAACAACACGGTCATCATGCTGTTTGCCAGCCTTACCAAGTTCCTGATCCGGGTTGAATGGTCGTTGTGGTGTGGTATTGCTTGGGTTATAGACCTTATAGCCATGAATGTCATCCATGTCGGTCTTAACGTAGGTGTAGCGAGCACCATAAGAAAGTGTGACCGTATCTACTAAATTGGTTTCAGCCGATGCAAAAAGTGCATGAGTGGTCATAGCACCCTTAAAGAAACCCTGCTTTTCCGTATCGATATGCATGCTCGGCATAGTAGGCATAGCTGGAGTATCACCAACAGTATGTACATGACTTTGAGCATCTAAATCGTCATTATTGAACTCATACCCTGCAACGATGAAAGTAGAGTCAGAAACAGACCAATTCGTTTGCAAGGAAAAACCATATTGGTCAAGTGAATTATCTGCATAGTTATCAACAACAACGGGGCTATTTATCACTTCAACATGGTTGTTCATTGTCTTATCGTTCTTCTGATAAAAAACATCAAAACGAACTTTTTTCAATGATTCCGTTAGATCATGCAACTCACCAAACACACCCAATTTTGTGCGCTTCCATTCCGGCACATCTACATAGAACGGCTCATATCCCGGCTCTGCACTGCCTGACATGAAATCCAGGTCAAAGTGATCCAACGTAGCGCCAACGGTCGCCTTTTCATTGATGTCATACGACACAAAGAGATTTGCCCCTGTCGAATTGAACTTCGTGTGGTTCATATCACCGACAGGCGTTTTCTGATTGTCGCCGTCTTCGTGGGCAACACCGATGCGATACTTCCAGCCCTCAACGCCGCCGTACACCGACGCGTTGACAGACTTGCCGGAGTTGGAGGTGTTCATACCGGCACCAACCTCGCCTTGCACCGGTTTTGTACCGCCTTTCTTCGTGATGATGTTGATCGCACCGCCAATAGCGTCGGAACCGTAAAGCACAGATGCCGGTCCTTTGATGACTTCAATGCGTTCAACCATGGCCGGATCGATCAGAATGGGTGATCCGGACATTGACTTCTGCTCGGAAATCTTCTGACCGTCAATCATGACGAGCGAACGAAAAGCGTCTTCACCGCGGATCTTCGCGCGCTTAATACCCTGACCGCCGTCGTTATTGATGCGAACACCGGTCATGGACTCGATCAGCGCACCAATCGACTGAGCGCCGCTCTTAGCAATATCGTCTGCTGTGATCACGGAAACGCTCATCGGCGTTTCCATCAAGTCCTGCTCAAAACGGCCAGCGGTAACCGTTGTGGTTTCAAGCGTCTGATATTCATCGGCAATCGCCGCACCGGAAAAAGTAATTGCAGCAACAACAGCGGCAGAAAGAAGGTTGTGGGTATAAGTTTTCATGGATAAGTCCACTAAGTTCTTCTTGGTCCTAAAAAGAAACTGGAGGGATTCGCTGTGGGAAATAGTGCTTTTTATTGTTTTGGATAAAACTTCAGCGAACGCCAAGTTCGCGAAGTCCGTCCTCGCCGAGGACTCTTTCGATCACATCTTTGGGCGCCTGAGCGACCATCTGAGTAATCATTTCTTTAGGCATTTTTTTGGCCATTTCAATGATCATGTCGCGAGGCATGCCTTCGAGCATCTTTAAGATGCCCGGCGGCATCTGCCCATGCGCGTGGTGGCCCGCACTCGCCATCTTCATCATCGAATCGGGAGCACCCATGTCCATCTTTTGCTCGCTCTCGGGTTCGGGCAGCTGATGTGACAAAAAGTCCATCAGGAGCTGAGCGAGTGTGACGTGCCAATACTGACCAGCAACGGTTTGGTAATACCAATCGCCGCGTTTGACGAGAAGCCCTGCCTCACACCACTGTGAGAGCACAACCTTGGCAAGGTCTTCAAGCGGAAGTCCGCCGAACTGTCGGCCGATGGCCTTGAGATTGATGGCGCCCGACTCCATTTCAGAGGAAATCGTGCGCAGCAGGTGCCAGTTGTGTGTCGGCGCCATCGCAAAGGCGACGGGCTTTCTGCCTTCGCCGAGCAGCCGGTAATAGTCGGCGAGCTTACGTTCCATCATGTAGGAATAGCCCGCCAGACGTCCGCCCGCTCCGCAGCCAAAGGCCAGGCAGTCGCAGGCGCTCTTACCCCAGGCGTTGTAGATATTGCGTTCACGAATCGTTCGGCCCCAATGGTTGTTGGAGAGCCGGCGCCAGTTCTGGCTTGTGAAATATTCAACGCTTTTGGCGAAGAAATCCGCCTTTTCGTCAGAGGTCGCCGCACGCGGAAGCTTCCCGTTGGCGATGTAGCGGGCGAGCGGGGACTTCTCAAAAACGTTGAGCTGATAGCAGTCCACCCCGTCGAGATGCAGTGAAGCGGCGGTCTTCAGGTCGTCTTCCCAGACCTCCATCGTCTGCCCGGGGAATCCGTAGATCATGTCGCAGACCACGGACGCATTGTTGTAGGAGCAGAGCTTGTCGAGACGGCGGATGATCGTGTCGCGATCATCAACGCGCATCACCGACTGCCGAATTTGCGTATTGAAGGTTTGCACGCCCAGTGAAAAGCGATTGACGCCGGACTCGATAGCCGCATCCATCTTGGCGTCACTGAAATTGTGAATTCGCCCTTCGAGCGTAATTTCGCAGTCGTTTGCGAGCGGCAGATATTTCTTCACCGCTCCCATCACCAGACGGATATCGTCGGGTGAAAAAGCCGTCGGCGTGCCGCCGCCGAAATAAAGCGCATTGATGGGCGCCGCATTCTGTGCCGCACGATCGCTCCAAAGCTCAAGTTCCTTCACGAGCTGCTTGGCATATTCTGTCGTTGCCTCTTCCTTCCAGGGGTTCTGATAGAACATGCAGTAAAGGCACCGCGTCTCGCAAAACGGCACATGAATATAGGCAAGGGACCGCCCCGAGCGAGGTGTGTCGTAGTGGCTGTCAATGGCTTTCTCAGCCTCTTCTCCAATCAGCGGCCGACCGCCGGGCCCCGAATGCACCGCTGCTTTGGCAATAAAAGCCTTGTGCAGCGGATCAGACGCATCAGCAAAATAGGCTTCAACGCCTTTAGTTTGGAGCGCTTCATTCATCGCGCGAGCACCCGACTCAAAGGTTGGGGCTGCGGGCTTAGGTGCGGGGCTTTCAGACAAAATGCGGCCTCTTATGGAGAACTGTCCGTATGTATAACACGAACAATAATGAGAAGGATTCGCATTATATAGGAATATTCCTTAAATACTATCCTTTAGCAAGTTTTCATCGTCATACGTCATAACGATCATTTTATATTGATATTCCTAGTTTTTTAGAACAAAAAATATCTCTTTAGGGATAACGAAGCCTCCCATCCTGAAAGCCCTAAGATGGTGCTTGTCATGGCGACTCTTCAGCCGAACGACTTGAGACTGACAGCTGCGAAGCGCACCTATGCAAGCCAAAAAGAGACCCAGACCGTTCAAGCAAAATCAAACGATCCGGGTCCGGCTCTGAAGGAATAATGAATCAAGAGAGCGCCGCAGCCCGTTCTGCGCTCTCCCACACATCGGCAGGAATAATTTGAGCAGCGGCTTCGAAACGGCGGCCGCCCAACAGTCGGTGCGGCAGCTCGAGCAGTTCTGCGGCATCGACTCTGAGCGCCATACGAGCCGCAAGCGCCTGATGCCAGTAAAGTCCTGCATCGGTAAGACGAATCCAAGTACCAAGAGCACCAGTACGGCGAAGGAGCCCGGCAGCAGTCCAGTCATCAAAGAGCGGCTCGAGCGACTCTGTGATGCGCAGACCGCTCGCATGTTCAATGCGTTCGAGCGAAAAACGCCCGAGGAGTGCCCCCTGAGCTAAGAGCGCCGCTGCGCGCCAGCCTGATTTTGGCTCCGCGACGGACGATACGGGGCGCCGCCCCATCCAAACTGCCGAGAGCCATTCACCCAATTCGGGCTCAATCAAAAGCTCACGGCCAAAGAGTCTTCCGTGTGCGCCGCATCCGAAGGCAAATTTGTCCGCATCACCGGCAGCGAGCACATCAAAGGTTGTTCGATCGCGCTCAGAGCGGCTCCAAGCCAGCGCTGTCCGCCGCTCCCAGCCGTTGTCGGCGAGCACTTCAAAAGCACGTTCATGCATTCGAGCCATTAGGGCCGGATCCGCCGCTCGAAACGTTTTGGCCGCCTCACCCAACATGTCTGGTTCTCCGGCAGCGCGAATCATGAGGCCGTCAAGCGGCAGCTGGCATGCCCGCTCAAGATCTGCGGTCCATACTTCAAGCGACTGCCCTGGCAGACCGAAATTCAGTTCGACGGCAACCGCACTTTCGTTATATTCAGTCAGACGCTTGAGGAGCTTTTCGGCAGCCTCACCGGCATCAAGCCGGCCAGCGGCCTGACGCACTTCCGTCGAAAAACTTCTTACCGGAAGGACAAACCGAGTGACGCCGCCCGCAAGCGCAGCCTCAATCTTCTCCTCCGAAAATCCGTGCACACGTGCCTGAAGCTCGATGCTGCAGTCGTTGGAAAGCGGCAGATATTGACGGGCTTTGGCCAGCACATGGAGGATGTCGACAGGTTCCAAAGCGCTCGGCGTTCCGCCGCCAAAGCGCAGCGCCTGAATCGGCGCTCCCGCCTGGGCATGCGTATCCGCCCACGCCGCCATTTCACGAACCAGTGCGTCGGCCCAGCGACGGCTTTCGAGCTCTTTATAAGCATGCTGCCAGCAGCCGCAGCCGTCGCATTTGGACTCGCAAAAAGGCGCATGAACCTCAGCGACGGCCGCCCCTGTGCGCGTGCGGTCTAAAAGATCTTCGACGATTTCACGACAGGCTTCGCCGGAGAATTCTTCAGCCGCCGCCGGGAGCGCAGGCGCAGTGTCAAGCGCAAATGCAGACGCTCTCGGATCCGCCGACGGCACCGCACGCCAATCGAAGGCGCCCGCAGCATGCGTACGGCCAACCGGCTGCGCCAACGGATGCATTGTGCCTTCGCTCATGACGGTCTCCTCAAAACATTTAAATGTTAATGAGAATTATTCTCTATTCGTCGCTAATGCGCAAACAATTCCGTTCGATCTGAAGAAAACACACCCAAAATACCTGTTGCTGCGCAATGCACCTGCAGAAATCTCCCAAGCGCCAGAAACACAAAACCGGCCCATTCGTGAGAACGGCCGGCCTTGCTCTGCCTTGATGTCGTCAGCCCTGCTTAGACCTTATCCGACGGTGCCTTGGGTTGCTCTTTCGTTGGTTCCTTGGCTGCGTCCGGCGTTTCGGGGGAGGTTTCGTTTTTACTCTGCTGCGGGGCACGATCGCTCGGCCAAAGCTTTGTGGTATCGAAGTGAGCGTCGGGCGACGGCTCAACCTTCTTTCCCGTTGCCGAAGCGAGTGCCTCGCTCAAACGGGCAATTTCACACTGCTGGGCTTCAACAACACGCACAAGCTCAAGAATAGAGGTGGCATACGGGTCGCGCATGCCGGGTTCGAGACCGTATGCATGGAAAGCGGCGGCTGCCGCGTGAACGCCGCGCTCGCGCTCCGGCTGGCTGCAAGGCTCTGGGGCTTTCGCCGGCGTCTTTTTAGAAACCGCGATACGTCCCGGGACACCTACCACCGTTGCGCCGGCGGGAACCGGCTTCACAACGACGGCATTGGAACCGATCTGGGCGCCGGCTCCCACCGTGAACGAGCCGAGCACCTTGGCGCCAGCACCGACCACCACACCGTTTTCCAGCGTCGGATGACGCTTGGCGCCGGCCGTCAGGTTCGTTCCGCCCAAGGTCACACCCTGATAAATCGTGCAGTCGTCACCCACTTCCGCGGTTTCGCCGATCACGACGCCCATCGCATGGTCAAAGAAAACCCGACGGCCAATCTTGGCTTTGGGATGGATTTCAATCCCGGTGAGAAAGCGGCCCACCTGAGAGACCCAGCGGGCAAATGCCGTCCAGCCCTGAATCGCGCACCAATGCGCAAAACGATGAATCATCACCGCATGAAATCCCGGATAAGCAAAGATGATTTCCGCTGCACCGTGAGCGGCCGGATCCTTTTCTCGAATGGTGGCGATGAGTTCGCGAGCTTCTTTAAACATGGGGATTTGAAACCAAGTGAATAGCTAAAGAGTCCTGATGGGACAGCGGATATCGAAGACTTACCGTTCTTCGGGCGGCATCGGCGAATTTTTGGGGTCGTTCTGCGTCTGCTCGCGCATCGCCGCCTTGCCTCGCGTCTTGGTGCCGATGCGGTCCCGCTTCGGACAAATCACCGCTGCGCAGACGCCGCGCAGCAGATCGAGTTCGTTTTTAGTGAGCCCGGCGCGGCCAAACAGCCGGCGAGAGACTTCCATAAAGTGACGCGGTTTCTTGGGATCATGCGCTCCGCAGGCAGCCATCGCCCTCTCCCAATGATCAAAAAAGCCCTCTACCGCCTCGAGCGGCGCAGGTTCTTCATGCGCAAAGCGTCCCTGCCAATCGTAAAGCGCACCGGCATCTCCGCGGGCGTCGAGGAGCGCGAGCTGCATCTCATAAGCAGCGATCTGCACCGCTTGTGAAAGGTTAAGGCTTGGACTGGCCGGATCAGCCGGAATCGCTGCGCAGCCCTGACAAAGGCAGACTTCCTCGTTGGTGAGACCGCTTCTTTCCGTGCCGAAAACGAAAGCAATGCTGCCTTCGAGCGCCGAGAGACGAGAAGCCGTTTCGGACGCGGCCTGACGCATCGGCGTGAGCGGCGCGCCGAATTCACGGTCGTAGCCCGTCATCGCCCAAGCATACGTAACACCTTCGAGGGCTTGAGCTAAAGTCGCATAGGACTTTGAAGCCTCGAGCACATCCGCCGAACTCGTTGCATAAGCTAGCGCTTCTTCATGTGTCCGATAGTCAGCCTCACGAGGCGCTACAACGCGCAGATCTCGAAATCCCATCGTCTTGATGGCTCGCGCAGCCA
>OATN01000434.1_pt1 | contig 13799 bp, 9 predicted proteins | sample 1501211 | NCBI WGS metagenome assembly OATN01 (sample SAMEA2579978, study PRJEB22360) | human gut metagenome | reverse complement strand
CAGTAAGACCGACGTCATTCAGATGCTGGCGCGATCGGTTGTCGATAATAGAAGGCGAGCTAGCCAGTTGGCGGGCATATTGCGTGATTTGTGCCAACCGATGATTACTTTCCCTGGTGGAATCAGGCCCGGGGAGCGGCGTAAGTCGCGCCGAATAGTAGTTACATAACCGCTGGACGCCGCAAACCTGAGCAACCGTCAGGGCCGTCGACAAGCGTTCATAAGCGGTGAAGGTCTGTGAACGGGTCACGGTAAGCTGGTCAGGGAACAAATCCACTGCAAGAACACGCGCAGGGTCCAGCCATGAAAGGAAGGGGGCCAGCGTTTCTTTTTCAAGGATCACGTCGAGTAGAAAGGGATCGCTGACCTTTGCGGCTTCCGGGACCAGAGGCAGAACGTCATACTCCGTAGTACTGGATTGCGTTTCATGATACCAGTGGCTTTTGCCGGTGATGTGGCGTTGTTCCATGGGCGCTCCTTGGTCGTAAAGGAAATCGTTATCCTGACGCAAGGCGGGAAGGGGAGAAAGACGGATCGGCGATAACAAATATCAGAAAGGTATAACAGAGATAACGGGCGGCAGAACGCCGCCCATCTTTACCAACAGAACGATTATTTCAGTTCGAGTTCGTTCATTGCAGCAATGCTGAAACCGCCGTCAACGTGGACCACTTCACCGGAGATACCGGCAGAGAGATCGGAGCACAGGAATGCCGCAGAGTTACCCACATCTTCAATAGTAACGGTACGGCGAATCGGGGTAACGGCTTCGCAATGAGCCAGCATTTTGCGGAAGTCTTTGATACCGGAGGCCGCCAGAGTACGGATCGGACCAGCAGAGATGGCGTTAACACGCACACCTTCCGGACCCATCGCGTTCGCCATATAGCGCACGTTCGCTTCCAGAGACGCTTTTGCCAGACCCATAACGTTGTAGTTCGGGATAGCGCGCTCAGCGCCAAGGTAGGAAAGGGTCAGCAGGGCAGAACCCGGATTCAGCATGGAGCGGCAAGCTTTTGCCATTGCAACGAAGCTGTAGGAGCTGATGTCGTGGGCAATTTTGAAGCCTTCACGAGTAACGGCGTTAACATAGTCACCATCCAGCTGATCGCCAGGTGCAAAACCAATAGAGTGTACGAAACCGTCAAATTTCGGCCAAACTTTCCCCAGTTCAGCGAACATGGTGTCGATGCTGGCATCTTCGGCAACATCGCATTGCAGAACGATATTGGAACCCAATTGAGCGGCAAATTCTTCTACGCGGCCTTTCAGTTTGTCGTTCTGGTAGGTGAATGCCAGTTCAGCTCCTTCGCGGTGCATCGCCTGAGCGATACCGTAGGCGATGGACAGTTTGCTGGCAACACCGGTTACCAGAATGCGCTTACCGGAAAGAAAACCCATAGCTTTAATCCTTATTGTTGATGCTTGTTGTGCCTGAAAATCAGGCGATTCGTCGTTTTAGTAAACAGTACGAACAGATAAACGGTTATTATAATCAACCTGGCTGTGGGTGGCTATAGTTGCGCTTTCTGTACCGGAGAGAAGCTGCGGTACAGAGCATTTTGCGTTATCTACTCTTGACGCCTGCAAGGGGTAGGTTGGGGAAATATCTTATAGAATCTGACTATGAAACTATTCGTATTAGCTCCGATAAGTTTGATGATGAAAACAGAACTGGCGACAACAAGTAGCTGCCTTTCTGATGAATTGACCCCAACTTAATATTGTCAACTATCTTCACAGAATCTCCACAATCTCTTCATTATCAGAATATGCACCATGAATAAGATAAAAATACTTTCCATTACTTTGGAGAAACGTATAATCAGCAAAAATGAGAACGATCATTCTCACCAAGTGATAGGCCAGGAGACAGAAATGACCAGCAAGCTGGAGATACGCCACAAACAGCGTCAGGATGAAATCATTAACGCCGCCCGTCGGTGTTTTCGTCGCTGCGGGTTTCATGCCGCCAGTATGTCGCAAATTGCCAGCGAAGCTCAGCTTAGCGTGGGTCAGATATATCGTTACTTCGCCAACAAAGACGCCATTATTGAAGAGATGGTTCGCCGTATCATCGACTTTCGTATTGCCCAAATGGACATTGACGCGCGTACCGATCACTTCCCGGAAGTCCTTGCCTTGCGTAAATCCTTAAATGAGGACGACGACGCGCTGATGCTGGAAGTGGCTGCAGAAGCCACACGCAACCCGCGGGTTATGGCAATGCTTGAAGAAGCTGACGCCAGAATGTTCGCTAACGGTTGTGCACATATGAAAAGAATGCATCCCCATCTTAGCGACGAGCACATTCGTTGCTGCGTTGAAGTGTTTGCTACCATGATGGAAGGTACGGTTTATCGTCGTTTAACACCGCAAAAAAGCGATCCACAACATCTGCAGGAAATATATCAGGATATTGTTAGTATGTTGATAAATAAATAAGAACAGAATTAACCAATAGCGGGGGATATTAATCCCCCTTATTTCATTGCGAAATTCATTTCGCGATGCGGGTTCGTTATAACTGAATATCCCTGACATATCCTCATTAATTTTAATGAGGAGGGTATTTCTCACCCTGGAGAAAATAATGAAGTATATAGCAACATCTGTAGTGGCAATGCTGCTCTTATCTGGTTGTGATAATACGCAAAGTAACAATTCATCCCCGTCAGAAACAGAAGTCGGCGTTGTTACAGTCAAATCTCAACCGGTCTCGGTAGTCAGTGAATTAACCGGACGCACCATTGCTGCGCTCAGTGCCGAAGTACGTCCGCAGGTTGGGGGAATTATCCAGAAACGCTTATTTAAGGAAGGTGATCTGGTCAAGGCTGGACAGCCGCTCTACCAGATTGATGCGGCCAGTTATCAGGCTGCATGGAATGAAGCTCGGGCAGCATTACAACAAGCACAGGCACTGGTAAAAGCCGATTGCCAGAAAGCGCAGCGTTATGCCCGACTGGTGAAAGAGAACGGTGTTTCACGACAGGATGCTGATGATGCTCAGTCTACCTGTGCACAAGATAAAGCCAGTGTAGAGGCGAAAAAAGCCGCACTGGAAACTGCGCGCATTAATCTTGACTGGACCACGGTAACCGCACCGATTTCAGGGCGCATTGGCATTTCGTCGGTAACCCCTGGCGCACTGGTGACCGCGTCGCAAGATACAGCGTTAACGACTATTCGTGGTCTGGATACAATGTATGTCGACCTCACTCGCTCCAGTGTCGATTTATTACGTCTGCGTAAACAGTCACTGGCGACCAACAGTGACACCATGAGCGTCTCACTTATTCTGGAAGATGGCACAACCTACAGCGAAAAAGGGCGTCTGGAACTTACCGAAGTCGCTGTAGATGAGTCTACCGGTTCGGTGACATTACGGGCGATTTTCCCCAATCCACAACAGCAGTTATTACCGGGAATGTTTGTTCGCGCTCGTGTAGATGAAGGCGTGATGGAAGACGCTATTCTCGCGCCGCAACAGGGCGTCACGCGCGATGCTAAAGGCAATGCAACTGCGCTGGTGGTGAATAAAGACAATAAAGTAGAGCAGCGAACGCTCGAAACGGGAGAAACATATGGTGATAAATGGCTGGTGCTAAACGGCCTGCACAACGGCGACCGACTGATTGTTGAAGGTTCTGCAAAAGTCACTTCAGGGCAGACGGTCAAGGCTGTTGAAGTTCAGGCTAATGGAGGCAACGCCTGATGTTTTCGCGCTTTTTTGTTCGCCGCCCGGTCTTTGCCTGGGTTATCGCCATTTTGATTATGTTGGCGGGGATTCTGGCTATTCGCACATTGCCCGTCGCGCAATATCCTGACGTTGCGCCACCGACCATTAAAATTTCAGCCACTTATACTGGTGCTTCTGCCGAAACGCTGGAGAACAGCGTGACTCAGGTTATCGAGCAACAACTCACTGGGCTTGATAATTTACTCTATTTCAGCTCAACCAGCAGCTCTGATGGTTCGGTCAGTATTAATGTGACCTTTGAACAAGGTACCGATCCAGATACTGCACAGGTTCAGGTGCAGAATAAAATTCAGCAGGCGGAGTCGCGCCTACCCAGCGAAGTGCAGCAAACGGGTGTTACGGTGGAGAAATCACAAAGCAACTTTTTGCTGATTGCTGCCGTGTATGACACCACTGACAAAGCCTCCAGTTCGGATATCGCCGACTGGTTGGTTAGTAACGTTCAGGACCCGCTGGCGCGTGTTGAAGGTGTGGGGAGTCTGCAAGTCTTTGGCGCGGAATACGCTATGCGCATCTGGCTTGACCCGGCCAAACTGGCGTCTTACTCGCTAATGCCTTCAGACGTGCAAAGTGCTATTGAAGCGCAAAACGTGCAGGTTACTGCCGGGAAAATAGGGGCATTGCCTTCACCGAATACTCAGCAACTGACCGCAACGGTACGTGCGCAGTCTCGCTTGCAGACGGTGGATCAGTTCAAAAATATTATCGTGAAAAGCCAGTCAGACGGCGCAGTTGTTCGTATAAAAGATGTGGCTCGCGTTGAGATGGGCAGTGAAGATTATACCGCTATCGGCAAACTTAACGGTCACCCGTCTGCCGGGGTTGCTGTAATGCTTTCGCCCGGTGCGAATGCGCTGAATACGGCGACGCTGGTCAAGGATAAGATTGCCGAATTCCAGCGGAACATGCCGCAGGGATACGACATCGCTTACCCGAAAGACAGCACTGAATTTATTAAAATCTCTGTAGAGGACGTAATTCAGACGCTGTTTGAAGCCATCGTATTGGTGGTTTGCGTGATGTATTTATTCCTGCAAAACCTGCGTGCCACACTGATTCCGGCGTTAGCTGTCCCCGTCGTTTTGCTGGGCACATTCGGCGTTCTTGCGTTGTTTGGCTATTCGATTAATACCCTGACGTTGTTTGCAATGGTGCTGGCGATCGGCTTGCTGGTGGACGATGCCATTGTGGTAGTGGAGAACGTCGAACGCATTATGCGTGACGAAGGGTTGCCCGCGCGTGAAGCCACGGAAAAATCAATGGGCGAGATTTCTGGCGCACTGGTTGCCATTGCGCTGGTGTTGTCAGCCGTATTCCTGCCTATGGCCTTCTTTGGGGGATCTACGGGGGTAATTTATCGTCAGTTTTCGATAACCATTATCTCCGCAATGCTGCTTTCCGTGGTGGTGGCATTGACCTTGACTCCCGCCCTGTGCGGTTCCGTCCTCCAGCATGTTCCGCCACATAAAAAAGGCTTTTTCGGCGCATTTAACCGCTTTTACCGCCGTACTGAAGATAAATATCAGCGAGGCGTAATTTATGTCCTGCGCCGTGCTGCTCGAACGATGGGGCTTTATGTCGTACTGGGTGGTGGAATGGCCCTGATGATGTGGAAACTGCCGGGCAGTTTCTTACCCACTGAAGACCAGGGCGAAATCATGGTGCAGTACACGCTGCCGGCCGGGGCGACCGCTGCCCGTACAGCAGAAGTGAATCGCCAGATTGTTGACTGGTTCCTGATTAACGAGAAAGCAAATACCGATGTCATTTTTACCGTTGATGGTTTCAGTTTTAGCGGCAGCGGACAGAACACCGGGATGGCGTTTGTTTCGTTGAAAAACTGGTCTCAACGTAAAGGGGCAGAAAACACCGCCCAGGCTATCGCCCTACGGGCAACCAAAGAGCTGGGCACAATTCGTGATGCCACGGTATTTGCGATGACGCCGCCAGCCGTTGATGGGCTGGGGCAAAGCAATGGTTTTACGTTTGAATTGTTAGCTAACGGTGGAACCGATCGCGAAACACTACTGCAAATGCGTAATCAGTTGATAGAAAAAGCGAATCAAAGTCCGGAGTTACATTCTGTTCGTGCCAATGATTTGCCACAAATGCCGCAATTGCAGGTAGATATTGATAGTAATAAAGCGGTGTCATTAGGGTTGAGTTTGAATGATGTCACCGACACCCTGTCCAGTGCGTGGGGCGGTACTTATGTGAATGACTTTATTGACCGTGGTCGTGTGAAAAAAGTCTACATTCAGGGCGACAGTGAATTTCGTTCCGCGCCGTCAGACTTAGGTAAATGGTTTGTGCGCGGTAGTGATAACGCCATGACACCATTCTCTGCTTTTGCGACCACCCGCTGGCTGTATGGACCGGAAAGACTGGTGCGCTACAACGGTTCTGCAGCCTATGAAATTCAGGGGGAAAATGCGACTGGCTTTAGTTCCGGCGATGCAATGACAAAAATGGAGGAACTGGCAAACAGTCTTCCTGCGGGAACAACCTGGGCCTGGAGTGGTTTGTCATTGCAGGAGAAACTGGCCAGCGGTCAGGCATTGAGTCTGTATGCAGTTTCTATTCTGGTGGTTTTCCTCTGCCTTGCAGCACTGTACGAAAGCTGGTCAGTCCCGTTCTCGGTCATTCTGGTGATCCCTCTGGGGCTTCTTGGCGCGGCGCTGGCGGCCTGGATGCGTGATTTAAACAACGATGTTTACTTCCAGGTGGCGCTATTAACCACTATCGGCTTGTCGTCGAAAAACGCCATTCTGATTGTGGAATTTGCTGAAGCGGCGGTTGCAGAGGGCTATTCCTTGAGTCGTGCGGCATTACGCGCGGCGCAGACTCGTTTACGCCCAATCATCATGACCTCGCTGGCGTTTATTGCGGGGGTAATGCCGCTGGCGATAGCAACCGGCGCAGGGGCGAACAGCCGCATCGCCATTGGTACGGGCATTATTGGCGGTACGCTGACCGCTACGTTGCTGGCTATTTTCTTTGTTCCTCTGTTTTTTGTACTGGTGAAACGTTTGTTTGCCGGTAAATCGCGCCGTCAGGAGTAAGTTATGTTGCGTCGTTCTCTTATTTTTCTGGTGCTGTTGAGTGCGGGATGTGTCTCGCTCGATCCCCACTACAGCACGCCTGAATCCCCAATCCCGGCGACCTTGCCGGGAGCACAGGGCCAGGGAAAGGCAATCAGCCATGACTGGCAGCAGGTGATCCACGATCCCCGATTGCAGCAGGTGGTGACTATTGCACTGAACAGTAACCGCGATGTGCAAAAAGCGATTGCTGATATTGACTCAGCACGGGCGCTCTATGGGCAAACTAATGCGTCGTTATTCCCGACGGTGAATGCGGCCTTAAGTTCAACTCGCAGTCGTTCGCTGGCGAATGGTACGGAAACCACTGCCGAGGCTGACGGCACGGTGTCCAGTTTTACGTTAGATCTGTTTGGTCGTAATCAGAGTTTATCTCGGGCGGCGCGAGAAACTTGGCTTGCCAGTGAATTTACAGCCCAGAACACCCGTTTAACGCTGATTGCTGAAATCAGCACCGCCTGGCTGACACTGGCGGCCGATAACAGCAACCTGGCCCTGGCAAAAGAAACGATGACCAGTGCAGAAAACTCATTGAAAATTATCCAGCGCCAGCAACAGGTTGGCACGGCGGCAGCGACAGATGTTAGTGAGGCGATGAGTGTTTATCAGCAAGCGCGCGCCAGCGTTGCCAGCTATCAGACACAAGTGATGCAGGATAAAAATGCGCTGAACTTACTGGCAGGTACAACGCTTGAGGAAAATTTGCTACCGGGAACACTGGAAAGCCTGCCGGAACAGATGATAAGTCTGGTTCCTGCGGGAGTGTCATCTGACGTTCTGCTGCGTCGCCCGGATATCCAGGAAGCGGAACATAATTTGAAGAGCGCCAATGCTGATATTGGCGCGGCGCGGGCTAACTTTTTCCCGACGATTTCGCTGACTGCCAGCGCTGGTGTTGGCAGTGACGCATTGTCGTCGTTGTTCAGCCACGGAATGCAGATCTGGTCATTTACGCCATCGGTCACATTACCGCTGTTCACTGGCGGAAGTAATCTGGCGCAGCTTCGTTACGCAGAAGCACAAAAGCGTGGACTCATTGCCACTTATGAAAAAACCGTTCAGAGCGCATTTAAAGATGTCGCTAACGCACTGGCGCGGCGGACCACGCTTGAAGAGCAACTGGATGCACAGCGCCAGTATGTTAAAGCTGAGCAACAAACGGTCGATGTTGGCTTGCGTCGCTATCAGACGGGTGTTGGTGATTACCTGACCGTGTTGACGGCGCAGCGCAGCTTGTGGAGCGCACAGCAGGAGCTGCTGGCACTGCAACTGACTGATTTTACAAACCGAATCACGCTCTGGCAGTCGCTGGGCGGCGGCATGTCATCACTCAAGTAAGGAATAATATGGCTAGAGTCTCTCTTTCATGGGCATTGATTCTTGGTCTTTTAGCCGGTATCGGCCCGATGTGTACCGATCTTTATTTGCCGGCTTTGCCGGAGATGTCTGAGCAACTGGCGGCAACCACGACCATAACGCAATTAACGCTGACTGCATCACTGATCGGTCTTGGCGTCGGACAACTGTTATTTGGCCCTCTGAGCGACAAAATAGGGCGTAAACGTCCGTTAATCTTGTCGTTGCTATTGTTTATTGTTTCTTCCATTTTGTGCGCGACAACGAACAATATTTACTGGCTGGTGGTCTGGCGTTTTATTCAAGGGATCGCGGGGGCGGGTGGTTCGGTGCTCTCTCGTTCTATTGCTCGTGACAAATATCAGGGAGTAACGTTGACCCAGTTTTTTGCGCTGTTAATGACGGTGAATGGCCTGGCACCGGTGTTGTCGCCAGTGCTGGGCGGGTACATTGTTAGCACTTTTGACTGGCGCACTTTATTCTGGGTAATGGCTGAAATTAGCACCGTATTGTTGCTGGGCTGCGTGTTATTTATTAATGAGACCTTGCCAGAAAATAAAAGGGGCTCATCATTGCTATTAACCGGACGAAGCGTGGTGCAGAACCGCCGTTTTATGCGCTTTTGCCTGATTCAAAGTTTTATGCTGGCAGGCTTGTTTGCGTATATCGGCTCTTCGTCGTTCGTGTTGCAGAAGGAATTTGGCTTTAGTCCAATGCAATTTAGCCTGGTGTTTGGCCTTAACGGCATCGGACTTATCATTGCTTCATGGATCTTTTCGCGTCTGGCGCGACGGATTAATGCGATGACATTGTTGCGAGGTGGCCTGATAGCGGCAATTTTGTGTGCATTGCTCACGGTCTTATGCGCATGGACACAATTGCCCATTCCGGCACTGGTGGCATTATTTTTCACTATTGCATTTTGTAGCGGCATCGGCACTGTTGGCGGGGCAGAGGCTATGAGTGCAGTAGGGACGCAGGAATCTGGAACGGCGTCTGCGTTGATGGGGATGAGCATGTTTGTCTTCGGCGGTATAGCCGCGCCATTGTCGGGATTTGGCGGAGAAACACTGTTAAAAATGAGTCTGGCAATTACGGTGTGTTATACACTGGCATTCCTGGTTGCTCTCACCAGAATCGACAATCAAAAGTAATGAATACCTCATCCTGAGGGGGTTTCCCCTGTCAGGATGAGGTGCAGAACACTAACGGTCCTTACGCCACGCATCCGCCGTCAATGCTTCGCCAAAGTGCCCGGCAATCAGCCGTTTGGTGAGTTCATGCAGCGGCGATGCCAGCACATCCGCGGTGCTGCCTCGCTCGACAACCTCGCCCTGATGCATCACCAGCACCTGGTCGCTAATGTGCTTCATCATTCCGATATGCTGGGTAACATAAATATACGAAATGCCCTGTTTTTCCTGTAATTCCAGCATCAGATTAATCAACTGCGAACGCATCGACATATCCAGTGAAGCGAGGGCTTCATCGGCAATAATGACTTTTGGGCGCAATATCAGCGCGCGCGCCAGACCCAGACGCTGTTTTTGCCCGGGGGCCAACATATGCGGATAGTAACTGACGTGATCCGGTAGCAGCCCAACCATACGCATCGTTTCAATAATCTGTTTGCGACGCTGTTCCGGTTCCAGGTTGGTGTTCAGGCGCAGTGGAAAATCCAGAATTTGCGAGATACGTTGACGGGGATTCAACGAGGTCGAAGGATCCTGAAAAATCATGCGAATACGCTGACTGCGGAAGGAATAATCGCCAAAATGCAGTGGATGATCGTCAATCAATAACTCGCCGCTGGTAGGTTCTATCATTCCCGCCAGCATTTTTGCCAGCGTGGATTTACCCGAACCATTCTCGCCAATAATCGCCAGTGTCTGGCCTTCACGTAGTGTAAAGCTCAAGGGTTTTACCGCTTCTACGGTCTGGCGACGAAACCAACCGGTCCGGTAGCGGAACGTTTTACTTAAATTACGCACTTCAAGCAGCGTTTCGATCATCTCACTCTTTCTCCATGTTCAGCGGGAAATGACAGGCATAGAGATGATTTTTCGCCCCCGTCAAACGTGGCGTCACAATGCATTCTCGTTGTGCATATGGGCAACGTGGCCCCAGACGACAACCAATCGGTAACTGTTCAAGCAGTGGGATAGCGCCGGGTAGCGTATTGAGGCGACTTTTATGCGGCATCGCGCTGCCGAAGTCTGGTATCGCGCGGATCAGCGCCTGGGTATAAGGATGATGTGGCATCGTCACTAACTCCTTACTCGGCGCGGTTTCCACCGTTTGACCGCAGTAAAGCACGTTAATTTTATCCGCCCATTGGCTAAGCATTTGTAAGTCATGGCTGATAAGCAAAATAGTGGTATTGCTGTTTTGGTTTAGACGCGTCAGCAGGCGAAAGATTTGCGCCTGGGTTGTTGGCTCCATTGAGTTTGTCGGTTCGTCAGCAATCAGCAGACGCGGTTGATTCGCCAGTGCAATGGCTATCATCACTTTCTGACATTCACCTTCGGTCAACTCATAGGGAAAACTGCGCATCGCATCTTTGTGATCTTTAATTCCCACGCGGTGCAGCAGTTCAATGGCACGCCGTTTGCGCCAGCCAAAACGCTGCCACCAACGGCCTTTATAGGTCCAGGCTGGGATGTTTTGCATCAACTGGCGACCCACACGTTCTGAAGGATCAAGACACGACTGCGGTTCCTGGAAAATCATCGACACGTTGTGACCAACCAGTTTGCGCCGTTCGCGTGCGGAGAGACGCAGCAAATCGATATCATCAAAACGCATACGGTCTGCAGTAACACGCCAGTTATCTTTATTCACCCCACAAATTGCTTTCGCAATCAAACTTTTGCCGGAACCGGATTCGCCAACAAGACCGCGGATTTCACCTTCGGTTAAGGTCATACTTACCCGGTCAACGGCTTTAACCCACTCATCACCGGTTTTAAATTCAATAGTCAGGTTACGAATATCGAGTAATGGCATTATTCCACCCCCGCAATAATTGCACGACGGACACCGTCGCCAAGGAGGTTAACCAACAGCACGCTAATCATAATTGCCGCGCCTGGCAGCATGACAGTCCACGGGGCGACATAAATCAGTTCCAGCGCATCACCGAGCATCGCTCCCCATTCAGGCGAGGGGAGTTGTGCGCCAAGATCGAGAAAGCCCAGCGCGGCGATATCGAGAATTGCCATCGACAGTGCGCGGGTGATCTCGGTGACCAGCCCGGCGGTGATGTTAGGCATCACAGCAAACCAGAGAATATTCAGCGTTGATGCGCCATCCAGACGGGCGGCGATAACGTACTCTTTTTCCAGTTCGTCATGCACCATGCTGTAAATCGAACGTACCATACGCGGCAACAATGCCAGCCAGACAGCAAACATAGCGTGGGACAAACTCGGTCCGGCAAACGCTACAACGATAATTGCCAACAGCAGGGAAGGGATCGCCAGTAAGGTATCCAGAATATGGTTAAGCACCGCTGAGCGGAGGCCGTGTGTCGCCCCGGCGAAGGTACCCAGTACCAGGCCACAGATCGTCGCGGCAAGTGTCACCACAAATGCGCCACCCACGGTTGGCGCAGCTCCGCTCAGTAAACGGCTTAAAACATCGCGTCCGAGGTCGTCAGTCCCCAGGAAGAAAGAAACTTCGCCATAGCGCGACCATGATGGCGGCAATAATTGATAACCGAGAAATTGCTGGTCGATGCCGTAAGGCGCAAACCAGCCGCCAAAAATACACAGTACAGCCAGCCCCGCGCAGCCGTACAGGCCGACCATCGCAGAGGCGTCACTATAAAATTTGCGCCAGGCGGTACGCAGCGTGCCCGGCGGGCGCTTTTCGCTGTATACGCTATCGTAAGGCATACCATTCCTTATGTTTCAGAGGGTTAGCCATGGCACCCAAAATATCAGAAATCACGTTAACAATAATGACCAGTGAGCCACACACCATCACTCCGGCGGAAATGGCTGCGTAATCCTGCTGGCGGATGGCGTTAATTAACCAGCGCCCTAAACCCGGCCAGCTAAAAACCATTTCGGTGATCATCGCCAGCGTCAGCATGGTAGAAAACTGTAAGCCCAGGCGAGGAATAACCGGCGGTAACGCGTTATGCAGAACGTGGCGACGCAAAATAGTAAAGCGCGACAAACCGCGGGTCGCCGCCGCTTTTACATAGTTCTGGTCATACACTTCGATAGTGCTGATACGCATCAGGCGGATCACTTCAGTTGTTGGCGCAACCGACAGGGTGATCACGGGCAATATCATATGGCGGATTGCGCTCATGATCATTTCATCCCGCCATGGTGAGTCCGAAAGCCAGGCATCAATCAACGCAAAACCGGTAATCGGTTTCACTTCGTAGAGCAGATCGAAACGCCCTGAAACGGGCAACCAACCTAGCGTGAGTGAACAAAACAGTGTCAATAGAAGCGCCAGCCAGAACACCGGGATTGAAAAGCCCAGTAAGGCGATGGCGTTGATCAAGTTATCCTGCCACTTATGGCGCGTAATCCCGGCAATCATCCCCACGGGGATGCCAACAATCAGCGCAAAACCGAAGGCGAGGATGCACAGTTCCATCGTCGCCGGGAAGACCTCTTTTAACTGTTCGGCAATTGGTTGACCGTTAATGCTGGAAACACCAAAATCCCAGTGGATCAGGCCATTAAACCAGAACACCCAGGCATTCCACAGTGACGCGCCTTGTAACGGCGCGTGTGGAGTGAAATAGCTCAAGCTGAAGCCAACGAAGGTCAGCAGGAACAAGGTGACAATCAATAACAAAATGCGGCGTAAGGTGAAGATAATCATGGTTTTTTCACCTCATCCTGTTTCTCGCGATACACCCCAGCAAAGGAGGCGTTACCAAACGGGCTAAGTACCAGACCTTTGATATCGTACCGATAGGCCTGCAAACGCAATGACGACGCAAGCGGCAAAATGGGCAATTCCTGCGCCAGAATACTCTGCGCTTCGTCATAGGCTTCAATACGCGCCGCCAGCTGCTGCGAGGAGAGCGCCTTACGCAACACGCTGTCGAATTTCGGATCGCACCAGTGGGCGAGGTTGGTCTGTGAATGAATTGCCGCGCAGCTCAGTAACGGACGGAAGAAACTGTCCGGGTCGTTACTGTCCGTCGCCCAACCGGATAACGTCAGATCATGGCTCATATCCATCAACCGCGCCTCCTGAAAGCGACCTTCTACCGGCACAATCACCACTTTTACGCCAACCTGCGCCATATCCGCCTGAATCAGTTCGGCAGTTTTCAGTGGACTGGGGTTCCACGCCTGCGAACGTGTGGGCACCCACAGTTTCAGCGTTAAATTTTCCAGCCCCAACGACTTCAACTGTTCGCGCGATTTCGCCGGATTGTATTCAGTAATTTTAGCCTCGTTGTCATAGGCCCACGAGGCGCGCGGTAAAATAGAGGCCGCCGTTTCAGCCGTACCATAATAGATGGATTGCATCAGGCGCTGGTTATTAATCGCCAGTGCCAGCGCATGGCGGACAGCGGGATTATTTAGCGGCGGTTTGGCGGTGTT
>OATN01000431.1_pt1 | contig 13844 bp, 10 predicted proteins | sample 1501211 | NCBI WGS metagenome assembly OATN01 (sample SAMEA2579978, study PRJEB22360) | human gut metagenome | reverse complement strand
ACAGTGAGTTGATTAAAGTTGCTAAGGTTCAAGGATACATCACTGCAGACGGACTCAATCTTTTGAGAAAATTTAAGGAAAATCAAGAAACTTGGCAAGACTAATTGCCAGATTTCAAGCGGAACGTTTCAGGCGTTTCGCTTTTTTTAGTATAATTGATTACAGATTACCTGTAGGGAGAATATGCGATGTTAATAAATGAATGGTCGGATGCGACAGCAATGGCTGAAGCAGTACGAAATAAGACAGTCAGTCCTCGTGAATTAGTAGAGGCTACAATCCGTGAAGCAGAGATGACGAATCCCAAAATTAATGCTATCGTCAGTCAACGCTACGAGAAAGCTTTAGTAGAAGCAGAGACAAAAGATTTTTCAGATAAACCTTTTGCTGGGGTTCCAATTTTTCTCAAGGACCTAGGTCAAGATCAGGCTGGTGAACCTTCGACTGCAGGTTCTCGCTTATTTACAGACTTTCGACCTAAGGAAACGGATAACTATGTTAAGAAACTGGAGGACCTTGGCTTTCTCATCTTGGGGCGTACCAATACGCCTGAGTTTGGTTTCAAAAATATTAGTGATGCCAAGATTCATGGTTCTGTCAATCTTCCTGATGATGTAACACGCAATGCTGGGGGGGTCGAGTGGTGGTGCAGCTGCACTTGTAAGTTCAGGAATTTCGCCTTTGGCTCCAGCTAGTGACGGTGGAGGCTCTATCCGTATTCCAGCCTCCTTTAACGGCCTAATTGGTCTTAAGCCAACTAGAGGACGGATTCCTGTCGGTCCTGGTTCTTTCCGTGGATGGCAGGGAGCTTCTGTCCAATTTGCTTTGACAAAGACTGTTCGAGATACTAAACGGTTGCTTTACCATATGCAGACTTGTCAGATGGAAAGTCCATTTATCTTACCCAAGCTAAGCAAGCAAGCTTTAGACCAGACAATTAAGCCCTTGAAAATTGCATTTTCGACAGTCTCTCCAATTGGTGGTAAGGTTTCAGAATCTGCTATAAAGGCAACTAAAAAAGCCGTTAGAGCACTGGAAAACCTAGGACACCAAGTCCACGAATTGACGGAACAGCCCTTAAATGGTATTGAGGCCATGCAGTCTTATTACGTTATGAATAGTGTTGAGACGGCTGCCATGTTCGATGGCATTGAAGCTGGTCTGGGCCGTCATATGACGCTTGATGATATGGAATTGATGACTTGGGCTATTTTTCAATCTGGTCAAAAGATTCCAGCTAAAGTTTACTCCCAGGTCCTCGCTCAGTGGGACCAGTATAGCCATCAGATGGCGAATTTTCATGAATCTTACGATATTCTTCTGACTCCTACAGTTGCAGATGTGGCACCTAAACATGGACAATTTGCTCTTTCAGAAAGCTTGAAGACGAAACTTAAGCACATAGCTGATTACAAGTGGGAAAAGCAACAGGAGCTTATCTGGGACATGTTTGCGGATAGTCTAGATTGGACGCCTTTCACGCAACAGGCTAACCTGACCGGACAACCTTCAATTTCTTTGCCTGTTTATCGTGATGAGCAAGGACTTGCGCTTGGCGTTCAACTGACGGCTGCCAAGGGACGTGAAGACCTTTTGGTACAAATTGCTCAAGAAATGGAAGAAGCTTCGATTTTTAGTTAGAAAATTTTTTCTCAGTTCAATTTTTTGTAAAACCCTTTCAAATAGTGTAGGCTTGTATTATAAGTTTTTAACTTACCTCAATTTTTATTTTTAAGGAGAAAGATATAGATGAAAAAGAAATTTTTCGCCGTTATTAGCCTAGCATTGGCTGCGGTCTTTTTGGTCGCTTGTTCGTCACAAAGTTCAGGCGAGAAGAACTGGGAAAAGATTGAAAAACGTGGGACTATCAAGGTTGCGACTGCAGGAACCCTCTACCCACAAACTTACCATGATGACAAGAATAATTTGACTGGTTACGATGTTGAGATTCTTAAGGAAGTTGGAAAACGCCTCAAGTTGAAGATTGATTTCACTGAAATGGGTGTAGACGGAATGCTTACAGCTGTAAATAGTGGTCAAGTAGACATTGCCAACTACTCACTTGAAGATGACAATAAGAACGTTAAAAAATTCTTGCGTTCTGAACCATACAAGTATTCCTTTACTTCAATGGTAGTCCGTGACTCTGATAACTCAGGCATCTCTTCATGGAAAGATCTCAAAGGTAAAAAAGCAGCTGGTGCCGCAAGTACCAAATACATGAAGATTGCTAAGAAGATGGGGGCTGAACTCGTTGTTTATGACAATGTTACCAACGATGTTTACATGCAAGACTTGGTAAATGGTCGTACAGACGTTATTGTCAACGATTACTACTTGCAAAAGATGGCCGTAGCTGCAGTTAAAGATAAATACCCTGTAAAAATCAACGATGGTATTTACAGTAACCCATATTCAACTAGCTTTACTTTCTCTTTGAAGAATAAAGTCCTTCAAGAAAAAGTTAATAAAGCCATTAAAGACATGAAAAAAGACGGTACTCTTACCAAGATTTCAAAGAAATTCTTTGCTGGTCAAGATGTTACAAAGAAAACTAAAGTAAACTACACTAATATTGATATCTCTGATGTCGAATAATATAAGCGATCCATTAGGGTCGCTTATTTGCTAAAGAAATGTTTAGAAAGATAGACTTATGATTATTGATTTTCAGCTGATTTTTAAAAGTATTCCCTACGTTCTATCAGGATTGCCCTACACTTTAGGAATTTCCATTTTGAGTTTTATCGTTGGGAACTTATTTGCGATTCTCCTTGCCTTTATGCGGATGTCGCAAAAGTCATGGTTAAGATACCCTGCTCGGATTTACATTTCCATCATGCGTGGTGTCCCCATGTTGGTCGTGCTCTTCATCCTTTACTTTGGCTTGCCTTATGTTGGTGTCCAGTTACCTGCTTTGCTTTGTGCCTTTATCGGTTTCTCCAGCGTAAGTGCTGTCTATATGGCTGAGATTCTCCGTTCATCTATTTCTGCTGTAGATAAGGGACAATGGGAAGCTGCTCGCTCCTTGGGACTGCCAAAGAAGTCTATTATTCGTCACATCATCTTACCTCAGGCCATGCGTATTGCAGTAGCACCACTTGGAAATGTCATCATAGATATGGTTAAAAGTTCTTCATTGGCTGCTATGATTACAGTACCAGACATTTTCCAAAATGCTAAGATTATCGGGGGTCGTGAGTATGACTACATGTCTATGTATATCCTGATTGCCTTCATCTATTGGACCTTGAGCTTTACATTGGAATTGCTTCAAAATCATCTTGAGAAACGCTTGGCAACTTACTAATTATTGAGACATAACGATTGAATTTCTAATCAAATAGTGAAAAATATTTAATTCTGATCTTATAATATGTGGTATAATAAAAACGATTTAACATCAGAAAGGTATTTTGGAATGAAGAAGAAAACAGTTGTCGCAACGACTCTCTCAACCTTACTCGTCTCTACTGCAATCTTGGCAAATGCTGTCCAAGCTGACGAGGTAGAAACGAATGCAAATGCTACAACTCCAATCACAGAAGTAGTAGCTACACCAGCCACTACAAATGCAGCATCGACAGCAGACTCAACTGCATCAAGTGAGTCTGCCGCTCCACTTGTTAGCGCAACATCGACACTTGCAACTCCAACAAGTGAACCTAGTGTATCAGCAGTTGCTAGTGCAAGTGAAACAGCGACATCAACTGCAGCTGCTACACCAGCAACAGAAACAGTGACAAATGCTAGCACAAGTACTAATAATGATACGGTCACAGTCCTTCACACCAACGATGTCCATGGTCGTATGGTGGAGGATGACCGAAATGGTGTTATTGGTGATGCGCTCTTGTCTGGCATCGTCAATGATTATCGCTCAAAAGGAACAACCCTTGTCTTTGATTCTGGAGACTCTTTCCAAGGTCTTCCTATTTCAAATAGTTCTAAGGGTGAGGATATGGCTACAGTCATGAATGCGGTCGGCTATGACGCTATGACCGTTGGTAACCATGAATTTGACTTTGGACTTGACCAATTGCGCCGTTTGAGCAAACAGATTAATTTCCCAATCATCACATCTAACGTCTATGTCAATGGTGTTCGTCTTTTCCAACCATCTACAATCGTTGATAAAACACCTGGTGTTGATGGTGATGAAGTCGTTGTTATTGGTGTCACTACCCCTGAAACAGCCACTAAAACACACCCTCGAAACATTGTTGGTGTGACTTTTAAAGATCCTATTTCAGAAGTCGAAGCTGTTATTGATCAAGTCGAATCAAATGCTCGTGCCGAAGGTAAGGATTACAAAACTTACATTGTTCTTGCTCACTTAGGTATTGATACAACAACTCCTGTTGAGTGGCGTGGTTCAACTTTGGCGGAAGCTCTTTCAAATTATGCACCACTTAAGGGTAAACGTGTACTTGTTCTCGATGGGCACTCACACACCCTTCATACAGCAACTTACGGCGATAACGTCACTTACAATCAAACAGGTAGCTACCTTAATAATGTCGGCCGTGTTGTCTATAATTCTGACCGTATTTTGTCACATGGAGTGATTACACATGACGAAGCCAAGAAGAATTACCAAGTTAACCCTACGCTTAAAGCAATGCTTGATGATATCCAAGCTAAATACAAAGCTGATTCGTCAAAAGTTGTTATTGAAAACAGCCCTGTCAAACTGAGTGGTGACCGAATGGATGTCCGTGTTCGTGAAACCAATCTTGGTAATGTTGTCGCAGATGCTCTCTTGGATTACGGTCAATCTGGTTTTAGCCACAAATCTAATCTTGCAGTGACTAACGGCGGTGGTCTTCGTGAAACGATTGCCAAAGATAAACCTGTGACAAAGGGAGATATTATTGCTGTTCTGCCATTTGGTAACTCTGTTGCTCAAATTCAGGTTACTGGTCAAAACATCTATGATATGTTCGTCAAGTCTCTTGGTTCTATTCTTCAAGTTGATGAAAGTGGTAAAAATGTTCTTGATGAAAATGGTCAACCTTTACTTGAACCTTCAGGTGGTTTCCTTCAAGTAGCAGGAGCTCGTGTCTATTATGACACCACCCTTCCTACAGAAAAACGTATCCTTTCTATTGACATTTTAGATCCAGAAACTAAAGCCTACAAGCCTCTCGACAAAACTGAAACCTACTATCTTGTAACCAATGATTTCTTGGCTGCTGGTGGTGATGGCTACACAATGCTGGGTGGACCACGTGAAGAAGGGCCTTCAATGGATTCTATCTTTGCTGATTATTTGGCAACAGCAGACCTTTCTAAATATGCTGTCATTAATCCAAATTCACGTACCATTTCAATTTCAAGCGCTAATTATGCTGCATTGACTAAAAAAGATGAAGCAGAGCAACCTACGCTTAATCCATTAAGTCCAGTTACTCCATCGGATGTTGCTAAAGAACTAACAACAACTAAACCTGTGGTTTCTAAAGTAGTAACGACACCAAACGGTAAAGTCTTCTTTGTGTCAACAACAAATGATGCTCTTAAAGAAACAGAAAAAGTAACAGAAGCTTCAGCTAAAGGCGAAATTCTTCCTACAACAGGTGACAAGAGCTCACATGCTGGTCTCCTTGGCCTTGGTATGTTACTTACTATCTTTGGATTAAGTGGTAAACACAGAGGTAAAACGAAAAACTAAGCCAGTATACATGACAAGAAAAGTAATGGGCTAATTACAGTTGTAAACTTGTCTTTCTTAACACTGTCAAACACCTGAAACCAAGTGTTTCAGGTGTTTTTATATGGTCGAAAACTATTCCAACAATCATAACACACTATAATAAATGGAATAGTTTGGTTTTATATTTACGTAACTAAAATTATGTAAAATTTCACCATAAAAAGAAAAAAGATAACGGAGTATCTTTTTACATAAATTTAGTTATGTCTATTTACCTAAACAGAATTGACTAAAGAGTTGCGTAATGAGTTCATCTGGAGCAGCATCACCAGTAATTTCACCAAGAATTTCCCAAGTACGTGTCATATCAACCTGTAGTAGGTCAACCGGCATGCCTAATTCAAGACCTTGATTAACGGCTTCAAGACTCTCAAGAGCTTTTTCAATGAGTGAAATGTGACGGGCATTTGAAAGATAGGTAGCATCTTTCTCAACCAAACCAGCATTATCAAAGAAGAGTTGATTGATGCGCTCTTCAATCTTATCAATGTTTTCATTTTTCAAGACTGAAATTGGAATGACATCTTCGGGAAGTTCTTCAAGTTGGATAGCTTGAGGAAGGTCAGTCTTATTTAGGAGAATGATGCGATTGCTATTTTGGCTGATGTCAAGGAGGGTACGGTCTTGCTCAGTTAATGGCTCGGAGCTATTAAGGACAAGAAGAACCAAATCAGCTTCTTCTAGGGCCTTTTTAGAACGTTCTACACCTATTTTTTCGACAACATCGTCAGTATCTCGAATACCAGCCGTATCGATTAACTTAAGTGGAACACCCTTAATATTAACGTATTCTTCAATAACATCACGTGTGGTCCCTTCAATGTCTGTCACGATAGCTTTTTCCTCACGTAAGAGGTTGTTAAGAAGACTTGATTTTCCGACATTTGGACGACCAATAATTGCCGTCGAAAGACCTTCTCGTAGGATTTTTCCTCGTTTGGCAGTGGCAAGAAGATTTTCTAAAAGTGCTTGGAACTCTTTCGTTTTTTCACGGACAAGATTTGTGGTAACCTCTTCAACATCATCATACTCAGGATAATCAATATTAACTTCCACCTGAGCTAAAGTATTAAGAATTTCTTGGCGGGTATTGTTAATGAGATTCTTGAGTGAGCCATCAAGTTGCGAGACAGCAACTGCCATAGCCTTATCAGTCTTGGCGCGAATCAAATCCATTACAGCTTCAGCCTGAGTTAAGTCCACACGGCCATTTAGGAAGGCACGCTTGGTAAATTCACCAGGTTCAGCCATACGAGCTCCAGAACGGATAAGGAGTTGCAGGATTTCATTAGTTACCGCAACTCCGCCGTGTGTGTTGATTTCTACCACATCCTCACGGGTAAAGGTTTTGGGAGCACGCATGACACTGACCATGACTTCATCAATGATGTCATCATTTTCCACGATATGACCATAGTTGATGGTATGAGAATCAACGGTTTCAAGATTCTTCCCTTTGAAAACCTTATTAGCAATGGCAATAGCATCTGTTCCTGATAAGCGAACAATACCGATAGCCCCTTCGCCTAAAGGGGTTGAAATAGCTGTAATAGTATCAAATTCTTTGGTAATTGACATGTTTTATCCTTTGAATATTTCTTTATTTGTATTAAAACGAATTTATTTCATTGTAACGCAAATAAGCAGTAGTCGCAAGAATTGGCGCTGATAACGACAAGAAAAAAGAGCCTGAGCTCTTTTCGTTATTTATGACGTTCAAAATATGATTTGGTCTCTTTGATAATGATTGGTGAGAGGACCAGAAGAGCAATCAAGTTAGGTAATGCCATCAAGCCGTTTACGATATCCGCAATTTTCCAAACAACATCGAGTGTTAGGTAGCCACCAAGAGCAACCATGATTACAAAGACAAGACGATAGAATGAGAGGAATTTGGTAGATTTGAAGATAAATTCGAAACAACGTTCCCCATAGTATGACCAACCTAGAACTGTTGTAAAGGCAAACAAGACTAAAGAAAGTGTTAGGGCAATTTCTCCAAAAGTTCCGAAAACAGAAGAGAAGGCTGCTTGTGTCATTGGTGCACCTTCTAAGCTACCAGACCATTGTCCAGTTACGAGAATAGCAAGTCCGGTAAGGGTACAAATGATGATAGTATCGATGAAGGTACCTGTCATAGAAATCAAACCTTGTTCAACAGGTTCTTCAGTCTTGGCAGCAGCAGCGGCGATAGGGGCAGAACCAAGACCTGATTCATTAGAGAATACCCCACGCGCAATACCAAGTCGCATTGCGACCATAACAGTTGCGCCAGCAAAACCTCCGACAGCAGCTTTACCAGTAAAGGCTGATTGGAAAACCATTTCAAGCACAGGGAACAGCTGATTGAAGTTAGCAAAGATGACAATAAGTGCAGCAATAATGTAAAGACCAGCCATAAATGGCACAACTTTTTCAGATACTTTTGAAATAGATTGAATACCACCGAAAATGATAGCAGCAGTGATAAGGGCTAAAATCACACTGACAATTTTTGGTGACCAATCAAAGCTGTTTTGAAGAGATGCTGTGATTGAGTTAACCTGTGAGAAGGTACCAATACCCAACCATGCGACAAGCACACCGGCAAAGGCAAAGAAGTAGGCCAAAGGCTTAGCCATTGTTTGCCATTTCCCTTTAAAGCCATTGGTAATATAGTACATTGGACCTCCAGAGACATTCCCCTGATCGTCAAGTGTACGGAATTTGATAGCTAAAAGTCCTTCGGCATATTTAGTTGCCATACCGAAGAAGGCAGCAATCCACATCCAGAAAAGGGCACCAGGTCCACCAGTCTTAATGGCTGTTGCAACCCCGACAATATTACCAGTACCGACAGTTGCAGCAAGAGCTGTCGCAAGGGCTGCAAAACTAGAAATATCACCTTCCCCTTTATCTTCAGCAAAGATAAGTTTAAAGGCTTTAGGCAGACGAATGATTTGCAAAAGTCCTAGACGGATTGTAAGGTAGATACCAGTTCCTACAAGAAGGACAAGAAGGGGAGGTCCCCATACAAAGTCATCAATGGAAGTGAAAAAGTCTAACATAAGTTTAGAATCTCCTTAAACCGAGACGCCAAAAAAGAGGTTTGGCTTAACCAGACCTCTGAAAATACAAAGCTATTCATACAAGTTAAAAACTTGCAATGCTTTCTGTCCTTTTACCTGAGAGTTTCGGGTGTTATCCCTTGCCCCTTCGGTGTCTTGTAAACAGCAGTAGCTGCTTCAAGCTCTCTCCAGAAGTCCGTCAATCACCAGTCATCCTGATGATGTCATTCGGTTAATATTTTATTGTGACTATATCTTACCGAAAAAACCGAACACTGTCAATACCTATTTTCTTAATTAGCCTAAAAAATCCGAATATTACGTTTTCATTATTGCACAAGAACAAGTAAATCTCACATAGCTTAGCTATCATATCAAGAATGTCTAGCAAATATCCTAGTTTGAAACAAGCAACTCAAGTTTAGAGAATTTGATGACAATCATGACTACAGTCTGCATTTTCATCGGAAAAATGATAAAATAGTAGAGCTTATTTTTGAGAATGGAGAACATGATGAACCCATTATTAAACGGTATGAATGATAAACAATCAGAAGCAGTTCAAACGACTGAAGGACCTCTTTTGATTATGGCTGGTGCAGGTTCCGGTAAGACACGAGTACTTACCCACCGCATTGCCTACCTAATTGACGAAAAAATGGTCAATCCTTGGAATATTTTGGCCATCACCTTTACCAATAAAGCAGCTCGTGAGATGCGTGAACGTGCTATGGCTTTAAATCCAGCAACTTCAGAAACTTTGATTGCGACCTTCCATAGTATGTGCGTGCGAATTCTTCGTCGTGAAGCAGACCATATTGGCTATAACCGAAACTTCACTATCGTGGATCCTGGAGAACAACGCACTCTGATGAAGCGTATTCTCAAGAATCTTAATCTTGATCCTAAAAAATGGAATGAGCGTGCTATTTTAGGGACGATTTCCAATGCTAAAAACGACCTTTTAGATGAAGTGGCATATGAACATCAGGCTGGCGACATGTACACGCAAATCGTTGCTAAATGTTACAAAGCCTATCAAGAAGAGCTTCGTCGTAGTGAGGCCATGGATTTCGACGATTTGATTATGATGACTTTGCGTCTCTTTGATAAAAATCCAGATGTGCTTGCTTATTATCAGCAACGTTATCAGTACATTCATGTGGATGAGTACCAAGATACTAACCATGCTCAATATCAGTTAGTGAAACTCTTGGCTTCTCGCTTTAAGAATATCTGTGTTGTGGGTGATGCAGACCAATCAATCTACGGTTGGCGTGGGGCTGATATGCAAAATATTCTTGATTTTGAGAAAGACTATCCCGAAGCCAAGGTAGTTCTCCTGGAAGAAAACTACCGTTCGACTAAGAAAATTCTCCAAGCGGCCAACGAGGTGATTAAGAACAACCGCAACCGCCGTCCTAAAAAACTTTGGACTCAAAATGATGACGGAGAACAAATCGTTTATTACCGTGCTAATGACGAGCGAGATGAAGCTGTTTTCGTAGCTTCAACGATTAATAACGTCGTTCGTGAAGAAGGTAAGAACTTTAAAGACTTTGCAGTCCTCTACCGTACCAACGCCCAATCTCGTACCATTGAAGAAGCCTTGCTCAAGTCTAATATTCCTTATACCATGGTTGGAGGTACCAAGTTCTACAGCCGTAAAGAAATTCGTGACGTCATTTCTTATCTGAACTTGATTGCCAATCCTGCGGATAATATTAGCTTTGAACGTGTCGTGAATGAACCGAAACGTGGGGTCGGTCCTGGTACTCTCGAAAAGATTCGTACCTTTGCCTACGAGCAGGATATGAGTCTTCTAGATGCTTCCGCTAATATTATGTTGTCACCGATTAAAGGGAAAGCAGCTCAAGGCGTTTATGACTTTGCTAATGTTATTCTGAATCTACGTGACCAGCTAGATGACTTAAGTATTACCGAAGTTGTTGAAGCTGTCTTGGACCAATCTGGTTATCTGGACGCTCTGTCTATGCAACAAACGCTTGAAAGTCAGGCACGTATTGAAAATATCGAGGAGTTCATGTCTGTAACCAAGAATTTCGACGAAACCAATACAGATGGGACAGAAGACGAGACGGGTATTGACCGTTTAGGACGTTTCTTGAACGATCTGGCTTTGATTGCTGACACGGACGATGGTGATGTCGAAGCAGCAGAAGTGACCTTAATGACCCTCCACGCTGCTAAAGGGCTTGAATTTCCAGTTGTCTTTCTGATTGGTATGGAAGAAGGCGTCTTTCCCTTGTCACGTGCTTCAGAAGAGCCAGATGAGCTTGAAGAAGAGCGTCGCTTGGCTTACGTAGGAATTACTCGTGCTGAAGAATTTCTTTTCCTAACCAATGCCAATACTCGTACGCTTTTTGGTAAGACTAATTACAACCGTCCAAGTCGTTTCTTGCGAGAAATCTCAGATGATTTATTGCAATATCAAGGACTTGCACGTCCTGCTAATTCATCTTTTGGGGTTCGTTTTACAAAGGATGAACCGACACAATTTGGTCAAGGGATGAGCTTACAACAAGCGCTTCAGACCAGAAAAGCCAATGCACAACCGCAAAGACATACTGGCGCTCAGCCATTTTCAAAAGCTACCGGAGGGCTACCATTCGGAAAAACGTCTGACTCAAGCAAGACAGCAACAGACTGGGAAATTGGTGACATCGCCCATCACAAGAAGTGGGGAGACGGAACTGTCCTAGAAGTGACTGGTAGTGGTAAAACCCAAGAACTTAAAATTAAATTTCCAGAGGTGGGACTTAAAAAAGTTCTAGCAAGTGTTGCACCCATTGAAAAGAAATAAAAGGACCGAAAGGTTCTTTTTATAAACCCTATCTATCACACCGATAAGAAATTTCTATTAGACAGCTTGACTTGCTAGGTGTAGAATGAAGGCAACTTTTGTTTTGGAGGAAACACATATGACACGAGAATTTTCATTTGAAACCCTACAATTGCATGCTGGACAAACCCCTGATAAGGAAGCTAAATCACGTGCGGTTCCTATTTACCAAACAACTTCATACGTTTTTGATAATGCTCAAGAAGGTGAAGACCTCTTTGCCCTTAGAAAACCTGGTAATATTTACACTCGTATTACCAACCCTACTGTAGCAGTCCTTGAAGACCGTATTGCTGCACTAGAAGGTGGTGTTGGTGCCTTGGCAACTGCTTCAGGTATGGCTGCTATCACTTATGTAGTACTTGGTTTGGCACACGCTGGTGATCATGTTGTTGCTGCAACAACGCTTTATGGTGGAACTTTTAACCTCTTGAAAGAAACACTCCCACGTTATGGTGTCACAACAACTTTTGTTGACGTCAACAATCCTGAAGAAGTAGAAGCTGCAATCAAAGACAATACAAAACTTGTCTTGATTGAGTCTTTGGGTAACCCACTTATCAACATTCCAGATTTTGAAAAGATTGCTGACATCGCTCACAGTCATAAGATTCCATTGGTGGCTGACAATACATTCGGTACACCTTATCTTATTAACGTTATTTCTCATGGTGTAGATATCGTGGTTCACTCTGCGACTAAATTTATCGGTGGACATGGGACAACTATCGGAGGACTTATCGTCGATTCTGGTAAATTCGATTGGGAAGCTTCAGGTAAATTCCCACAATTGGTGGATGAAGATCCTTCTTACCACAATATCAGTTATACACGTGATGTCGGTGCAGCAGCGTTTATTACTGCCCTCCGTACACAACTTTTGCGTGATACAGGTGCAGCCTTGGCACCTTTCAATGCCTTCTTGCTCTTGCAAGGCCTTGAAACCCTCTCACTTCGTGTAGAACGCCACGTCGAAAATACGAAAAAAATCGTAGATTTCTTGGAAAACCATCCAAAAGTTGAGAAAGTAAACTATCCTGGATTGCCATCAAGTCCTTACTATGACTTGGCACAAAAATACTTCCCTAAAGGACCAGGTTCTATTTTCACTTTCCATGTTAAGGGCGGACAAGATGAAGCTCGTACAGTCATTGATAACCTTGAAATCTTCTCAGACCTTGCCAACGTTGCCGATGCAAAATCATTGGTTGTTCACCCTGCAACAACAACCCATCAACAATTGGCAGAAGAAGATTTGCTTGCCTGCGGTGTCACTCCAAATCAAATTCGAATCTCTGTCGGTTTGGAAAATGCAGACGATTTGATTGAAGATTTGAAACTTGCCTTGGAAAAAATCTAAAAGTATTATAATACGAATGGACTCAGCATCTAGCTGGGTCTTTTTCAGATAGCTTGAATCACATATTAAAATAAGCTATAACATCACATACTTAAAGTATTTAAGTAGCAACATCTCAACATTTTTAAAATCAAACTATCGATAAATGGTGGTATTATAGTACAACACTTCTATGATAAAGCTGGACCTATAAAGCTTCTAAAAAGTAATTAAATACATGCTTATTATGAAAGGAAGTTCGCAGATAGATATATCTTCTGTGATTATGAAATGCTCTTTGTTAAAAATTTATAAGCAAATGGCTAGTCATGTTCTAGCATTTAAAGTACAATAAAGAAAAACTATTGGAGGAATATTATGCCAACATTTATCGGAAAACCAGTTACAGTAGCTGAAGACAAACAACTTCAAGTAGGAGATACTTTGCGTGATTTTACATTGACTACAACAGATTTAAGTCAAAAATCACTATCAGATTTCGATGGAAAGAAAAAAGTTATCTCTATAGTTCCATCTATTGATACAGGTATCTGCTCAACGCAAACACGTACTTTTAACAAAGAGTTATCAGAACTAGATGATACTGTGATAATTACTATCTCTGTAGACCTACCATTTGCACAAGCTCGTTGGTGCGGCGCTGAGGGACTTGAAAATGCTATTATGCTTTCTGACTACTACGATAATCGCTTTGGAAGAGCGTATGGTGTTCTTATTGAAGAATGGCACCTATTAGCGCGTGCTGTTTTAGTAGCTGATGCTGATAACAAGATTACTTACGTGGAATATCTGGAAAATATTAATACAGATCCAAACTATGAAGCAGCAGTAGCAGCTGTTAAAAGCTTGTAATTAAGA
>OATN01000417.1_pt1 | contig 14311 bp, 13 predicted proteins | sample 1501211 | NCBI WGS metagenome assembly OATN01 (sample SAMEA2579978, study PRJEB22360) | human gut metagenome | reverse complement strand
TCTCCTTAATTATGTAAGGAGTATTTGATCATGTATAAGCAATAAAAAACAGCTTCAGGTAATGAGGAATATCTCAATTTTTAAACATAAAATGCTAATTATTTAGTACAAAAAGTGTACTTCTGATGATCTTTCCCTGACCTGTAACCGCTTTGATTCCAAACGAATATCTTTTAATGACATAATAAATTTATATTCATTCAGTCTTCAGGTAAACAAAATAGACACTATAAATAATAGTTATCATGAAAATTCATAAACACCATCTATTCTATGAGATGATTATCAGTAATTATGGAAACATCAGCAACATGCTTATGAGATGGTATACATTCACTGAGATATTTCCGTTTCTGTGATTAATACCGGATAAGCATTTAATTGCAAAAGCTGCATCAGATTATCGCAGACAACAGGCACCAATAATAATCCATCAGCCTGCTTATTTAATAGTTCCATTCGGTCTGCTGATGCAACATTCACAACCAAACCGAGGGCATTTAGCGATTTAAACTTCTCCAGGTGTTCACTCATCCATCGCAGAGAAAAAGGATCATCGCCAATTATAAAAACAGGTCCCCAGCCAGTTAATAACTGACGTTTCGTTACAGTACCGGGATGAAGTTGAGTACATATTACAGGAAATACCCCCTGTCGTGATGGCTCCGATGACGAATGTAATTCAGAAACATTTCCTGTTGTCAACGAAAGATTAATACCCATGAGTAATCGCGAAACGCTCTCACTTTCCTGGTTAGTTCGCCAAACAAGGGTTGCACTAGTCTGAAAAGAAAAAAATATTATTATATATAAACATAGTTTTAACATAATACAATCAGTCCATTTAATTCATGCTATAAAACAACTCATTGATTAATTGGCAAGGTACCATCCCGGTTAAAATCATCAAATATTTTATCAATTTCCTTTGCGGTTTCTATATATATAATCTCCTTTGTCCTTGCATTAAATATAGCCCAAGCCTCGGGGTTGGACGTCCCACCAAATCTTACAAAAAAATTTGACTTCATGTTTTTATATAAATTAATTTCTGGAAAAGGATCTTCTCCAATATTAGAAATATTAGGGGGTGTAAATTTATGTCTTTCAGAAAACTCTTTTGGTAAGATAGTTTCACTGCCATTTATGGTATTTATCCAGAAACTACTACCATTATATTCCAGCATTAAGCGCAGTTTTAACGGTATTTTATCTTGTTCTTTAACGACAACTAATACCTTTTTAACAACCTGCTGTGCCGACGGTCCTATTGTATTCCAAAGAGATAGTAAACCACTTTTACTATACACAACTTCCTGAATAAAATAAATATTCGTTTTATCACCTTCGATAACATCTTCCATTAATCCCTCCAGACACAACCAAATTACATGGCAAGAGTATAATTCTAATGCCACTCACCAGATTGAATACTTGACTTAATATTATCACTTGATCAAACAATCATAATGAATTTCATCTTTATTGTCTTTTTAAAAGTGATAGCTAAGCTCGTTTTATTCATTAAACCAGATGATGCAATACTTTGGATCAAATAAATATTCCCACTAAGATGAATGTTCATTTTGCTTTCATAAGCCATACGCTTGCCCTGCTGCAAGGACTAATCGAAAGTGGAACATTATTTCACGCAGTCATTTACATACGATGGCAAACCGTTTTTATTTGATTGCATCTCCCTAATCAAATACATATTTATTTCTCTACTACTAACTAGTTCAGCCAGTTATCACATCACATTTGAGCATTATAATTCCCCAAAAACATTCATCTATTAATGGCGAATGAAATAGATAATGAATTAAAATAATCATCTAGTAAAAATTGTTTGATACCGGGATCATAAGCCCGCATAACAGAGTGTTTTGTTTCCAATAATGGGATAATAGTATTCACTCGAGGAACTACAGCACCTAAAAATATAATATCATTATTTTTTTGGACTAATAAAACAGGAAGAGTATCAAGATCTACCTCTGAAACCATATCAGAATGCCGTTCAATATCCATCCAGATAAAGAAATCGTTTGGATATTTTTCCGATAATGCAATTAATGGATTTTTCCAGTCATTACAATTATTGCACCAATCCGCACACAAACAAACAACTAGTTTATTATCATTATTAGCGGAAATAAACTCCCCAATCTGCTGGATATTATCCTCAGGGTAATATATCATTTCTTTTCCTTTTAATAATTAAGCAAATTATCCTTTGGTGAGGTATTCTTGTCCAAATGGAAAAGATGCCATGAAGCAATCCAGCGAACGAGTTGGCTTCCGTCAGAAAAATTAGTATTACACCAAGATGCAGTCACTGATTTCCCCAGGAACAGTCTTTCCTCATTACGATACTGTTGACACATCGATGTAACTTTATGAATATCAGGCATTCCTATGCCGGTTCCAAACACATTTAACCGAGAGGTAATCTCAGGCAACTTTTCATCCTTTGCCGGTAATAAATATTCCTTATCATCTATATCAATGCCAGTTATCAGACTTACAGCAACAAACGCAATACGAGAAAGCTCTTCTTTTTCCATTAATGAAAGTAATAGAGGTAGAGTTTTTGTATTTGCATAATGGGCATAAAAAATGATTTGTAAATACTCAGGTAAACCAGAAATAAATGCAAAAGGGTAAGTCAGTTCAGAACAACATTGCCCAAGAAGTCGAACTAACATCTCAGTTTGCTGGTTTTTCCTGATACCTTCAATGCCTCTAAGAGGCGGCAGGGTTAAATAATCATCAATCAACAGACATAATGGATTAATCATCATTGACTTATCTGATGAAAGCCAACATGCAGCACTAACTGCTGAAAATCTGACTGATAATTCATTGCTACCAAAATATACCGTTAACGCAGGAAGATAGCTCTGTAATCCAAGTTTGCGAATATAATCCAGCACAGCTACCTTTTCTTGTATATTTCCGTTATCTAGTTTTTTTATCAAAAAATCTTCTGATAAGTGTAATTTGCTCTGAGAACAAATATTTAATGCTATCTGAACCTCGGAAGGTATAGAGGAAAGTAAGAATTCATTAACAGTACCATAAACATGTTCTTTAGCTGAATGTGATAACGCAGAGACATACCCATTCAACGTTGTATCTGCATATTTAGATACATACGACCAGGTTGCTTTCATCCAGGCAGGATTCTGACACTGATTCGCCAGAAAACCGCAAACAAACGCTTCTCCCTGAGAGTGCCAGCGTCTCAGTGCCGCATAGCTCTCCTCCCATCCATCATCACCAGCAACATGTAATCCCTCCAGATTAGCATCAATATATTGATTAAATTGCCTGAGATCGGCGCTTTTAACTAATGGCGAAAATCTGCTTTCTTCTTTCTGAAGCCAGTAAAATGCCGCATTCGCGGCATGCTGACGAATAATCGGTTGTATTACCTGATGATTCATACTAGTCTTCTGCCTCATCATCAGTCTCATCATCTGACTGCCATTCAACAGAATTAATGAGTAAATGCCATTCCTGTCCGTCGTGCCATGCTGCACCATACATTCCGGCCATTAGCATCACACCATCACCCACTGATAAATGCCCTACCGCTACAGCTATTTCAGAAGGAAGATCCACAGGAATTAATGTATCACCATCCAGACACCATAGACCGTAATCAGATGTACACCACACTTTTCCGGCATGCCAGACTATATCTTCGAAGGGAAGACTATAACCACCCGCAGAGACTTTTTCCCATTTATTCCCACGGCCTTTAAATAATATACCAGATTGACCACCAATGTAGACATAACCATCCCCTGCACAACACACTGTTTCTAGATAGATGTTTGAGGGAAAATTAATTTGCTCCCATTCTGCTCCAGAAAAATGCCAGACATTTCCCTTACCGCCGACTACATACAAATCATCATAGGAAAAACCATCTATATCTCTTAGTTTAAATTCATCGCCAAATCTACCTTTTTCTTTTGAGTAATCAAAAACCGGGAGATTCAAACAGAGTGACTGCCAGTCATTAACTCCGTCTCTGTATCCCACAGAGTTATTGTACCCAACAATATACAGTCTTCCTGAAATATTTTTAATTTTCGTTATTATATTTCTTAGAGGACCGTCAATTCCGAAAGGAATTTTTTTCTCTCTGCTATCATATTTACAACTACGGGAATAAACATATCCCTCATCATCAACACAAACAACTTCGTCATAGCTATTATATGATGCACTACCTATATATAACTGCCCCATGTTTTTAAGTGGCTGAAGTGATATACAATCGTCTGGGCTACCATCTAAATAGATCCCGACTTCACCTTTAGTTACTGTATTTTCATCAATAACACTTGCTTTTCGACTCTCTTTAATATTACGAACAGAAAAATGGAAAAAATCCTTATTTCTTACAGTACAATCCTTAATATACCATTTTTTAAAAATTGCAATGTTCTTATCAGTAATTTTCATATAAATATTACCTCTTGTTACCTGTAGGTGTTTCAGTATTCTGAGAATCGACTGACCTGAAACGGTTTTGTCCGTTCACACACAGCCTCCTCCTGCCTACAGTTGGGCTGTGATGCAGACTGCCCGACGCTGTCCCTTCGCTCCACGTTCATTACAAACGCTTCCTCACTACTACGAACAGCTCTGCCCCGGTTTCGCACATCGATACTCTCATACTCATAATTTCGGTTATTTGTATTTCTCTCTTGACATTGCGACGACCGGTTCCCGTAGTTCCTGCAAAGAGCCTGATACAGCGTCATGCCTGCTATACGCCGGACACCATTCACGCAGCATTCGGAATTCACCCGTAAATTAATCCCGGCGGTATCACGAAACCTCCGGTTTTGATGTCACTTAGGACTAACGACGTTTCAACACAGGTTCGGGTTTACTCATCTCACTGTATCTCACATAGGATCAGATCTCGTCTGATCGTTCCCCCTGCGCTCACTACCATGGCTCTTTACCACAGCAGCCGGGGTTGTTTGGGACCGACTTCCGACAGCAGATCCCGGTGGGCCTGCCACCATCTCTTCACAAGCTTATGCTTATTACATGCAAAACGTCCCGTTTTGCATCTTTGTGCCTACGGCACACCATGATCTTTCCCTGGCCGTCCGATGCTTTAGAGCTTGCTTCTCGGTTATTGATATAAACATGAGTTTCCTTAAATATTATATCAGCCTAAGCATTAATTGAGCCTGCCAGCGGTGATTTAGTCATACAGCCATCCATCGATAACCATGACCACTCAATGACATTCAGTTGCTCGCAGGCCAGTAATCCTTTCTGCCAGAAACGCTCAAAAACCCCGGCATCACGCCATTCCTGAAAGCGGCGATAGGCTGAACTTGATGAGCATATTTGGGTGGCATTAAAGGCATTCCATTAGCACCCCGTTCTCAAAACGTTTACGATAACTGCTCAGAGGGTGATTTGTTTTATGCTCCGGGATTAAGGGTGCTATTTTTTCCCAGAGTTCATCGCTCATCCGCCACTGACTTGCCACCATTTTTTACCCTGATACCCAGACAATTACTATTGGGATAGGTTCTAATAATCACTCTTATTCATGATCATATTGATCAGCATCATCAGTATAGTCATCTTCATCCTGAATACTTCTCACGTCAAATAAAATATGCCAATCTTTACCATCGTGAAAAGCCGCACTATATAGCCCCGCCAATAACATAACGCCATCAGCTACAGAGAGATTCCCACTACATATGGCAATTTCCGCTGGAGCATTAGCAGTGACAATTTTATTATTTTCAATATTCCATAAACCATAGTCAGATGTACACCAAATTTTATTAGCATGCCATACAATATCCTTGAATGGTAAACTATAACTACCATCATGAATTTTAACCCACTTATCTCCTCTACCTTTAAAGATAACTCCTGATTGTCCACCAATATACACAAACCCATCACCAGCACAACAAACTGATTTCAAATAGATGTTTGAAGGAAACGCTACTTTAATCCATTCTTTTCCATCAAAATGCCATACATGACCTTTACATCCAACTAGATATAGATCGTCAAACGAAAAACCATCTATATCTTCTAATTCAAGATCATCCATCATTTCATCTGCTTCATTTTCATCTCTTGGAGCTGGAAGATTCATACAAAGTGATTGCCATTCATTTGGTCCAATACGATAACCTACACCATGGTAATAGCTGATGAAATATAACCTCCCATTAATTCTGCGAATACGGGTTATCGTTCCACGACTAGGTCCATCAGCGGTACAAGGGATATTTTTTTCTCTTCCAATATGGCGTAGATCAGTTGCTCGAGCATAAACCCTCCCCTCATCATCAACACATACAACTTCATCCCAACCATCACCAACAGAAGAACCAATGAATACCTGCTCCCAATTTTTAACTGTAGCGAATGACAATGCCTTTTCTGGTTCTTTGTCAAAATACACGCCGACTTCTGCTTTTCTAACTGTATGCTCAGATATAACACTAGCCTTTCGGCTTTCTTTTGTATTTCGCATAGAAAAATGAAAATAGTTTCTATTCCTCACCACACAATCAGAAATGTACCAGCCTTTAAGCTGAAGTAAATCTTTTTGACTTATATTCATATTGACACCTATCCTACATTTGGGGTTGTATCATAACTATCACTATCTTCAGTAAATGCTTTTCCTGCAACAGCAGGCATATCAGATGAACATTTTTTATAATAAGCATCCATCTGAGCTTCGAGACATTTTCTGTCACAGAATGATTCAGGGAATACTCTATAAAAAGAATCAAGTGCTATTTTTTTTGCTGTATCATAATCTAATGTCTTTTTTTCACCAAACCACCCTTTCCTTCGATATTTCTTTATTTGTGCAATCATAGCATCATGCATTGCGCCATGTGTTCCATTCCCGTTATTTGCACCTTCCACACATACAGTTGGTGCAGTTCCCTTTTCATAACCCTCACAATTTCCCTTAGTCATTTCGTCCGGTAAAAGATGGTGACCAGTTTGCCCAGGACAGCAACCCTCACCAGTTCGAATACTACCTTTGGTTCCTGTTTTGCTATATTGTGATAGTAGGCAACGTTTTGCCCGGACACATGGATTTAATTTTGCTAACCCAGCCATTCCCGTGGCCATTATATCAGTAGGAGTGGTTGCTTTTATTGCTGATTCTAACTCATCGGCAGCTCTCTTTGCTAATTTACCTAATTCTTTAATTTCTTTTATTTTTCTATACGCCTCCGTACCGGCCTGAACCGAGTCATATATTGTCACTGCTGCATCACAAATATTCCATATGGTAGCTACTGCCTCCGTTACAACACCGCCAACACCACCGGCTGCAACGCCTGCTGCCGCAATTCCCCATTTTGCGCCTGCACGTACAGCTAACTTTTCGGCTTGATGAATAGCAACTTTTTTCGCTCTTTGCTCTACATCCGCAATTAATTCATCAAGGAATGGCTTGAGTAATTTCTCAATATTCTTAGTTAAATCATCTGATAACTCTTTAACAAGTTTGTTAAAGTCATCGAGACCTGGGGTCTTACCACTTATAGGCTTAATCCATAAACCTTTACAATGTGAAAATATCCATTTATTGTTACTGTTTTCAAACTTTGAAAACCTATCTTTGACTTTTTTATCAACCTCTTCAAGTTTAATTACTATCTTATCTCCCATTAGTTTCATCAAATTTTGTTTTTTTAGATGTGTTTTTGTTTTTTCTTTTTCACCATCATCTTCATTTTCAGTCTCAGGTTTGCAAAGTTTGTCAACTCTGTCTAACTCATGTTGGCATGCTTTTCTTGTTATCAACGTATCTTGGTAAATATAAGTGGAAGTATTACCTGGTTCGGAACCATGATTATGTGACATTAAATCTTCATGGCGAGCAACACATTTACCTTCGAATTTTACGTTTGGTGACCATGACTTAAAATATGCTTTTCCTTTTATGACGCCAGTGATGACACCTTTTGGTTGCGTCTGTGTTGCCCCTTCATCTCCTGTACTGGTGGAAAAATATGAGATATCCTCTTTTGCCACCATCGAGTTACAAACAAATACCGTAGTCGTCCCGTCTTTCATTGTTGAGGCATAGGCCGTATTTGGATATGGCACTACTATCGGACCAGCCGGAGGTGGAGGTGGTGTCCAGCACGGATCGGGAAAGGCCGCTTTTGACACTCCATCCGATGCTTTGGAGCTTGCTTCTCGGTTATTGATATAAACGTGGGTTTCCATAAATATTATACTAATCTAAGCATTGAAGGAGAATAAATATTAATAACAAATATTCATTCTTGCGATATCAGGAAATGTAAAAAAGATGCTTAAAAAGGTTTCATAATGGATTTCCATTCCTTTCCATCATAAAGATCAATAGTATACCCACCTGCAACAACCAAAATTCCATCTCTGCATCTATATGGCCGGATAGTACTACGGGTTTATCCCCATCCATTGGCCTTTCCAGTGTTTTCCCATCCCACACTTTTAACATGTAATCTGATGCAAGCCATAATTTTCCCTCAAACCAACGCATTTCATTCCATAATATCGTTGCCTGGCCTTCATATACTCTCTGCCAGGTATTCTTTCTTCCGACCCAGATATTACCACCTTCGCCACCAATATATACATTACCATCCGGAGCACAAACCACGGTGCTGAGCTGCTCATTTGATGGGAATCCACACATATTCCATTTATGGCCATCATATCGCCATACATCTCCCTGCCCTCCTACAGCATATATATCCTGATCGCTGAATGCATCCAGATCTGAAAATCCCTGATCCGTATCAGATTCAATTACAGGAAATCCGGCATCAACTTTATCCCATTGCCCGGTATCTGCGCGCTTATAAATTCTCCTCCCCATACCAACAGACCAGGCAAACTCTTCTATACATTTTATTTTTTGCGTCCAGGGGTAGTGTTTCTTGTCAATGTATTCTGGAGTATTATCTCCAGGCCCCATCAAACCAATATAACCACCTTCCTCTTGGGAAAAAATCATTCCCTTTTCCATTGGCTTTAATGCGACACCAACTCCGGGTTGAGCCATTCCCCCTTTATCCCATTCTCTAACCCCAAACGCCTGCTCTGGTGTATTCTTATATTCTGGTAAGTAGGGATATAATGCGATAAAACGTGTTGGAATTTCGATATCAAACATATCCAGCCGACCATCCATATCAGGAGTTGCTTTCCTGGCGCATGCGTAAATAATATATCTGCTTCGTACAGCGCAACCTGTAATATAATATCCTTTAAAAGACTGCTCCCATACATTTTTTATAACGAAAGCCATTTCAATTCTCCTGTATTATTTATCTGTATTAGCTACATCTGGCTTATGAGGATTACCATTTTTATCCGTAGTACGGGGCCGGGAGGAATGGCAGTTAACCATATAGTAACTATTCAACTGTGACCTGATGCATTTCTCTGAACATCCGGAAAATGGGAATGCTTTCCTGTGCGATTTTACCGCCGCGTCCACAGCTTGAGCCATGCTCATTGTGTCACCGGCCCCCCCTTTTTCAACCAGTGCCCGAACTTCATTGTCCATGGCAGTGTGAATACGCCCATGACTTCCGGAGTGCTGATTATAGCCTTCGACACACACCGTTGGCGCACCGCCACCACTGTATCCGGAGCACAACTTCGTTCTATCATCACCTGACTTATTGTACATCATACTGTCATATATAAGATGATGTCCCTGCTGACCCTTGCAGCATCCATCTGCGTTTGAAGGATGCGCATCTTTAACTATTTTCCCATCAACGTTGACAGTCTTGTTCTGATGTGGCACCAGATTACATTTTCTTGCGCGAGTACAGGCATTTAGTAATGCCAGTATATCCTGTCCGTCAGCAATGATAGCAAGCGTCTCATCTTTAAGATCTTCACCCGATAGCTCTTTAAGTTTTTCGATGCGAGACGATAAATCCAGAACCCGCTTATATTCCTGCTTAAGTATTTCAAGTTGCTTAAGTGCTTCTTCGGCAGCTGCTTTAATATCGGCAACCTCTCCCACAGAAACCACAATATCTATAGCTGTCCAGATCCCCATGATTGCGTTACCTGCTACAGGTACGACGGTACCCAGAGCCTGTTTTGCTGCAGCTTTTACTGCTATTTTTGCAGCCGCTTTTTCTGCTGCATGAATAACAATATCCTTCAGAACATCTTCCAACCTCGCCATTAGATCAAATTCAGCCTGCATAGCCTTCAGTAATTCTGATAAATCTTCCAGATATTTCTCTGCATTTAATATATTCAGAGAAGTTTCCATACCAAAGCAATGATCATCTGTCCAGTTCCATTCTTTGTCACTTTTTTTATTATTATTTTCATCCCCTGATTTTTTGTTTTTATTCTTGTTTTTTATCTTGTTAATTGCTGACCATAATTTGCTTTTTAACCTAATTTCCTTTTTGGGGCTATCTTCATCATCCTTATCCCGCGCACAAACCTTTTCTATTTTCTTCTGTTCATCTTCACAGGCATGCCCCCAAAAAAACCTTTGGAAACATAAGGAAAAAGGCCTGTATTTCCAGGTTCAGAGCCATGATTATGCGTCATTAAATCTTCATGGCGTGCCACACACTTTCCTTCAAATTTTACATTTGGCGACCATGATTTAAAATAAGCGTTTCCATTAATAACTCCAGTGATTACACCTTTTGGTTGTGTCTGAGTAGCTCCTTCATCTCCGGTACTGGTAGAAAAATAGGAAATACTTTCTTTCGCCACCATTGAATTACAAACAAAGATGGTCGTTGTACCGTCTTTCAATGCTGAGGCATAGGCTGTGTTGGGATAAGGAACCACGATGGGACCCGCAGGAGGAGATGGTGGCGTCCAGCAAGGATCAGGAAATGCAGCTTTAGATACACCATCAGATGCCTTTGAACAAGCCTCCCGGTTGTTGATATAAACACGCGTATCCATATTTTTATCCTCTGTAATACTCTGCAACCAGCGCAACCCGAAGTCCACTGTCACCACTGAAATGAACCAATGCTCTTTCTCCCGTATCAGGGAATCGGCACATCATTTCATTCAGATAGGCCAGTGTCAGTGGCCCGGATGCCGCTCCGGTTTCTCCCAGATTGCTGGCAAGTTGGTAATGAGGATATTGCTTTTTTTTCTTTTCCAGACACCGGGTGATTGCCAGAGCAGTTTCACGGAAATACCATGACTCACCAGTGACACCACTAATATGAAAGTCTGTTTCTGCTAATAAAATCCCTGCATCATGAATTGATTTCCGGATTGCAACAGATAATCCTCTAGCCATATTAGCTTTATCATTTTGTAGGATATGAGCATCTTCGTTGCTGACACCGACACCGGTAATATAAATGCCCTGAATACAACTATCTGGTTTACAAAACACAATAGCCCCGGCACCTTCCCCCGGAATAAAACCATCCCTGTTGCTGGTGCATAATACGCGTTCATGAGTAAGAAGATGATTTATTCTTGCTGGTGAAAAATAACTATCAACACCGACCAAAAGAGCATACGAAGCAAGTCCGGAATATAGAATACGCTGAGCTTCTGTAATCGCAGAACCAATCCCTGTCTTCCCTCCATGTATACATATAGAAGATTCATGCCAGGTTGTTTTTACTCTACTAAAAAGAAACTCATTTCCTAATGAGCCATAACATTGCTCTGCACATTCTGATAAAAGAAAAATCAGACATGTATTTTCTTTTGTCATTCCAGGTGTTTTTAAAATACACTCAGCCACTACATTTTCAAACATCCAAAGTAGCCGCTCATCACCCCAGGTATCATTCTTATATAATTGAGCACCAATAAGTGGTTTTCCATTTAAGTCATAAAAAGTTGTTTCAGCAAAATGATCCAGACCCGAGCGAATGGCCGCTGATGCAGAAGGAACAGAATATCCTATACTGCAACACATTCCGGCTGCCGCAATAAATAATGGTGATGCCATAATAACTATGCTCCTGTTTCTGTTACAGGTTTATTCGTTAATTCTGGATTATTGTTTTTTTCTCCGCATCCACTGCAGGTTTCCCCTCCCCCCGTAGCTCGTTGCTGCCACCAGGTTTTACCCACAGGCCCTATAGCAACAGTGTGAATTTCCTGAATCCGTCGCTTAAGAGGTATACTTGTACGCCAGACTACACTAAAACGCTCCTCATCGGGTTCAAAATAAAGCGTATCAACAACCGGCATTAATTCATGAGCTTCATAATCCATCGTTAAAATTCTAACGGGCATTTGGTTTATATGAGGTAGCTGAAATTCAATGACTGAGCGTTCTTTATGCATATTTATCAACATAACTTTTTCACCACCCTGCGGGTATGCGGTCTGTTGATCAGGTGGTGCGCTCTGAAAATAACGCACATCAAAATCCTCCGGTAGAAAGGGGGAGACTTCTGCACGCCATCGTTCGTCATATGTTCCGGCATACTGTAAACGTAACGGATGGTTTCTTGGCCGGACGAAAAATGCTCCCGGCTCTGGATGTGATTCTGGACGTGTCACGCTATCCTGTGGTAGTTCAACCAATGGCAGACGTGAGTTAATGAATACGGTTTCATCCCGATGATTGCCATAACCGATTCCAACAATATTGCTGGAAAATATTTCCCGATGCTCATTTCCCTGTACATCTTTCCAGACATACTCGCCACCAAAGGCATTACCATAATGTAATGAGACTGACTGTATGAACTCTATATCAGATATGCTCCAGTCTGACGTCTTTTTTTGCCAGTAGCGCGTACCAAATACCTTTAGACTCTTATCGACTTGACCTACAATTGCTCTTGATTCTGTCTGATAATTATTCCCCTCGCTTACAAAATAGGTTGTTGCGTTAAATAAAACATCACATTTCCCTTTATACCTGACATAATCAGCCTCATATAACACAGCAGAGAATCCAGGTTCACCCACATATATATCACTTTCCACCAATGGCTGAGGTGGTAATAGCGGGCGAGGGCGTCGATTGTTTACGGGGATCTGATAAGTTGCTTTAATTACAACTACAAGATAATCTTTCCCATTTTTATCTGTTGCAGTGAAAACATCAGCTATCGTGTGTTTTGCAGCATTAAAAATTTCCATTTTAATATAACCTCAGTTCACCTGCACCGACCCACCTTTTAACCTGTGTGTTGCCTGCGCCTGACTGTCAATATAAAGCGCGCGTATCTGAAGCAGTCCATCAGCCGATAAAATAATTTTTGACTCGCCGCACTGAAGCACTAATTCTTGTTTCGCTGTCAAAACAACTCGCTCTGTATTTCGTTCGTCTTCAGTACATTGTTTCGTCTCTGACTGATATCTTTCTGTTAAATTCTCCGGAAGTATTCCGGTCACTACCGGATGAGAATAATTGCCAGAGAGAAACTGCACAGTGCATAACCGTCCGTTATACTCGGTAGTTACAGTTCCCAGACCCAAAGCTTCAACAGGTTTATCTTCATGAGGACACTGAATCAATATTTCTCCAGAGTCTTTGACACTGACAATTCTGCCGACAATCAGCACAGGGATATCACTGACATGCTCCAGGGATTTACTAGCCTGATGAGATAAAATATTTTCCAGCAAATGTGTTGTACTGGTCAACTCCTCTTCTGGCTGTGGGACGTATATATCATGCAGTTCCTTTATCATTAGTTCTCCAGAATTTTCTTCCCTTTCATATTCATATCACCATCAGCTTTATAAAACTGATCACCTGTTGTTCCCAACGACAATTCATGTCCATTTATAGTGATGTAGCCATCTTTATCCATGCGCAAAGTACTCTTACCACATACAAACTCGATGGAATCGCCTACTGTCACTGTAAGAGTTTCCCCTACAGTAACAGACTGGGATTTATCCACAGCCTCGGTATCATTCCCTGTTACCTTGCTATCCTGATCATTACCTACGCTCTTGCTACGATTGTTCGTGACAGTCAGAGATTGATCATTTCCTACGCTTACATTTTGATCGTGAGTTACAGTGACGATCTGATCATGTCCCCCGGAATTCTCCTTACCTACCGTCACCGTCTGACCCAGTCCAACCGTGATTTTCTGGTCGTTACCGATGGTCTCCGTATGGTCATGCTTCACATCCGTGGTCCGGTCGTTAAGCACCTCCGTATCCATGTTCTTCTGCGCATGGATATACACCTGCTCACTGTCCGTCGCGTCCTCAAACCGCAGTTCGTTAAATCCGCTTCCTTTATAGGTTTTTGACCGGATGGTCATCTGCGTCTTCG
>OATN01000413.1_pt1 | contig 14562 bp, 17 predicted proteins | sample 1501211 | NCBI WGS metagenome assembly OATN01 (sample SAMEA2579978, study PRJEB22360) | human gut metagenome | reverse complement strand
CAACCGGCTCGGGCGTTAGATGTCGGATGCGGCGTGACCGCCTTATCCGACCTACGGGGTGCCGCACTTCACAGCAGTTTAGCGAACTACCGCGTTGTCAATTTTCTCTTCCGCCTTCCAGACGCGGTACTTCACATCTACATTGTCTGGCGTATACACCACGATCGGCAGCTTGCTGTTGTAACGCAGCATTCCAGCATCGCCCAGATACGCGGTGACAAATTTCTTCTCTTTCTTGCCATCCGGGCAGGCCATCATCGTGGAAACCGGCGAGCTAACTTTATCAAAGACATAATAATCATAGCCCCAGCCTTCCAGCGTTTTGCTTTCCAGCTTCCCGCCGAGACGATGCAAATTGCAATCGACTTCCAGCGTCTGACCGATTAACAGTTCTACTTTCAGGGTAGATTCATCTTCTTGCGGGGTTAACTGAATCACCTGACGCTTCATGCCTTTTTCAGCTTGTGGATAAGGCGCGATTTTTTCCAGTGGCTGGATGCTCTCTGCCGCCCAGGCGGAAGTGGTGGCGAAAGCGGCAAACAATACTGCAGGTAGAATGGTCTTCATTTTTTGCTTTCCTTCTTCATTTATAGGTTTGCACCGATGATGTCGCTGAAGGTTAACATATTCATCAGATTTATTAATTTGCTTTATGGATAACTTAAAGAATATTCAGACAATTTTACCTGCTCTTTTAGTGTTAAATTCTGATGAGAGAGCAAACCAGCAGAAATATCTCTGGTGAATTAATCGCTATATAAATATATTTATAACCATTTGAAATGTGAGCAAAAGCCCGTTTTTGCCACGCTTCCCGCCACTCTTTTGATCCTGCTACAGGTTTTACCTCGATCGGGGTATGCATCTTTGACACATCCTTTAATATCTTAGCGGCTATAAAAATGGCTTATTAATTATGCGGTTTATTTGGTCGCTCTCAATTTTCAGAGCGCGTTAATGATGGAAGGTCAATGTGAAGATTGATGCATCCCGTCGGGGCATACTCACTGGTCGCTGGCGCAAAGCCAGTAACGGTATCCGTCCGCCCTGGTCCGGTGATGAATCTCATTTTCTGACCCATTGCACCCGCTGCGACGCCTGTATTAATGCTTGTGAAAACAACATTCTGCAACGCGGCGCGGGCGGCTATCCGAGCGTTAATTTCAAAAATAACGAGTGCAGCTTCTGTTACGCCTGCGCGCAGGCTTGCCCCGAATCGCTATTTTCTCCGCGCCACACCAGGGCCTGGGATTTGCAGTTCACCATTGGGGACGCGTGCCTGGCGTATCAGTCAGTTGAATGCCGCCGCTGTCAGGATAGCTGCGAGCCAATGGCAATTATCTTTCGCCCGACGCTCTCCGGGATCTACCAGCCGCAACTTAATAGCCAACTTTGCAACGGATGTGGAGCATGTGCAGCCAGCTGTCCGGTATCAGCCATAACTGCGGAGTATCTCCATGCACACTAACTGGCAAGTTTGCAGCCTGGTCGTGCAGGCCAAAAGCGAACGAATTTCAGACATCAGCACCCAACTGAACGCCTTTCCCGGCTGTGAAGTTGCTGTCAGCGACGCGCCGAGCGGTCAGTTGATTGTGGTGGTGGAAGCAGAAGACAGCGAAACGCTGATCCAAACCATTGAGTCAGTACGCAACGTAGAGGGCGTGCTGGCGGTGTCGCTGGTTTATCACCAGCAGGAAGAGCAAGGTGAGGAAACACCATGAAACCTGCACGACCACCGCCCCGCCGGGGCCGCCCGCGGCGGCCCCTGCCGGTCTCAGCGTGCCGGGCGTTGCCCGCGCCGTTGTTGGTCAGCAGGAAGCCATTAAATGGGATAAAGCGCCGTGCCGTTTCTGCGGTACTGGTTGCGGCGTTCTGGTCGGAACGCAGCAGGGGCGTGTGGTGGCCTGTCAGGGCGACCCGGACGCACCGGTTAACCGTGGCCTGAACTGCATTAAGGGCTATTTCCTGCCCAAGATCATGTACGGTAAAGACCGTTTGACGCAGCCGCTGCTGCGTATGAAAAACGGTAAATATGACAAAGAAGGCGAATTTACCCCAATCACCTGGGATCAGGCCTTCGATGTGATGGAAGAAAAATTCAAAACCGCCCTGAAAGAAAAAGGGCCGGAATCGATCGGTATGTTCGGTTCTGGTCAGTGGACTATCTGGGAAGGTTATGCCGCGTCCAAGCTGTTTAAAGCGGGCTTCCGTTCGAACAACATCGACCCGAACGCGCGTCACTGTATGGCGTCGGCAGTAGTTGGCTTTATGCGTACCTTTGGTATGGATGAGCCGATGGGCTGCTATGACGACATCGAGCAGGCTGACGCGTTTGTGCTGTGGGGCGCAAACATGGCGGAGATGCACCCGATCCTCTGGTCACGCATCACTAACCGTCGTCTCTCTAACCAGGACGTCACCGTGGCGGTGCTTTCAACCTACCAGCATCGTAGCTTCGAGCTGGCGGATAACGGCATCATCTTTACGCCGCAATCTGACCTGGTGATCCTGAACTACATCGCCAACTATATCATTCAAAATAATGCGATAAATCAGGACTTCTTCAGCAAACACGTTAACCTGCGCAAAGGGGCGACGGACATCGGCTACGGTTTACGTCCGACCCATCCGCTGGAAAAAGCAGCGAAGAATCCGGGTTCTGACGCCTCCGAACCGATGAGCTTTGAAGATTACAAAGCCTTCGTTGCTGAGTATACGCTGGAAAAAACCGCTGAAATGACCGGCGTGCCGAAAGACCAGTTAGAACAACTGGCGCAGCTGTATGCCGATCCGAACAAGAAAGTCATCTCCTACTGGACGATGGGCTTCAACCAGCATACTCGTGGCGTGTGGGCCAACAACCTTGTCTACAACCTGCACCTGCTGACCGGCAAAATTTCCCAGCCGGGTTGCGGTCCGTTCTCCCTGACCGGGCAGCCTTCTGCGTGTGGTACTGCGCGTGAAGTGGGCACCTTTGCTCACCGTCTGCCTGCGGACATGGTGGTGACTAACGAGAAACACCGTGATATTTGCGAGAAGAAGTGGAATATCCCGAGCGGCACCATTCCGGCGAAAATCGGTCTGCACGCGGTGGCACAAGACCGTGCGCTGAAAGACGGCAAGCTGAATGTTTACTGGACCATGTGTACCAACAACATGCAGGCCGGGCCGAACATTAATGAAGAGCGTATGCCGGGCTGGCGCGATCCGCGCAACTTCATCATCGTCTCCGATCCGTATCCGACAGTCAGTGCGCTGGCCGCCGACTTGATCCTGCCGACCGCAATGTGGGTAGAGAAAGAGGGCGCTTACGGTAACGCCGAACGCCGTACTCAGTTCTGGCGTCAGCAGGTACAGGCACCGGGCGAAGCGAAATCGGATCTCTGGCAGTTAGTCCAGTTCTCCCGCCGCTTCAAAACTGAAGAAGTATGGCCGGAAGAGCTGCTGGCGAAGAAACCGGAACTGCGTGGCAAAACGCTGTACGAAGTGCTGTATGCCACCCCGGAAGTGAGCAAATTCCCGGTATCCGAACTGGCGGAAGATCAGCTGAACGATGAATCCCGCGAGCTGGGCTTCTATCTGCAAAAAGGGCTGTTCGAAGAGTACGCATGGTTTGGTCGCGGTCACGGTCACGATCTCGCGCCGTTCGATGACTACCACAAAGCGCGCGGTCTGCGCTGGCCGGTGGTGAACGGTAAAGAAACGCAGTGGCGTTACAGCGAAGGTAACGACCCGTACGTGAAAGCGGGCGAAGGCTATAAGTTCTACGGTAAACCGGATGGTAAAGCGGTGATCTTCGCGCTGCCGTTCGAACCGGCGGCGGAAGCACCGGATGAAGAGTACGACCTGTGGCTCTCTACCGGACGCGTCCTGGAGCACTGGCACACCGGCAGTATGACTCGCCGTGTACCGGAACTGCACCGCGCCTTCCCGGAAGCGGTCCTGTTTATTCACCCGCTGGATGCGAAAGCGCGCGATCTGCGTCGTGGCGACAAAGTGAAAGTGGTTTCTCGCCGTGGCGAAGTGATCTCGATTGTCGAAACGCGCGGTCGTAACCGTCCGCCGCAGGGCCTGGTGTACATGCCGTTCTTCGACGCCGCACAGCTGGTTAACAAACTAACGCTGGACGCGACCGATCCGCTCTCGAAAGAGACGGACTTCAAGAAGTGCGCGGTCAAACTGGAGAAGGTATAAGCCATTATGTCCCGGTCAGCGAAACCTCAAAATGGTCGCCGCCGCTTTCTGCGCGATGTTGTTCGCACAGCAGGCGGGCTGGCTGCCGTGGGTGTGGCGCTGGGGTTACAACAGCAAACCGCACGCGCATCTGGCGTGCGGTTGCGCCCGCCCGGAGCCATAAACGAGAACGCCTTTGCCAGTGCCTGTGTGCGTTGCGGTCAGTGTGTTCAGGCTTGCCCTTACGACACCTTAAAACTGGCGACGCTGGCCTCTGGCCTGTCGGCGGGCACGCCATATTTTGTCGCACGGGATATTCCTTGCGAAATGTGTGAGGACATTCCGTGCGCCAAAGTGTGCCCGAGCGGTGCGCTGGATCGTGAGATTGAATCGATCGACGACGCGCGGATGGGGCTGGCGGTACTGGTGGACCAGGAAAACTGTCTCAACTTTCAGGGGCTGCGCTGCGATGTTTGTTATCGCGAATGCCCGAAAATTGATGAGGCCATCACCCTGGAGCTGGAGCGCAACACGCGTACCGGTAAGCACGCCCGCTTTCTGCCGACGGTTCACAGCGACGCCTGTACCGGTTGCGGTAAGTGCGAAAAAGTATGCGTGCTGGAACAACCGGCAATCAAGGTGTTACCGCTGTCACTGGCGAAAGGGGAGTTAGGTCACCATTACCGCTTCGGCTGGCTGGAGGGGAACAATGGCAAATCGTAAACGTGACGCCGGGCGCGAGGCGCTGGAGAAAAAAGGCTGGTGGCGCAGTCACCGTTGGCTGGTGTTACGTCGCCTTTGTCAGTTCTTCGTGCTGGGGATGTTTTTGAGCGGTCCGTGGTTTGGTGTGTGGATCTTGCACGGCAACTACAGCAGTAGCCTGTTATTCGACACCGTTCCGCTGACCGATCCGCTGATGACGCTGCAAAGTCTTGCCAGTGGTCATCTGCCTGCCACGGTGGCGTTGACCGGTGCGGTGATTATCACCGTGCTCTACGCCCTGGCAGGAAAGCGATTATTTTGCAGCTGGGTCTGCCCGCTGAACCCGATTACCGACTTAGCGAACTGGTTACGCAGGCGCTTTGACCTCAATCAGTCTGCGACGATCCCTCGCCACATTCGCTACGTGCTGTTGGTGGTCATTCTGGTGGGATCAGCCTTAACTGGCACGCTCATCTGGGAATGGATCAACCCCGTTTCTCTGATGGGGCGCAGCCTGGTAATGGGCTTCGGCAGCGGCGCGCTGCTTATTCTCGCGCTGTTTTTATTTGATCTACTGGTCGTTGAACACGGCTGGTGCGGGCACATTTGTCCGGTTGGCGCGCTGTATGGCGTGCTGGGTAGCAAAGGTGTGATTACCGTTGCGGCCAGCGATCGGCAGAAATGTAACCGCTGTATGGATTGTTTTCATGTTTGCCCGGAACCGCATGTGCTACGTGCCCCGGTGCTGGATGAACAAAGCCCGGTGCAGGTCACCAGCCGCGATTGCATGACGTGCGGTCGCTGCGTGGATGTCTGTTCTGAGGATGTATTTACAATAACTACACGATGGAGTTCGGGAGCGAAATCATGAAAAGCCATGACCTGAAGAAAGCGCTGTGTCAATGGACGGCGATGCTGGCCCTGGTGGTAAGCGGCGCGGTTTGGGCGGCTAATGGCGTCGATTTTAGCCAGTCGCCGGAAGTATCCGGGACGCAGGAAGGGGCCATTCGGATGCCAAAAGAGCAGGATCGGATGCCGCTGAACTATGTGAATCAGCCGCCAATGATCCCGCATAGCGTTGAAGGTTATCAGGTAACGACCAATACCAACCGCTGCTTGCAGTGCCACGGTGTCGAAAGCTATCGCACCACTGGCGCGCCGCGTATCAGTCCTACTCACTTTATGGACAGCGACGGCAAAGTGGGCGCGGAAGTGGCTCCGCGTCGTTATTTCTGTCTGCAATGTCACGTACCGCAGGCCGATACCGCGCCAATCGTGGGGAATACCTTTACCCCATCAAAAGGTTACGGGAAATAAGAGGTTATTATGGGAAATTCTGACCGTAAGCCTGGTCTGATTAAGCGCCTGTGGAAATGGTGGCGTACCCCCAGCCGTCTGGCGCTGGGGACGCTGCTGTTGATCGGTTTTGTCGGCGGCATCGTCTTCTGGGGCGGCTTTAACACTGGGATGGAAAAAGCCAATACCGAAGAGTTCTGCATTAGCTGCCACGAAATGCGTAACACGGTGTATCAGGAATACATGGATTCCGTGCACTACAACAACCGTAGCGGCGTCCGTGCGACCTGTCCGGATTGTCACGTTCCGCACGAGTTTGTGCCGAAGATGATACGCAAGCTCAAAGCAAGTAAAGAGCTGTATGGTAAAATTTTTGGCGTTATTGACACGCCCCAGAAATTTGAAGCTCATCGTCTGACGATGGCACAGAATGAGTGGCGGCGCATGAAGGACAATAACTCGCAGGAGTGCCGTAACTGTCACAACTTCGAGTATATGGATACAACCGCCCAGAAATCGGTTGCCGCGAAGATGCATGACCAGGCGGTGAAAGATGGGCAAACCTGTATTGATTGCCATAAAGGGATAGCGCACAAGCTCCCCGATATGCGTGAAGTCGAGCCAGGTTTTTAACAGGGTTATTGCGTGGGTATGCTTGAAGTCAGAGAGTTACTTTGTGAGCGGGATGAACGAACCTTATTTAGTGGCTTGTCATTTACGCTGAACGCAGGAGAGTGGGTACAAATCACCGGTAGCAACGGCGCGGGGAAGACAACGCTTCTCCGTTTGCTGACGGGGTTGTCTCGCCCTGACGCAGGCGAGGTTCTCTGGCAAGGGCAGCCCTTGCATCAGGTACGCGACAGCTACCATCAAAACCTGTTATGGATAGGCCATCAGCCGGGGATCAAAACCCGGCTGACGGCGTTAGAAAATCTGCACTTTTATCATCGCGATGGCGATACCGCACAATGTCTGGAAGCCCTGGCGCAGGCCGGGCTTGCCGGATTCGAAGATATTCCGGTAAATCAACTTTCTGCCGGGCAACAACGCCGCGTCGCTTTAGCGCGTCTGTGGCTGACCCGTGCCACGTTATGGATCCTCGACGAGCCTTTTACCGCGATTGACGTTAACGGCGTCGATCGTCTGACCCAGCGTATGGCGCAGCATACGGAGCAGGGGGGGATTGTGATTCTGACTACCCACCAGCCGCTCAACGTTGCTGAAAGTAAAATTCGCCGCATTTCACTGACGCAAACGAGGGCCGCATGATGTTCTGGCGCATTTTCCGTCTTGAGCTGCGCGTAGCGTTTCGCCATAGCGCCGAAATCGCCAACCCGCTGTGGTTCTTCCTGATTGTAATTACCCTTTTTCCGCTCAGTATCGGTCCGGAGCCGCAACTGCTGGCGCGTATTGCAGCGGGCATTATCTGGGTTGCTGCGCTGCTTTCATCCTTGCTGGCGCTGGAACGACTGTTCCGTGACGATTTGCAGGACGGCAGTCTTGAACAATTGATGTTGTTGCCGTTACCCTTGCCCGCCGTTGTGCTGGCGAAGGTGATGGCGCACTGGATGGTAACCGGTCTGCCGTTACTCATCCTTTCGCCCCTGGTAGCAATGCTACTGGGAATGGATGTTTATGGCTGGCAAGTGATGGCGTTAACGCTACTGCTGGGAACCCCTACGCTTGGCTTTCTTGGTGCGCCGGGCGTGGCGCTGACAGTGGGACTTAAGCGCGGTGGTGTGCTGCTCAGCATACTGGTGTTACCGCTGACTATCCCATTACTCATCTTTGCCACCGCCGCGATGGACGCGGCTTCTATGCATTTGCCCGTTGACGGGTATCTGGCAATTTTAGGCGCGTTGCTGGCAGGCACCGCGACATTAAGTCCTTTTGCGACGGCGGCAGCGTTACGAATCAGCATTCAATAACGCTGGATTACTGATTTTTGTTCGAGTCTGGTATCGAAACTATGTGGAAAACACTGCATCAACTGGCGATCCCACCACGGCTGTATCAAATCTGTGGCTGGTTTATACCGTGGCTGGCAATTGCCAGTGTGGTCGTGCTTACCGTCGGCTGGATCTGGGGATTCGGCTTTGCTCCGGCTGATTATCAGCAGGGAAATAGCTACCGCATTATCTACCTGCATGTGCCTGCGGCGATCTGGTCGATGGGCATTTATGCATCAATGGCGGTGGCGGCGTTTATTGGCCTTGTCTGGCAGATGAAAATGGCCAACCTGGCGGTGGCGGCGATGGCCCCCATTGGTGCCGTGTTTACCTTTATTGCCCTGGTTACCGGCTCTGCATGGGGGAAACCGATGTGGGGCACCTGGTGGGTATGGGATGCACGTCTGACTTCTGAACTGGTGCTGCTGTTTTTGTATGTGGGTGTGATTGCCCTGTGGCACGCCTTCGACGACCGCCGTCTGGCGGGCCGTGCGGCAGGTATTCTGGTGCTGATTGGCGTGGTGAATCTGCCGATTATTCATTACTCCGTGGAGTGGTGGAACACCCTGCATCAGGGATCAACGCGGATGCAGCAAAGTATCGATCCTGCGATGCGTTCGCCGCTGCGCTGGTCGATTTTTGGCTTCCTGCTGCTGTCTGCCACGCTGACGCTGATGCGGATGCGGAATTTAATTTTGCTGATGGAAAAACGCCGTCCGTGGGTGAGTGAACTGATACTGAAAAGAGGCCGTAAATGACCCCTGCATTTGCTTCCTGGAATGAATTTTTCGCAATGGGCGGTTACGCCTTTTTTGTCTGGCTGGCGGTGGTGATGACCGTGATTCCGCTGGTGGTTTTAGTCGTGCACTCGGTGATGCAGCATCGCGCAATTCTGCGTGGCGTGGCGCAACAGCGGGCGCGTGAGGCGCGTTTACGTGCTTCGCAACAGCAGGAGGCTGCATGAATATTCGCCGTAAAAACCGCTTGTGGATTGCCTGTGCTGTGTTGGCAGGTTTGGCGCTGACTATCGGTCTGGTGCTATATGCGCTGCGCTCGAATATCGATCTCTTTTATACGCCGGGGGAGATTCTCTACGGCAAGCGTGAAACTCAGCAGATGCCGGAAGTTGGGCAGCGTCTGCGCGTTGGCGGGATGGTGATGCCGGGTAGCGTGCAGCGCGATCCCAATTCGCTGAAAGTGACCTTCACCATTTACGACGCTGAAGGCTCAGTGGATGTCTCTTACGAAGGCATTTTGCCGGATCTGTTCCGTGAAGGGCAGGGCGTTGTGGTGCAGGGCGAGCTGGAAAAAGGCAATCATATCCTCGCGAAAGAAGTGCTGGCGAAACACGATGAAAACTACACACCGCCAGAAGTTGAGAAAGCGATGGAAGCTAACCACCGTCGCCCGGCGAGTGTTTATAAGGACCCAGCATCATGATGCCGGAAATTGGTAACGGGCTGCTGTGCCTGGCGTTAGGGATTGCGCTGCTGCTGTCCGTGTATCCGCTATGGGGCGTGGCGCGCGGAGATGCGCGCATGATGGCGTCTTCCCGCTTGTTTGCCTGGCTGCTGTTTATGTCTGTGGCTGGCGCATTTCTGGTGCTGGTCAATGCTTTCGTGGTCAACGACTTTACCGTCACCTATGTTGCCAGCAACTCCAATACCCAGCTTCCGGTGTGGTATCGCGTGGCGGCTACCTGGGGCGCACATGAAGGCTCACTGCTGCTGTGGGTGCTGCTGATGAGCGGCTGGACCTTTGCGGTGGCGATTTTTAGTCAGCGTATTCCGCTGGATATTGTGGCCCGCGTACTGGCGATAATGGGGATGGTCAGCGTCGGCTTTTTGCTGTTCATTCTCTTTACCTCTAACCCATTCTCACGCACGCTGCCGAACTTCCCGATTGAAGGGCGCGATCTTAACCCGCTGTTACAGGATCCGGGGCTGATCTTCCATCCGCCTCTGCTTTATATGGGGTACGTGGGTTTCTCGGTGGCGTTTGCTTTTGCCATTGCTTCTTTGCTGAGCGGGCGTTTGGACAGCACTTATGCGCGTTTTACTCGCCCGTGGACGCTGGCGGCGTGGATTTTCCTGACGCTCGGCATTGTGCTCGGTTCCGCATGGGCCTATTACGAACTCGGCTGGGGTGGCTGGTGGTTCTGGGATCCGGTAGAAAACGCCTCGTTTATGCCGTGGCTGGTGGGGACTGCGCTGATGCACTCACTGGCGGTCACTGAACAACGCGCCAGCTTCAAAGCGTGGACATTACTGCTGGCAATCAGTGCCTTCTCGTTGTGTCTGTTGGGGACTTTCCTCGTGCGTTCCGGCGTGCTGGTATCGGTACACGCGTTTGCGTCTGATCCGGCGCGCGGTATGTTTATCCTCGCCTTTATGGTGCTGGTGATTGGTGGTTCGCTGCTGCTGTTTGCCGCGCGTGGACACAAAGTTCGCTCACGCGTAAACAATGCGCTGTGGTCGCGGGAATCTTTGCTGTTAGCGAACAACGTTTTGCTGGTCGCCGCGATGCTGGTGGTGTTGCTGGGGACGCTGCTGCCGCTGGTGCACAAGCAACTGGGACTGGGCAGTATTTCGATTGGCGAACCGTTCTTCAACACCATGTTTACCTGGCTGATGGTGCCGTTTGCGCTACTGCTGGGTGTCGGTCCTCTGGTGCGCTGGGGGCGCGATCGCCCACGTAAGATCCGCAATTTATTGATTTTCGCCTTTATCTCTACGCTGGTGCTGTCTCTGCTGTTGCCGTGGCTGTTCGAAAGCAAAGTGGTGGCGATGACGGTGCTCGGCCTGGCAATGGCCTGCTGGATTGCGGTGCTGGCAATTGCGGAAGCTGTGCTGCGTATTTCACGCGGCACGAAAACCACCTTCAGTTATTGGGGGATGGTGGCGGCTCACCTGGGGCTGGCAGTGACAATTGTTGGCATTGCCTTTAGCCAGAACTACAGCGTTGAGCGTGATGTGCGCATGAAGTCCGGCGATAGCGTCGATATTCATGAATATCGCTTCACTTTCCGTGATGTCAAAGAGGTGACTGGCCCGAACTGGCGTGGCGGTGTGGCGACTATCGGCGTAACGCGAGATGGCAAGCCGGAAACGGTGCTGTATGCGGAAAAACGTTATTACAACACTGCCGGGTCGATGATGACCGAAGCGGCGATTGACGGCGGCATCACGCGTGACCTGTACGCCGCGCTCGGTGAAGAGCTGGAAAACGGCGCGTGGGCCGTGCGTCTTTACTACAAACCGTTTGTTCGCTGGATTTGGGCGGGCGGGCTGATGATGGCATTGGGCGGGCTGCTGTGCCTGTTTGATCCTCGCTATCGTAAGCGCGTGAACCCGCAGAAAACTGCGCCGGAGGCTGTATGAAGCGCAAAGTATTGTTAATTCCGTTGATTATCTTCCTGGCGATTGCCGCGGCGCTGCTGTGGCAGCTGGCGCGTAATGCCGAAGGGGATGATCCGACCAATCTGGAATCGGCGCTCATTGGCAAGCCAGTGCCGAAGTTTCGTCTCGAATCACTGGACAATCCGGGGCAGTTTTATCAGGCGGATGTGCTGACTCAGGGCAAACCAGTGCTGCTTAACGTCTGGGCGACCTGGTGTCCGACCTGCCGTGCGGAACATCAATATCTGAATCAGCTTTCTGCGCAGGGCATCCGCGTGGTCGGCATGAACTATAAAGACGATCGCCAGAAGGCAATCAGCTGGCTGAAAGAGCTGGGCAATCCTTACGCGCTAAGCCTGTTTGATGGCGACGGCATGTTAGGGCTGGATCTCGGTGTCTATGGCGCGCCAGAAACGTTTCTTATTGACGGCAACGGTATCATTCGCTATCGCCATGCGGGCGATCTGAATCCTCGCGTCTGGGAAGAAGAGATCAAGCCGCTGTGGGAGAAATACAGTAAGGAGGCCGCACAATGAGGTTTTTATTGGGCGTGCTGATGCTGATGATCTCCGGCTCAGCGCTGGCGACCATCGATGTGTTGCAGTTTAAAGATGAAGCACAGGAACAACAGTTCCGTCAGCTCACTGAAGAACTGCGTTGCCCGAAATGCCAGAACAACAGCATTGCCGATTCCAACTCGATGATTGCCACCGACCTGCGCCAGAAAGTGTATGAACTGATGCAGGAAGGCAAAAGTAAGAAAGAGATTGTCGATTATATGGTGGCGCGTTACGGCAACTTCGTCACTTACGATCCGCCGTTAACGCCGCTGACCGTGCTGCTGTGGGTGCTTCCGGTAGTGGCTATTGGTATTGGCGGTTGGGTCATATACGCCCGTTCGCGGCGTCGGGTACGCGTGGTACCGGAAGCGTTTCCTGAACAAAGCGTGCCGGAAGGTAAGCGTGCCGGATATGTTGTTTATCTGCCGGGTATTTTAGTGGCGTTAATTGTAGCTGGCGTCAGCTACTACCAGACTGGCAATTATCAGCAGGTGAAAATCTGGCAGCAGGCCACGGCACAGGCTCCGGCGTTGCTGGACAGGGCGCTGGATCCGAAAGCCGATCCGCTCAACGAAGAAGAGATGTCGCGCCTTGCGCTGGGGATGCGTACTCAACTGCAAAAAAATCCGGGAGATATAGAAGGCTGGATTATGTTGGGCCGCGTTGGCATGGCGCTGGGTAACGCCAGTATCGCCACCGATGCATACGCTACTGCGTATCGCCTCGATCCGAAAAACAGCGATGCCGCACTGGGTTATGCTGAAGCGTTGACACGTTCATCTGATCCCAACGACAACCGCCTCGGCGGCGAACTGCTGCGCCAGTTGGTGAGAATGGACCATAGCAATATTCGTGTGTTAAGCATGTATGCGTTTAATGCCTTTGAGCAGCAGCGATTTGGCGAAGCCGTTGCCGCGTGGGAGATGATGTTGAAACTCTTACCTGCCAACGATACTCGCCGTGCGGTGATTGAACGTAGTATCGCGCAGGCGATGCAACATTTGTCGCCGCAGGAGAGTAAATAAAAAGTGGCCCGATGGTGATTCCATCAGGCCAGACTGATGACAAAGTGCGCTTAGTTTATGCCGGATGCGGCGTGAACGCCTTATCCGGCCTACACAATCGTGTGAATTCAATAAATTGATCGATCCGCGTAGGCCTGATAAGCGTAGCGCATCAGGCAGTTTTGCGTTTGTCATAAATCTCAGCCCGATGATAAATCCATCGGGCTATTTTTATTGTGCCCCGCGTTGTTGCAGGAACAGAATGGTGGCTGCCACGCGTGAGCGGACATTGAGTTTGCGCAGCAGATTGCGAATATGTACTTTTACTGTCTGCTCGGAAATATTCAACACCGAGGCAATCTGTTTATTTGACAGCCCCTGTGCCAGCTCGTGCAGAACATCCAGCTCGCGCTCCGTCAGCACGCTGAAGGGATCTTCTTCCGCGCCAAACATTTCACGTTCATGTAAGTACTGATTGACGCGTTCGCTAAAGACTTTGCTGCCTTTCGCTCCGGCACGAATCGCTTCCAGCAACACTTCCGGGTCGCTGTCTTTCAACAGATAACCGTCTGCGCCTGCGTCTATCAGCGCAAAGACATCGCTGGAGGCATCTGATACGGTCAGGATAATAATTTGCGCGGTAACGCCATCCCTGCGCAAGGCATTGAGGGTATCCAGGCCACTCATACCTTTCATATTGAGATCCAGCAAGATCACGTCGATATCCAGTCTATTCGCCAGATCGATCGCGCTCGCGCCGTCGCCTGCTTCGGCGACCACTTCAAAGCCACGATCAAGCTCCAGTAACTGACGAACACCGCGTCGCATAAGTGGATGATCATCCACAATCATCACCTGAAAAGGCGTTGCTTCAGGCATAGTAGTCTCCTGAGGTTTTATTAGAATCATTATGTTTGAGCGTAGCGTTGGTAACGCTACCAGGCGCGTGAATGTTACCCCATTTTATGTATGGACATGTAGCGAAAACTACAACCTTGTCGTTCGCTTTGGCATCATTTTCATTATAAAGACGGAATTTTGCATCAGCTTCTCATCAAGAAAAACAACTAAAAAATCAATCACAATACTTGTGCATTTCTTTAAACAGTTTTTAAAAACTGACTCCGGGTATGGAGCTATGGGTATTTTCTCTACCCAATGCTTTTAACAGCAATTAATTTCATAGGATGAAAGCTCAATGCATCAATCTGGTTCTGTTTCTCTTTATCGTTCCGCAATATCTGTTCTGGTGGCTACAGCGTTATATTCACCCATAGCATTGGCATCAACAGTTGAGTATGGTGAGACAGTTGATGGTGTTGTCCTGGAAAAAGATATCCAGCTGGTTTATGGGACCGCCAATAATACGAAAATCAATCCTGGCGGAGAACAGCATATTAAAGAATTTGGTATAAGTAGTAATACTGAAATTAACGGCGGGTATCAGTACATTGAAATGAATGGCACCGCAGAATACTCA
>OATN01000400.1_pt1 | contig 14945 bp, 15 predicted proteins | sample 1501211 | NCBI WGS metagenome assembly OATN01 (sample SAMEA2579978, study PRJEB22360) | human gut metagenome | reverse complement strand
TTCCTCTCGACCGTAAAGGCCGGCCGGGGGCGCCCGGGGGCGCCTGCCGTACCTGGTGATGGAGTTCGTCAAGGGCCAGACGCTGCGTGACGTGATCAAGGCGAACGGCCCGCTCAGCCAGCGAGACGCCGAACAGGTGATGCTCGGCGTGCTCAACGCGCTCGAATACTCGCATCACATGGGCATCGTCCACCGCGACATCAAGCCCGGCAACATCATGATCTCCGAGCAGGGCGTGGTCAAGGTCATGGACTTCGGCATCGCCCGCGCGCTCGACGACTCCGCTGCAACGATGACCCAGTCCCAGGGCGTGGTCGGCACCGCGCAGTACCTCTCGCCCGAGCAGGCTCGCGGCGAGACCGTCGACATGCGCTCCGACCTGTACTCGGCCGGCTGCGTGCTGTATGAGATGCTCACCGGCCGTCCGCCGTTCACCGGCGACTCGGCTGTGGCGATCGCCTATCAGCACGTGTCGGAGGTGGCGACGCCGCCCAGCACGCTCGTGCCCGGCCTGCCGCGCATGTGGGATTCGATCTGCGCGAAGGCGATGGCGAAGGACCGGCAGAACCGTTACGCGACGGCGGCCGAATTCAAGAACGATATCCTGACGTTCATGAACGGCGGCGTGCCGGTCGCGGCGGCGTTCAACCCGCTGACCGATCTGGCCAACGTGAAGGCCCGCAAGGCCGCGGAGCAGCAGGACGGCGGCGCTACCGTGCCGATGAGTGCTGTCGGCGCGGGTCAGCCCACGCAGGCGTACAACCCGGCGACCGGCCAGTTCGAGATGGTGCCTCCGGCGCAGAACCCGAACGAGGCCCTGGCGGTCAAGTCTCGCGCCGAACAACGCGCGGAGGCGGCCAGGCAGAAGCGCAAGAAGAAGATCATCATCGCGTCGATCATCAGCGGCGTGGTGCTGCTGGCGATCATCTTCGGCGTGATCTACACCATGAGCCGCAAATCCGCCACGGAGATGGGCACCGTGCCCACCATCACGGCGACGATGACCAAGGCGCAGGCGAAGGAGAAGGTCACCTCGGCCGGGTTCAACTTCGTGGAGATGCAGGATTCGGATTCCGGTGAACCCGCCGGCACGTTCACCAAGCAGTCCCCCAAGGGCGACACTCAGGCCGTCAAAGGCTCGGACGTGAAGGTCTGGTTCTCCGTAGGCCCCAAGTCGGTGACCGTGCCCGACCTGAGCGACTACACCCAGGAGGATGCGCGCAACGCGCTGGAGAAACTGGGCTTCAAGGTGTCGTCCGTCACGAAGACCGCCGACAGCGCCACCATCGAGAAGGACAAGGTCGTGAGCACCGACCCGGCCTCCGGCACGTCGCAGCCCAAGGGCACGACGATCACGCTGTACATCTCCTCGGGCATGACCAAGGTGCCGGACGGTCTGGTCGGCCAACCCAAGGACACGGTGCTGGACAAGCTCTCGTCCATGAAGTTCCTGCCGGTCGTCGAGCAGGAGGCCTCGGACAAGGTGGAGAAGGGCTCGGTGACGCGAGTCAGCCCCGGTTCCGGAGAACTGGTGCTGCAGGGCTCGCAGATCACGGTCTACGTGTCCACCGGCAAGCCGCAGGTCAGCGTGCCCAAGCTCCTCGGCAACACGATCGCCGAGGCCAAGGCCACGCTGGGCAGCGACTTCACGCTGAAGGTCACCGGCGACGCGACCGATGATGCGGTCATCGAAACGCAGGATCCCGCGGCCGGCACGCAGGTCGACAAGGGCAGCACCATCTCGGTCACCGCCAAGAAGCCCACCACCGAGGATCCCGACAACAACGGCAACGGCGGCACGACGACAGGTGGGAACTGAACCGCCGGGAATGGCCGTGATTGCCATTGCGGTGTGACCGATCGGCCGCCTGACGGCCGGTAAGCGCAACCGGCAATCGCGGCGGGTCGATCGGCCAGACGGGCGGCCCAGCCGCGCGGTCTACACACATCGGCCCAGAACACATGATGGGCCCGTGGCATTCCTCATGCCACGGGCCATCATCGTTGTCATGCGCGTCACGCGCGGCGCCACACACACGTGCGTGTCAGCGGTTGACCTTGGGCTGCAGACCGATGGACTTGGCCACGGCGTTGGTCTGCCCGCAGACGGCGAGCCAGTTGGCGAGCAGCCGGTAGCCGTCCTGCGTCATCACCGATTCAGGATGGAACTGCACCGCATACATCGGCAACGACCGGTGCTTGATGCCCTGAACGATATGGTCATCCTTCGTCCACGCCGTCACGACCAGGTCATCGGGCACGGTGTCGGGCTCGACGGCCAGCGAATGATATCGGGTCGCGGTCATCGGATTGGCGACGCCGGCGAAGATCTCATCATCGATATGCTCGACGAGACTGTTTTTGCCGTGCATGATGGTGGGCGCGTGGCTGACCGTGCAGCCGAACACCTCGGCGAGCGCCTGCAGGCCGAGGCACACACCGAACATGGGCTTGCCGAGCTTGGCGCATAGCCGAATAACGTCCTCGCTGGCCCCAGAATCCGCCGGAGCGCCCGGACCGGGGGAAATAAGCACACCGTCATATTCGTCCAGCACAGAGGCATCTGAGGGGTCTATTGCGTCGTTGCGCACCACATCGACCGTCGCTCCCAAGGTTTTCAGATATCCAACGATGGTGTATACGAACGAATCGTAATTGTCCACCACCACAATGCGTGCCGAATCCGTCATGACGCTCCTCGTCTCGTTCTGATTATGGGATGGCACCGGCGAGCGCCGACCGCCATCCCATACGTTCCCATTATCGCCGCCAACCGGCCATGCCGCTAATCGACCGCGTAATTCGACATGCTTTGCAGGATGGGGATGTTGCTTGCCGCCCATGGGCACGCCCACTGAATCAGCACCACGCTGACGATGAACAGCAGCAGTATCAGCAGCGCCCACCTGATTACCAGCGGACCGGGCTGGTGACGCAGCAGCCATCCGTAGATGCTCGCGTCCGGACGGCGGCGCTTGCCGGCGCGAATCTCGCGCAGCACCGGGTACCGCCAGGCCACCAGGGCCGCGATGTACAGCACCAGGTACGCCACCAGCGCCCACAGCACGATGGGCTGCAGCGTGCCCAGCTTGGACACGAACGACTGGCTCGTGTTGCTGCTGGAGAACGCCACCTTCGCCGAGTTCGACGACGTGGCGAGCTCCTGCGGCACGCCATCCGAGACCTTAGCCCAATAGCTCAGCTCGCCGTAGCTGATCCAACGATGCGTGGCCGTGGTGTATTTCGGCTCGCACGTGGTCAGTGTGATCATGCGCTTGCTGGGAGGCGTGTTGAGATCCTCCGGGTTAGCGGCGATGACCTCGGAGTGCTCCGGGGTGACGATCTTGTATGTCGTGTACTTGTACACGTACCAGTAGTCCTTGGTACGCACGATGATCGCGTCGCCCTCCTGCAGCAGGTCGACGTCTCCCAGCGGTCGACCGTAGCCGTTGCGGTGGCCGGCGACCGCGAAATTGCCGACTGAACCGGGCATCTGCGTGGACGGATAATGTCCCAGACCATGCAGCGACAATTCGGCCTCGTCCGTGCCTTCGACCACGTTACGCACCCACCCCTGGCCGAACCGGGGCACGTACACCTGCGCGATGAGCTCGCCATCGCTTGCGCTCGTCGGCTGGACCGGCACGTCGCCGCTTTGCGCCTTGGCGACCTTCGAGCTGTCGCCGCCGGCCGGATCGGACCATGACGCCGACTGGCGGGTCTCGACCTGCGTGTGCTCGGACTGGACGCCGGTCCACCACATCTGCCATACCACGTACAGCGCGCAGACGGCCGCCAGCGTCATCAGCACCTCGCCGAGGATCCCCAGCACCGACCACAGAACGCTGCGCTTGGCCGTCGGCTGCGCGAGGCCGCGCCGGGCGTTCGGATCGGGCATCGGCACCGGAGGCAGCGCCATGGTCACTTCCCCGGCGTACTCCGGTTCAGCAGGGGCAGGCGCCTCGAAATCCTGAAAATCGCCTTGAATCTGTTGAGAGTTGCGCGAATGCTTCATTCCTCGCTCCCGTCCTTGACCACGGACGCATACCGCAACGGCTGCAGCGTCGCCGCAGACTGCCCGAACACGAGATCGTCCTTTTTTTCCACTTTCCAGCCCAATCCGAATGCGCTGACATACTCTTTATACAACTTGACCGCGTTCGAGTCGTCCAAAGCCCGAATCATGGCATCTGCGGGGCCGATCGCCGACACGGTGAACGGCGGCGAGTATTTCTTGCCCTGTAATAGAAGCACATTCCCTTGGCAGATCACTGCGGAATTGAACAACACGCGCTGGTCCATGATCATCATCGACTCCGCGCCGCCCGCCCACAGGGCGTTGACAACAGCCTCCACATCCTCCTGATGCACGACGTAATCGTTGATGTTCGCGGCCGAGCCCGAGCTGTCCACCATGTTCTCCCACAACGGGGAGTCGTTCAGGGTCACGGTGATGCCGGGACCGTGCACCGCCGGCAGTATGGTGCCGGAGCCCGCGTCCTCGGTGTCGCTGGGCTTGGGGTCGCTCGTGCTCGAGGGCTGCTCGGAGGAGCCACTGTTGTTGGCGAAATCCTTCAGCGTGTTGATCTGCGCGCTCAGGTCGGTGATGTCCTTCTGCAGCTGGTCGACATGCTCCACGCGCTGCTCCACCAGGTCCGCCGTGTCGGAAGTGACCGTTGCCGTGCGGTTCACGCGCACGTTCGTCACCAGCAGATACCCGGAAAAAGCCACGATCAGGCACACCGCGAAGCCGCCGAGCCACGTGCGCCGGGCGGCGTGCCTGCTGGTGTGTCTGGCCATGATTCCTCCCAGTGTGTTCAACTTTCGAGTGTAACCGCTATTATGATTTTTTAGCCTATTGAATGGAGACTACGCTTATGGCTGACACAGAGCTGCACGAAACCGACTCGGAAGACCAGAAGGACTGGCAGGCCGAGACCGACGCCGACGTCAAGGACACGGACACCAACGAGACCGACGCCAACGAAACCGACGAGGCCGATGACGATTACGGCGTCTCCATGGACAAGGTGCAGGCGGTGCTCAACGCCACCGCCGACAAGTCAGAGATGACCCCGCAGATGCAGCGCATGATGTCGCGGCAGGCGGAGAACACGCGCCGCGTCGAGGAGACCATCAAGGGCACCAAGTCGAACCCGCGCTGGTTCGTCCCGCTGTTCTGCGCGCTGATGATCATCGGCCTGATCTGGGCCGTGGTCTACTACCTGTCGCCGAACGGCACGTGGCCGATCCCGGGTATCGGTGCTTGGAACCTGGCAATCGCCTTCGCGATCATTATGGTCGGATTCATCATGACGATGTGGTGGCGCTGAGCGGCGAGATCCCCTCGCGGCAGCCAGCTCCATATCGACGGTAAGCGACGTTACGGTTTGGCGGTGGCGCGGCATGGTGCTGCGCCACCGCCAAACTGTGTTGTTGTCATACCCTTTTCGCGGTTTCACTGCTTCACGGTGCGGACGATGACATGACGGCCATCGACGGACGTCGTGCCGAACAGATACACATCGCCGCCGTCTGCCAGCTTGAGTTTCCTGCGCAGCTGGACAGCGGTCAACGGGAAGTTGCGCACTGCGATATTCGCCCCGTCGACGCCCGCTAGAGCCCGTTTCAGCTCTTTCTTGCCCATACCCGCGATGGTTTCAATGACAAATCCCCGGCCGGGAAACTGCGGCGCCGGCGTGCCCGATATCAGCAGGTGGCTGTTCGGGCCGATCTGGCGCATACCATAATGGTCTTCCAGCAGCGCGAAACAGCCGCCCTTCATCAGCGAAGCGTTCGGCTCGTACAGATACCTGGGCTGTTCCGGAGCGGCGTGTGGCGGCTCTGCAGACCCGCCCTGACTGCCTTTTTCTCCTGCGGAGGCGAGGACCACGCCGTCAGAATCCGCGCCGGTCTTCATGTCATGGACGTATCCGAATACGTCGCCATCGTTGACGCAGATCACGCGTACGGCGTCGTGCGAACCGCGGTCGAGCACCAGCAGCAGTTCCTTGCATTCGTTGCCTGTGGAGACGATATGCACTTCGCCGACCGAACCGTTGAAGTCCGCAACCGTCTTTCGCCAATCCAGCATCGGAGACAGCTTGACCATGACGTGCGGCGAGACGGCCAGCAGACGGTCTTTCAGCGCGAGTACGTCCGGCGTGCAGTCGGCGATGGCATAGGTTCGGCCGCCATGCGCGTCACGTCGCGCGGGGTCGAGGTAGATCAGCGCGATGGGAACGGCTGTAGCTGAATCGACTGCGGCCGAGTCTGCGGAGGCGGCGCGGGCGTCAACGACGCCGCGCAGCCAATCCTCCGCATCGCCGTTGATCACATCCATGTGCGGGAGTCCCAGCGCCCGGAAATTATGAGCCGCGAGCTCGCACAGGTGAGGCTGGCGCTCCACATAGACCGCCCGGCTGAATCCACGCGCGATATACGAGCAATCGACGCCGAATCCGCCGGTCAGGTCGACCATCGCACCGCCGGCGCCCGCTACGCGCCTTGCGATGCCGGCCTTGTACTGCGCGGCGAACTGGGAAGAGCACTGTTCCATGGAGATGTGCGGCGGATAGACGATGCCGTCGGTCTCGGCCCATTGCGGCAGCTTGCGGCACGCAGTCTGCCAGCCGGCGATCTGGTCGAGCGCGAATGGCAGGTCAAGCCCGTCCACGCGTTTGGCGCTGAGCGCCAGGTCGCGCACATCCTGATTGCGGTGCGCCGCAATGAACCGACTGGTCTGAGACGAAATATCCATAGTGTCATGGTATCCCGGCAGCGTCATCGCGCCCCGGCTTCGAGACCCGTAACGGATGCTCCGCAAATCAAGTTGTGCACTATCTATCCACCGGTTTTCCCCATGTTATCCACATTATTCACATACTTATACACAATTGTGGATAACTCTTATTCGCATTGTGCACATTGTCCACAATGTGTCAAAACCCATTATTTCCAACATTGTTAGAGCTCACACGGACTTATTCACCATAGTTATCCACGAGTTATACCCAACTTATACCCAAGTTGTCCACAAAGTTCTCCACATCATGTGGAAAACTACACGCATGTAATTCACATTGGTGCGACGCCTCCGCCCTGAGCCATTCTCCAGTGCCCCGCCCACCCCACAAGGTCCCATCACAAGCTCGGGGGCGGTGACGTTTTGTTGGACTTCGTTGTCTGTATGGTTGTCTGGCAGGTTATCACATGTGTTCAGCCGACGAGCCCCAGCTTGATGCGCCTGTCCATGATGCTCATCCCGTACTCGGTCTTGATGCGTTCGTCGCGGTACCATGTCATGTACTCGTCGAGCATCGTCGGCGAACCCGTCGACCATGACGCCCGTGAAGTCGCGCTTGTGGAAGAACTCCTGCTTGAGATGGCCGAAGAACCCCTCCACGGCCGCGTTGTCCGGGCTGCAGCCCTTCGCGCTCATCGAGCGGATCAGCCCGCGGCCCTTGCAGATGCGTATCCATTCCGGCCACCGGTAGTGGCAGCCGCGGTCCGAGTGGATGACGGGCGCCTCGCCGATCTCACCCCTGTACGAGGAGTAGCGCCTCGCGCTCCTAGACACGGGCACGAGCTCGTGCCGGGCTATCAGGCGCATGACCCGTTTGGCGGACACGACGACGCCCGCGCCCCTCAATTCCAGGTGGACGCGCCTGTACCCGTAAGGCGCCTGCTGTTCTCGAACACGTCGCGCCAGGTGGGACTTTCACCGGGTAAGAGGCCAATCACATGATGTACGTCAGAGCCGGATTGCTCAGATTACAGACCAGCACGCCTGCGACGATCAGCGCCAACACCACCGCCCCGTACACCATCGTCCGGAACGTCAGGCTCTTGCCACGCAACGCGTGCACGCCGGAAATCAGCAGCCACGTGAACACGCCGCCGACGATGAATCCGCCTACATGAGCCTGCCATGCGATACCGCCCACCAGGAACGGCATCAGGAAGTTGACCGCCATCCAGACCAGCATCGAACGGATATCCTCGCCGATACGCCGGTACACAACCAGCATCGCCGCGAACAGGCCGAACAACGCGCCGGACGCGCCATAGGCACCACCAAGCCACCCGGTGCCACCCGGCCACAGCGCGGCCCAGGACATCAGCCCAAGACCGCCGCCCAAACCGGAAAGCACGTACAGCGCGAGAAACGGCCAATGCCCCATCATCTTCTCCAGCACCGGCCCCACGCTCCACAACGCCAGCATGTTGAACAGGATATGCAGCACCGACTTCGGCGAATGCAGAAACATCGACGTGAGGAACATCCACGGTTGTGCGACCGCCGTCAGCGGGTCGAACCGGCCGTAATAGATCATGGTTGCGAGTCCAAGAGGCCAGAACAGGCTGAACACCATCTCGACAACCCACACGGCGACGCACGCGATGATGATCGCGCTGGTGAACACGGGGCCGTTCGACCGCCACTGATATTGAATCGCCCGCTTGGAGAACAGGTTGTGCGCCGACGGCGCACCGGGAAACAAACTGAATCGGCCATTACTCATGTCATCTACTGTAGCGGAATCGCATCTCCTCGCCGGACGGTGAAACAACACGCTCCCGGCTCGTCGTGCGCACCGCCGGCAAAACAAAAGCATTCCCGCACGCAATCGCCACATTTTTGGAATTAAGATGGAACCCAGAGTTGGTTTTGAACGGGCAAGCCAACCAGGATTGGGAAAGGAGCCGTCATGGAGAACAAGTCTTCAAACGGTTGGAAGTTCTTTGCGTTGTTCTTTGGTGCGCTGCTGGCCGCCGTGGTTGGCCTGTACATCTACAAGCAGCAGAACCCGGATTATGATCCGTGGGAGGAGCCTTGGGAGAACAGCTCGTCCCCGGTCGACCTTGGCCTGACCAAGGACGCCGACAAGGGCGACGCCGATGAGGCCGAAGCAGCCCCGGAAGCCGCCTGAGTTCATTTAACAGTCAATCGTTGTAGGCACACATGTGTCCGCGAAAAGAGCCTGTCTGCGTTTCGCAGACAGGCTCTTTTCGCATGTTGTGCCGCATTGGGGCTCTCAAAACTCGCAGTTATAGACCATTTTCAGCAAGTATTGCGGTGTATCTGCGAGTTTTGAGAGCCCCAATGCGGCAGACAAGGGTTCTGGATGGCTCACTGCATGGCGATTCCAACCTTGCCCCTCTTCGTCGAGACATGCCCCACCGCCGCCACGATCGAAAAACGGCAGCAACGTATGCGGTGCCGGCAAGCTCAAAGCATCGTATTCGCAAAGCAAGACGCCGGTTCCGAACCTATGCGATGGCAATACCGACACCGCGTGGGGCGACTGGCAGTCCAAGGGCAGTGTGAAGCCCGAGCCTTGGGTGAGCTGGACGTTCGATGAGGCGAAGACCTTGGATTACGATCTTCCCGGATCGTTGAACATCGAGACTCAGGCGTATCCGCGTCGTTCGCGGTCGCGATCGCGTCGAATGGTGACCAGCAGCCGACCACGCCGAGCAAGCCCGGTGATGGCGATGCTTGCAAGCGACTTCCTGCTGCTAATCGCCGCAGTCGCCGTGTTCGCCATTCGCCGCGCTGCGCAGTGATGTAAAACGTGATTCGCTCCCGCCAACGGGGGCGAATCACGTTACACGCCGTCAGTCGGCAAGCGGGCGCAGCCCGGCGGACTGATTACGTGTGCGTCCTCTAGGCGCACCGAAGGAAACGGTACAAAGGTACCGCGACTGAGGAGCAACGACGAGGACGCTCCGTAATCAGGCCAACGGGGAGGTGTGCCAGATGTTGTCGAGATAATCCTGGATCGACCTGTCGGAGCTGAAGTAGCCCGAGTTCGCGACGTTGAGGACGGCCTTGCGGTTCCACTCGAGGGGGTCGCGGTAGAGGGCTTCGATCTCACTTTGGATGCTGGAGTAGGCGGTGAAGTCCGCGAGGGTCATGAACCAGTCCTTGGTGAGCCAGTCGGCGACGAGGGGGGCGTAGGTGTTGCGGTCACCGTTGGAGAAGGTACCGTCGGAGACCATGTCGATGGCGGCCTTCAGGCGGGGGTCGGCCTCGTAGTACTTGGCCGGCGAGTAGCCATCTTCGTAGAGCTTGTCGACCTCGTCGACGGTCATGCCGAAGAGGAAGAAGTTCTCGGCGCCGACACGCTCACGGATTTCGACGTTCGCACCGTCCAACGTACCGACGGTGAGGGCGCCGTTGAGGGCGAACTTCATGTTGCCGGTGCCGGACGCCTCCTTGCCGGCCTGGGAGATTTGCTCGTCGAGGTCGGTGGCTGGGATGAGGTGCTGGGCGAGGCGGACGTTGTAGTTCCAGGGGAAGAAGACGTGCAGCTTGCCCTTGACGTCGGGGTCGTTGTTGACGACGCGGGCGACGTTGTTGATGAGCTGGATGGTCATCTTGGCGAGGTAGTAGCCCGGGGCGGACTTGGCGCCGAAGATGACGGTGCGGGGAAGCACGTCGTCGGCGGAGACGCGGCCGGACTTGATGTCGGCGTACTTGGCGATCAGCGCGAGGATCTTGAGGGACTGGCGCTTGTACTCGTGCAGGCGCTTGACCATGGTGTTGAACATGGTGTTGGGGTCGAGGTCGAAGCCGTATTCGCGCTTGGCGTAGGCGGTGAAGTCCTCCTTGTTGGCCTGCTTGACGGCGGCGAACTTCTTGACGAATTCGTCGTCCTTGGCGAGGGGTTCGAGGCCCTTGAGCAGTTCGAGGTCGCTCAGCCACTTGTCGGTGCCGAGGCCTTCGGTGATGAGGGCGGACAGGCGCGGGTTGGCGAGGCGGATGAAGCGACGGGGGGTGACGCCGTTGGTGACGTTGGTGAACTTGTCGCCGTAGAGGTCGGAGAAGTCACGAAGGGTGACGTCCTTGAGCAGTTCGGAGTGCAGTTCGGCGACGCCGTTGACGTGGGAGCCACCGGCGGTGGCGAGGTATGCCATGCGGACCTTGGGGTTCTCCTCGTCGGTGACGATGCGCATGCGCTCGATCTTGGCCTTGTCACGGGTCTTGGTCTTGAGTTCGGCGAGGAAGTGCTCGTTGATCTCGTTGATGATTTCCATGTGGCGGGGCAGCAGTTCGGATATCAGCTTGGCCGGCCAGACTTCCAGCGCCTCGGGCAGCAGGGTGTGGCAGGTGTAGTTGAAGGTCTTGGTGGTGATGGACCAGGCGGTGTCCCAGTCGTAGCCGTACTCGTCGATGAGGATGCGCATGAGCTCGGGGATGCCGATGACGGGGTGGGTGTCGTTGAGCTGGAAGGTGATCTTGCTCGGGAAGGTGGTCAGGTCGGGCTTGCTCTGGCCGGGGTAGAACACGCGGATGGCGTCGTGCAGGGACGCGGCCACGAAGAAGTACTGCTGTTCGAGACGCAGCGCCTTGCCCTGCGGGGTGGAATCCTCCGGGTAGAGAATCTTGGAGATGTTCTCGGCCTTGACCTGCGGCTTGACGGCGTCGAGGTATTCGGACTTGTTGAAGGTGAGCAGGTCGAATTCGTCGTAGCTCTTGGCGCTCCACAGGCGCAGCGTGTTGACGCGGCCGGATGCGTAGCCGGGGACCATGTAGTCGACGGGCACGGCGCGCACGGACCAGGCCGGCTTCCAGATCTTCTTGCCGTTCTCTTCGACGACTTCGCCGCCGAAGGAGACCTTCTGGGAACGGTTGTAGTCGATGTGGCCCCAGGGCTCTTCGTTGGTCAGCCAGTAGTCAGGCTTCTCGATCTGCTTGCCGTCCTTGTCGAAGGCCTGCTCGAAGATGCCGTACTTGTACTGGATGCCGTAGCCGAACGCGGGTACGCCGAGGGACGCGAGCGAGTCGATGAAGCAGGCGGCGAGACGGCCGAGGCCGCCGTTGCCGAGGCCCGGCTCGTGTTCGACGTCGATGACGTCCTGCGGCTCGAAGCCCAGGTCCTTGACGGCTTCGTCGAACTGGTCGATCATGCCGGCGTTGAGCAGTGCGTTACGCAGCTGCTTGCCCATGAGGAACTCGGCGGACAGGTATCCGACGGCCTTGGTGTTGCCATTGACCATGTCCTGCTGGGTCTTGAACCATGCGTCCTGCAGGTAGTGGCGGACCACCAGCGAGGAGGCGACGTACACGTCGGCGGGGGTGGCCTGCTCGACGGTGACGCCTTGGCTGTACTTCAGCTGTTCGCGGATGCCGTCCGCGAACTCGGCGGTCGTGACAGGCGACTTGGGTGCAGTGATTTCAGTCATGTCTGACTCTCTTTCCGGATTATGCTTCCTGTGTTATTATGCGACGGCTTGGTGACCACGCCAATAAGTTCCGGTGAACGCTGCGTAACGTTATGCAATCGTTTGCAGAAACATGAAATATCATACAGGATTTGCCATAAATACGCCAAATCGGCCATATATCAACCACATTTTGAGACGACAGAAAACGTTGCCACGTTGGAAAACAACGTATTGCAACACCTGACGAAAGCCCGATGAAACACTTTTGCAGAAATGCAAAGCATCCGAAACCGCACCGAGAACCGCCGGCCGATGCGAAAAGGCAATCGTCCCCCCGAGAGGCACAATGGAGTCATGGCCGCAATTCGAGAACGAGACATACCCGCGGGCGAGCGCGCGTGGCAGCAGTGGAACGACGCAGCGCAGCGACTGCGCGAGGACGGGGCGGACTCGGAGTCCCTGATGCCGGCGTTGCCCCGACCGACATGGGCGATGGCGGTGCGATACACCTTATATCTGCTGGAGCGCAAGGCGCCCGGCCCCGGCGTGGAAGTGCGAGTCGCACCCTGGGGAGCCGTGAAGATCCTGGATGGCCCGGCGTCCGACCCGCACAATCTCACACCGCCCGATGTCATCGAGCTCGACCCCGAGGTGTGGCTCCGTCTCGCCGCCGGCATCACCACATGGTCCCAAGAGAAGGACGCAGGGCGCATCACCGCCGTCGGCGAGCGCGACGACCTGAGCGACCTGCTGCCGCTCTGACCGGCCGCGGGCGCCCGTACTTACCGGCCTTCCGGCATGGGCGGCACCGTCGGGCTGCCGCCCATGCCGACGCACGACAATGCATCCGCCACCCGCGGCGCCTACTCCTTGACGTAATACTGCGCCTGCGCATGCCACAACTCGTAGTACTTGCCGTTTTCGTCGGCCACGAGCTGGTCGCGCGTGCCATACTGGACGATCGCGCCATGGTCGAACACGGCGATGTCGTCGCAGAACTTGCACGACGACAACCGGTGGCTGATATACGCGGCCGTCTTGTCGCCGGCGATGTCGATCTTCTGAGCCTCGCCGCCCGAGACTTCCACGCCGTTCTTGTCGAGCTCCTTGTACAGGGGCGTGTCAAGTCCGTCCGGCAGCGTCTTCAACCGGTCGCCGAAGTCGGCCTTACTCAGGCAGTCCATCACGCGCTCTCGGTCGTAGTGCGCCGCTGGAGGCGCCAGGATTTCGGCTGCTGGCGGGTCGAACTGGTCGCCGACATGCCGCGGGTGGATTGCCCGAAGTGCGGGGTCGTGGTCGCCCGGGTGCCGTGGGCCGAGCCGGGCAGCCGGTTCACGCGCGACTTCGAGTCGGAGTGCGCGTGGCCGGTGAGCGTCGCGAACCAGAAGACGGTCGGCGGTTTCCCGCATATCGTATGGAGGACCGCGGGAGACATCGCCCGCCGGGTCGCCGAACGGCTCGGAACGGCGATGCCCTCGCCGTTCGACGGCCTCGCCGCGATCGGCGTGGCTACAATGTGTTAGACAGTCCGATGAGGGACGAATGATATGAGATTGGAGGCCGACGATGGCCGGCCCGAAACATCCCCCGCCACTACGACGAGGCGTTCAAACGGCAGATCGTGCAGTCGTGCGAGAGCGGCAAGCCATCCCGGGGGATCAGGGCCGAGTACGACATCGCGCGATCGACCCCGCGGTGCCGGTATTCGCACGAAGGCAGGCATGATACGGGCCAACTCCGCCCGCTACCCGATATCAGCGCGATGCAGGATGCCAGGCGTTCCCCGCTCCACCTACTACTGGATGACCGGGCATCCCGGGACGGAGCGTGCGGATTGTGTTTCTGCAAGTTGGTGTCCACAGTATGGGCACTTCTTTTCAGCAGCGTAGGCGGCTGGTTTCCAACAGAAACCGCACTGTCGGCACCCGCCGCCCTTTTCCTCTTGGTTATCTGGTCATGAGGGCGTGCTCGCTGCGGTAGGAGCCTCCCCCCGAATCCGGTGAGCCTTCCGTGGCGCACGGTGCGGTCGATCGGCATGTAGCCGAACTCGTCGATGACCGGGAGCCTCGCCCTGGCGATCTGCCGGAGCTCCGCGTCGAGCCGGTCCTCCCGTTTCGCGCGGCGCAGCCGCATGAGCAGCCCGGTCATGGTGAAGAACCCGGCCGGTATCGCGCGCATGCACGCGAGCCTGCCCGACGCGACCGCGAGATGCGTCTTGCCGGTGCCGACGGGCCCGTAGAGCACGAGATTGAATTGACACGCCATTCTGGACTACTTCAATTTGGCAAAACACACATCAGCACGGTGTACACCACCCAGGTCAGGGAACACGGCATGCTTCCCTCGACCGGCACGGTCGGCGACTCGTACGACAACGCCATGGCCGAAAGCATGCGCGCGGGTTACAAGACGGGGCGGGTGTGGCGGCCAAAGCCATTCGCCGACCTGGCCGAGCCAGAATTGGCGACGTTCCGGTGGGTTTCGTGGTGGAACTCGAAGCGTCTCCACCAGTCGCTGGGCTGCAGGACACCGGAACAGATCGAAACCGAGTATCATGCAAACCAAGCGGCACAAGCCGTCTCACAATAAAAGGGGAACAGAAATCAGGCCACTTCAGGCAGCCTCATCGCGCTCGTCATGCTCCGCTGCGACGGACTCGACATACACCTACCACAACCAAGAACCTAACCCACGAAAACAGCAGAAGCCCCTCAACTCTTCAATTCCACTACAAAGGTCACATCACGGCATACGCACGCCGACGCGCGTAT
>OATN01000387.1_pt1 | contig 15672 bp, 13 predicted proteins | sample 1501211 | NCBI WGS metagenome assembly OATN01 (sample SAMEA2579978, study PRJEB22360) | human gut metagenome | reverse complement strand
TCGATGATGCGCATAATGGCGCTGCATTCCGGATGCTGCAGGGCGTAATCCCGCAGCCGGTAATAATGGACCGTCATGGCATAACACTCCGTACGACAGGCATGATGACTGTACGTCATCAGACAGGCAGCAATGCCGGCGGCTTCCGGGCTCATTTCAGCGCGGTTACCGTTCATGACATTGAACAGTACCCATGTTTCGTCATCATCGTCATCCGGTTCGGGTGCCATAAATGCCCCTCCGTTATTCAGTGTGTACAGATTCCAGATACCACCGCAGTAGTTTTCGCACAGACGGTCCATCCAGCCGAAGACACGGGGCTCCAGGGTCACCCACTGTGGAATGAGGCCAAAATGCTGCGGCCAGAAGCTGATGCGCTGTTCATCAGGGACGAGAGTAGCAACCAGCTGAGGTGGGTTATTCCCTGATGCAGTAGTTACGGAAACAGAAGGTGTGGTGGAATTATGCGTAACGGTTGTCATGAGATTATTCCTTATAAAAAGTAAATGAATGGAAGAATGTCCGGAGGCAGGGACAGACGTGAGTCAGGACTGCGCTTTCAGGGAAAAGGCATCAGCGCATGCTCTCCAGCAGTGTTTCCGCCATCACCCATAATGCGCGATTGAGCTTAATATCGGTGTCGATGCTGTGAATGGCCCGGGTATGGATACGTTTTCCTCTGGCACTGCGGCCGGAAATTCCGCCTTTCAGCATATTCTCCTGGATGGTCTGATATGCGCTCCACAGGTCCTTACCGTAATCCTCCCGGCGTCGTGGTGTCAGAATGTCGGCAGTGGTGACGGGTTGATGTTCATCACCATAACGGTAAGTCAGCGCCGCCTGTGCCAGTGCCTGACGTGCCGGTGGCGGCAGGACCAGCGACTGCATGGCATCACGCTTCTCCTCTATCCGGTCAAACACGCCCACCACCTCGTAAGCCCCTTCGATAACTTTCTCCACTACATTTCCCCGGTGTGGAACACGCACTTCCCCCAGAGACTGGCCACAGACGCACCCGTTCTGGCAGACGAACCTGAAGTAACCCGGCAGCATCTGGTTTACATGACCAAAACGACTTGCTAATCGCATGATTTGCTCCTTATGAATGAGTTAGCGGTATAAATGAAAAAGCCGCGTCTTCTGGAGAAGACGCGGCCTGATGGATCAAGTGAATGACGTTTATTGCCTGAGAATTCCCTCACTGGCGAGATACGGATTTAGCTGTTTTCCGGCATCAGGTTCAAAATTCCAGCACCGCCAGCGTAGCTGCCCTTCAGCATTGCGAATAACCAACCGGAAATGTGTTCCCTGGTCATCTTCAATAAGCACATTAAGGTAAGCCGTTGTGACGGCAAGTGCCTGGTTGCGTGAGAAAGGGCCTTCGGGCAATAAACGTGATGTACAACCCGGCATATCTGTTGCTCCCTGTAAGTAAAAGGCCCCGGTAATGATGACCGGGGCCTGAAGGGGAGTGACCTGATTATCAGAAAGTCACGTTCAGTGTGGCCTGACCGTTATAACCTTCAGCGCTGCTGCCGCTGACACTGTGGGCATAACCGGCCTGAACGCCCAGGGTGATATTTTCCCGGACACGGGCTTCCAGTCCGGCCTGCAGGTCCAGTGACGTGCCATTCTGGGACGGTGAGAACGTCATGTTACTGCCGGCTGCGGCTGTACCCATGCTCATGTCTCCCCGGGAGCTGAAGGTGCGGATAACAGAAGGCTGTACCCACCAGTTCACCGGCAGTTCACTCACGCTGTGTTTGGCACTGTCGCGCAGGGTGTCACGGGATGAGGTGCCTTCGCCAAAGGTCATATCGTTGTGGCTGCCCAGACGGAAACCGGCACGCACATGTTGTGCACTGCCATGCCCGAACTTCACATAACCGGCGTTATCCTGGCCGTCATCCAGGGAGAGTCCCTGCCAGGTGTACTGCAGTTGTGGCTCCAGCATCAGGTTGTCAGTGATACTGAAGGGCAGACCGGTTTCCAGTGAGCCCAGCCAGCCCCAGCCCCGGGCGCGGAAGTCGTTATTGTCCGATGACGCTTTCATGCTGTGGCGGGTTCCCTGTGCCACAATGTCAGCCCACAGGCCGGAGGATGTGTGTACCAGATTCAGGTATCCGCCCAGACTGCCGGCATCATCCCGGACCGTGCCGGCGCGGTAGCCGTCATCATCCTTAACATCAACGGAAGAATGGCCTGCAGCACCATACACCCCTGTCGTCAGAGACATACCGGCAACCTCTGTTCTGAGCAGGTCACCCTCCAGACGGACGAAGCCATAGCTGCCGCTGCTTTCCGGCGTGGCCCCACGGGCAATACCGCCGTTGTTATCGTGCCCGAGATGACCGCCCTGAATGCTGAGACGGACGCTGTTATTTTCACCGTTTACACCGGTCTGATGGCTGCGGGAGCCAGCCAGAATCCGGTCATAGTCCATTGCCTGTGTCAGCATGGAGGCATACAGGGGGACTTCAGCACGATAAGCATTTTCACTGCGCAGGTACCAGTCTTCATCGCTGTCACGGTTCAGGGTGTAGTTAAAGGCGCCGGCCTGAAGCGGGCGACTCAGGGCAAACGCACCTTCTTCTGTGGTGGCACCATTCTGTGCATCCACAACCCGGATACCCTGTCCGGAGGTTGCCACCCCGAGGTTACTGTTTCCGACATTTGTAAACGCAAGCCAGGTTTTGCCGGTTGCCTGACCACCATTAATCACCAGCTGGTCAGAGGCATTACTGCCATCAAGGCGAACACGCATATTGATGGTGCCACCCTGACCGGTGAGGTTACTGGTGGTCAGTTTATGGAACGTTACCGGGGAGTCGCCTTTTGCAACAGCACGGCTCAGGACGGCATCCTGTGTCGTCTGATTATCAAAGTGAATCTCTCCTGCGTTAACAATATCGCCGGTACTGACCACATCACCATTCAGTACCATACTGGCGCCTTTACTGAGCTGTGTTCTGCCACTCAGACTTCCCCCGGCAGCCAGCGTCAGTGTTCCACGATGTCCGACAGTGGTGTTGCCGGCCTGTCCCCCGGCATTAACCGTAAAGCTGCCGCCATTTTCCAGCAGCAGGCCGCTGGCCTGACCGGAGATACCATCAATACTGAACTTACCGCTGGCATTGGTCCCCTCAACAGTGGCACCACTGTCTGCTATCAGGGCACCACCGGATGTCATGGTGACACCTGTTGCCTTACCACCGGCAGACACTGCCAGGGTACCGCCGTCATCCACCCGTGTTTTCTGCGCTGAATGGCCCTCCAGTACATCCAGGCGACCGCCGGACTCCAGAACAACGCCGTCAGTCTTACCGTTTTCCACCGTGAAATTGCCCAGACGGTTGCTGCCGGTGACGGTTGCCGCCGTACTGGTGACCAGTGCGCCGCCCTGCGTCAGGGTGACATTCGTGGCTGTACCACCGGCGTTCACCTGCAGTTTGCCTTTCTGGTTAACGGTGGTGAAATCCGCCAGACCACCTTCCTTGATAATCTGCCAGCCGTCACTGTTAACAACAGTGCCAGACGCCGTACCGCCGTTGTGCACATACTGGTACCCCCCATTCAGCGTGGTATCCAGTGCGTGACCATGTACAGTCTGGTCGCCGCCGGCATAAACCACAGTGGTATTTGCCGTTCCTTCAGCAGCCACAATCTGACGACCATTTTTATTGATGGTGGTGCGTACGGCATCTCCGTAGACGGTCTGCCCGGTATCACCATTTTCCGCATCCGGTCCCCCTTCCGCGCCGGTATTCACAACCGTGTCGGTTGCCACTGCGCCGGATTTGACGGCCTGCCAGCCCTTCTCATTAATGACGGTACCCGTTGCAATCCCGCCTTCATGTACCCACTGCTCACCGCCGTTCAGAGTGGTGTTCACTGCCTGCCCCTGAAGGCTCTGTCCGCCTCCGGCACTGATAACCGTGTCTGAAACGCTTCCTCCGGCATTCACTCTCTGAAGACCACCACCGGTGACAGTAGTGTTGTTGGCGATACCGCCATTTTGTATCCATTGTCCGCCGGTATTGGCCTCGTTATCCGGCCCATACTCCAGCCCGGTACTGATGGTCATTCCGTTGGCCGTACCGAAGACAATCTGGTTGTCATGATTTTCCAGTGTTCCGCCGCTCACGGTTTCTCCCGCCTGTACAACCGTGTCAGCAGCCAGTGCCGGGACTGACGTGACAGCAGCAAGAGACAGAGCAACCGCCACACCGGCGCGTTTTCCCCGTGAGCGGGCCAGTTCGGAGGCCACCACCAGGGTGCCCGTAATGTGATTCCATACCAGCCTGTAGCTGGTGTTCAGATGTCGTTTCATCAGCTTTTCCTTACAGAGGGTGAATAAAAAAGCCGGTACCCACAAATGTGGATACCGGCAGGTACAAAACAGCATGGTCAGATAAAGTGTTTTTTCCCGGACATAAATGCTTCCCCTCTCTCATCCGCCAGAGAAGTATCAGTCCGTTGTGTGCAATTCCGTTCTGCATAATGAAGAGATTCAGCTGCCTTTTCGCAGACCATTAACCACTATAAACGATCGATAGTAACGATCGATACCTGTTTTATCGATCGTTTTATTCTATTGATAGCAGGGCGGTCACGCAAGAGAAACAGGAGGGGGTGAGGTATTTGTGTCATGTTTTCAGTTGGTTAACGCAATGTAATCAGGCATTTCCCCTGGCAGAGTGTTCAGAAGAAAATCCAGTTCCATACCGCGCGGGCAACAGAGACCACCGTGTCACGGACGGCACGCAGAACCGTACGGGCAACAGAGGCAACACAGACGCTCTCCACCGTGTCAAATATCCGGTCCACCGCACCGGTAAACTGTTCACGGGCCTGCCCCCGGACAGATTCCGTGCGCAGCTCGTCCTGCAGGCGGGTCATCAGGGGGCTGGCGGCATGGTCGGGAAGTGCTGTCATGAGCGCACTGACCAGTGTATCCAGTTCCCAGCCGGTGCGGGCCGATACGGCCACAACCGGATGTACGGGCCGGAACAGCCGGAATACCGCCTCCGTTTTTTCGCGAATGTTCTGTACCTGTGCGGGGGAAGGCTGAATACCGGCCATATCCCATTCATGGCAGGGCTCCGTTTTATCGGCCTGCGTCACCACAAACAGCACCTGCTGATGTCCGCACTGCAGGATGTGTCGCCAGAAATACTCATCCACAGACAGGGCACGGTCATCGGCTTTAATCAGCCACAGTACCAGGTCCAGTTCAGGCAGAATGTCACGGTACAGGGCTTCATACTCTGCATCCCTGTCCCGGCTCTCGCCCACCCCGGGCAGGTCAGTGATAATCATGCTGTGACCGTGGCCACTCAGACGGAAGCGCTGCACTTCCCGGGTGCCGGCGTGAACATCACTGACCGGTGTGACCTCCCCCTGAAACAGCGCATTACAGAGTGAGGATTTACCGGCCCCGCTTTTACCCATAATGCCAATCACGGGTTCGTGACTGGTGAGTTTGCGCAGATGTTCCAGGATGTGACGGGAAAGTGAGTAAGGCAGGGAGGAGAGCGGTTTTTCAATTGCCTCAATGGCATCAGACGGATTCATACATGTATTCCCGGTGAAAAAAGACAAAACCCCGCACACCGGAAAGATGGCGGGGGGATTCACGGAGATAATATCTGCCTGAAATTATTTGGAATGCAGGTATATGTGGCTGATTTGTATCAGCTAATGAGTACAGGTCTGAATCTAATCTGACAGTCCGCTCTGTGCCAGGAGCGGACATTGTTTTCCAACTATTACCTAAGCCTGCGAACCATCTCATCTTCACCCCTTAAATTCTCAATGTATCGATAACCGCTCGTAGGGCGGGTGACACATTGCGGTGCGGATAATAGATATATGAACCCTCCAGGCGTTGGCTGTAGCATTGCAAAACTCTGATTAGCGCCCCCTGTTCTATATCATCAGACACTAATTCCTCCGGAACATAAGCCAGCCCCAGACCTAGCCTTGCGGCTTTGGCTTCCATATAACTGTCAGCAAAGGCCCATTGTCCCTGAGGCTGATGGGTGATCTTTTTACCGTCCTGATTGAGTTCCCAGGCATACAGACTGCCGTCGCCGAACTGGTAAGCGATGCAGGGATGACCTACTAAATCGGTGGGGGTTTGTGGAAATCCGTAGCGCTGAAAGTGCCCGGGCGTGCCGACAACAGCCATCTCCATATCGGGCGAAATGCGCACCGCAACCATACCGCTATCCACTTCCGAGCCCAGACGTATACCGGCATCGAAGCGCTCAGTAATAATATCGACAAACCGGCTTTCGCTGATGAGCTCCAGCCGAATATCCGGGTATCGTTGTTTAAACACCGCCAGCTTCGGCAGCAGCACTTTATCAATGGCGTGCTGGCTCGCATTAATTCGGACCGTACCCGATGGTGTATGGCGATAATGGGCCAGTGTGGCAAGCCCCATATCTAAGGCGTCAAATCCAGATTCGACGTTTCGATAGAGTAACTCGCCGGCATGGGTGAGCGATAACTTGCGCGTGGTGCGTACCAGAAGCTGCACGCCCAGTCGCTCTTCCAGCTCGCGCACTGCACGGCTAATTCCTGATTGCGCCAGGCCAAGCCTCTGCGCGGCGGCGGTAAAACTCCCTTCTCGCACGACCTGCATAAACAGATAGAGATCGTTATAGTTTTCCCGTTTCGCCATCATCCTTCCCCTGCTGCATCACAATTCAGAACAATATGTTATTAATCTTAGCATTTTTTACCCTCTAATTAGCACTATTAATGCTAACTATAATGTGCGCGTTGCAACAAAGCACAGCAGTGTTATCCGTATGAAACCAGTATCTGGCATATTTTATGAGGGGGATTTTGATGACTGCTTTCACCCAAAAATTGACAGCCGCGATACCCACCATGCTGTTATGCGTATCATTAAGTGGAGTCACAAATATGAGTTACGCTGATACAACCAATCCGAACGCGCCCGTTTCGCAGGTCGAGAAATGGGATAAAACTTTTGCTGAGAGCACGAAAGTTGATCACCGTAAGGTGACCTTTCCGAACCGGTACGGGATCACCTTAGTCGGGGATCTCTATATACCGAAGGATCGTGGCGATCGCAAGCTGGCAGCAATTGCTGTTAGTGGCCCCTTCGGGGCGGTGAAAGAGCAATCCAGCGGCCTGTATGCGCAGACGCTGGCTGAACGGGGGTTTGTCACTCTGGCTTTTGACCCTTCATACACGGGTGAAAGCGGTGGCTACCCGCGAAACGTCGCATCTCCGGATATCAACACCGAGGATTTCAGCGCGGCGGTTGATTTCTTAGGCCTGCAAAAAGAGGTGGATCGCAACCGTATCGGGTTGCTCGGCATCTGCGGATGGGGTGGCATGGCCTTAAACGACGCCGCGATGGACACACGTGTCAAGGCGGTGGCGAGCAGCGTGATGTATGACATGAGCCGTGCAATGGGGCATGGCGTGGGCGATGGCAAAGACCGCTATACCACTGCCGATCGTCGTGCCGTATTGCAGTATTTGAACATGCAGCGCTGGAAGGATGCTGAAAATGGCGCTTTCGCGCCAGGCGGGCATGATATTTACGTTGATGAGAAGGGCAACGTCACCGTTTCCGATCGTATTTTACCGGAAACTTTGCCAGCGAATTCTAATCCGGTATTGAAAGAGTTCTTTGATTATTACCGCATGCCGCGTGGTTTCCATGCGCGTTCGGTCAACTCAACCAGTGCCTGGAATGCAACCATGCCTCTGTCATTTATGAATATGCCGCTGCTGAGTTACGCTAATGAAGTTACTATCCCTACACTCATCGTGACCGGTGAAAAAGCCCATTCACGCTATTTTGCTGAAGATGCCTTTAAGGCAATCGGCAGCAAAGAGAAAGAGTTAGTGATTGTCCCCGAGGCAAACCATGTTGATCTGTACGACAACGTTGCGGGTAAGATCCCATTTGCCAAATTTGAGCAATTTTTCAAGGCAAACTTAAGATAACCCGAAAGGTTTACCAGGCCACCTGTCGTAAACGGGTGGCTTTTAACTGCCTGGTGTGATGCAGAATATGCCGCATCGCCCTATATTCTCACCCAACTATTATGTCGTTATTCCCTGAATAACTTCTGACCCGATTGCGCTTGAATCTGGCTGGTTCGATATTAAGGGGGGCTAATAATGTCCACTGTAAGTCTCAAACAATTATACGGAAAAACGCATGCATACTGGAGCGGCGTATTCGCCATGACGCTTTGCGTGTTTGTGCTGATCGCTTCTGAGTTTATGCCAGTCAGCCTGCTTACGCTCATTGCCCATGATTTGCACGTTACCGAAGGGCTGGCAGGGCAAGGAATTGCTGTCTCTGGTGCGCTGGCGGTGCTTACCAGTCTGACTATCTCCCGTATTGTCGGAGACCTGAATCGAAAATATCTTTTGCTGGGACTGACGGTCTTAATGGCCATATCGGGAATAATTATCACTATAGCACCTGACTATCCGGTTTATATGCTGGGGAGGGCTCTGATTGGTGTTGTCATTGGAGGGTTCTGGTCAATGTCGGCTGCAACCGCCATTCGGCTCGTGCCGCAGCACCAGGTTTCCCGCGCACTGGCAATTTTTAACGGCGGAAACGCACTGGCCACCGTTGTGGCAGCGCCACTTGGTAGCTATCTGGGGACAACCATCGGCTGGTGTGGGGCCTTTTTATGTCTGGTCCCCCTTGCGATAGCTGCGTTCATCTGGCAATGGGTCAGTCTGCCTCCGATGGAAAGTGATAAAACACAAAAGCCACAGAGATCTGTGCTTCGCCTGTTCAGCGTTGCCATCGTACCAACGGGACTGCTGGCCTGCGGACTCTTCTTTATGGGACAGTTTGCTTTATTTACCTACGTGCGCCTCTTTCTGGAGAGCGTCACCAGAGTGGGACCTTCTGATCTTTCTCTGATTTTGCTCGCAATAGGTGTAGCAGGCTTTGTCGGCACAATGATCGTCTCAACATTCCTGAACACCATATTTTATAAGACCTTAATAATGATCCCGTTGCTTATGGCAGCGATTACCGGTGCGTTACTGCTGGTCGGACACCATATCTGGGCTGTTGCCGTTTTACTCAGCCTGTGGGGGCTACTTGCGACAGCTGCGCCAACGGGGTGGTGGACATGGATAGCACGCGCGTTACCCGAAGATGCAGAGACGGGGGGAGGCCTCATGGTTGCAGTGATTCAGTTATCTATTGCACTTGGTTCAACGGCTGGAGGTCTGGTATTCGACAGTCTGGGATGGAGAAGTGCTTTTGGTTTAAGTGGTTTGTTACTTCTGGGAGCGGTAGCGATGACATGTGCCACATCCCGTCAAAACAGGAAGGCGCAGTAGCGCAATCCTTTTATTTCTGGCGTACGCTCTTTAAGGCATCCGGCTGAGAGGCTAATGATCACTCCTCGCTCACAACGGACCTTCAGCTCAGCCGCTCCGGCCGCTTCATGCCATGAATGTACGCAGCCAGTCAGAATATTAAGGTGCGGATTTCAGTTCACTTGCCAGCCCAGTGATACAGGACAGTAATGACCAACAATTTGATATTGATACAACAAGTTGCGGCCCCGGTTCGTGGGGGAGATGAAACGAAGGTAGCTGAAGTTACTGAAATGAAGAATTCAGAGAGACTGAATGATATGCCTCACCTTTAGTGAATAGTGTAAAAACGGGAGACTCTCACCCGAGATTATCCACTCATGCTCAATGTATAACTTTCGTGCCCCTCACAGGTAAGAGCCGGATACATTCGTTGTGTATGCTGCAGAATTGGTAACCGGGGCCCTGCAGTCTTTAACTCCATGTCTTGTGCTGCTCATTTGCCACAAAATCCTGGTACGTCTGCTCAATCATTTCATTCAGCAGTTTTTTTGGGGGGGGGGCTCCACGACTTCGGGCAATACTTTCAGGCTGTTTGTGGATTTTTCCGGACAGTTTCAGCGGGACGGAACCATCAGCACGTTCATCACGCCTTTTTTGTTGCTCCCTGGCACTTTTCAGTTCATCCACAATATAGCTGCTCTTCTCGCATTTTTGCCGATTTTAAAAATGCGAACAAAACATCCGTACATGATGTACAGATTAAACTGCCAGGGACTGGTGTCAGAAAACCTCCGGTTAGCCTGCTCTTTCCGGAATGTGCCGGTTATGAAAAACCGGAAATTCAGTCTCTGTTGTAAGATGTACCCTCTGATACTACGTTTTCGTTTTCTCTGTGTATTTAACTCACTGTATTTATTGTCTTTTTAAGCCTGACTGATATTCTCCGGTCATAGTGTGCCTGATAGACATCCCGTAACCTTCTCATTTTTATATAAAAATACCTGCACTGTCTTCAGCGCATCTGTCTCCTTTAAGTAAAAAATGTTTTCACGTATTGCTGTAAATTCATTTTAAATCAGTATGTTATCCTGATATTGCTGTCTCCTGGTTTGATGCGTAATCGTTCTGCCTTTCTGGATGATTCTGGTGCTTCCGGGTGCATTCTCCTCTGCACATGCAACAGTTCGTCATCGCCACGTGCCCAAAAGCATATAAAAACGAATCGAATCTGATCGTTTTTTCAATCGTTTTTCACAGGAATTTCGTAGGGTGTTCTCCGCTATAGCCTCCATATTTGCTGTCTTTTTCTTCATAAATCGTATGCAATATAACCAGTCTGTCAAGACATCTTCCCTGCTGTTGAGGTGACGATCTCATTTCTGGTCTTTTCCGGGAGAGAGACGGTCAGATGAGCGAGCCGGATTTACTGCCAGAGGTACTCCCCGCGGCAGAAAATAGTGCTCCTGTTTCCGCAATCCGGGATCGGCAACGTCCCATGGTTAATGCCACTTGCAGCGTCAGGCACTGCAGGTTTACGTCGTGATCTGATTTCTTCTGCACTTATCCCGATCACGGAAGTTCCCCCTGCGCAGACATCGGTTCCTGCCGACATCTCACAATACCGCCAGGCAGTCATGCAGTAACACCCGCAATGCGGTCTGCGGTTTTAAGCGCACTCTCCTGTATTCAGTGCACCGATAATGCATCATAGAAAGTCCGGGGGGAGTTACTGAATGTCTGTTAAGTGGTGCCGTGGGTGGAGACTGCTTACTTTTCCACAGTAACTGCAGTCATTCAGGATGCTCAGGAGAGAATATGTCAACGCCACGGGCCGGGCCATTTTCATGCCAGCCAGGATATTTTCAATATTGATGCTGTCTGCTTTTCACCATTTCATCCTCACTGACTGATGTTGTATTTTTGTGCAGCACTACAGATTTGCGTTTCTCTTTTAACTGGTCACGCTCTCCTTTGATATTCAGCGTGGTTGAGTGATGCAGCAGTTGATTCAGGATTGCTGTTGCCCTGCAACCACCATATCAACTTCTTCCCGGCATGCCGGCGCTGGTATCCAGGCCGGGTTTCGAAGTGAAGCGTTCCTGACGGACTCATTGATATCCGGGCCGGATGTAGTCATGCAGCATGGAACGTCTACCCGTATACACTGACGGCGTCCGGCCGTGTACATCTCTTCCGCGGTTCAGGGAGCGCTGTCGCCATGTACTTATTGTCACCAGGAGAGGCATGTACCGCAGCATGCCAGCTCAGCAGTGACAGGATGCCCTTAAGACATCCGTCATGGCTCAGTATGACGACGCCCCCGCTCTGCAGGTGAGCATGCGGGGCCGGGAGCAGCATTCCCGTATTTTGCCGCACCTTCCGGAAGCAACCGGCATCAGTTACGGTTATCGTCAACCGTTGTGCGGTATGCCAGGAGCACGTACTGATCCATCAGATCCGCCAGTGCTGCGTTCTGCTTCTGACGGTCGATGATCCATTCCCCCATCTCTTTTTCTGATTTACGTTTCAGGTTCTCCGTCCAGTCGTCAAGGCTGTTTCCGGTCATTAAATCAAGCCAGCAAAGCCAGATCAGTTTGAGGCGCAACTCAGTGCCACCAAACTGACGGAAGAGGCTGATCAGTTTATTTGCCAGAGAACGCTGCCTCAGACGTTCACATTCAGACAGCAGAATGCCTTCCAGCATCGGATGATGAACCAGCAGATGTTCGCTGGTGCATAAGTTCACCACCAGATCATCATCCAGGGGCGGCGTGGCCCGTTTGTCAGAGCCATAAATCAGCCGGTGCAGACTCCGGGGGACGATGGCAATCTCCGGTTTTTCACCATTGAATGACACCCACCCGGGCGTCAGATTATGGAAGTAGTGGATATTCGGATGACACACGCCCCAGGATACGGCGTGCCGGGTGAAGCCGGTCAGCCATTTCTGGTAGCTTTCGTGGAGCAGCTCGTAACGGGTCTGATACTGTGGTTTCATTTTCATATTCCTCACGGGGGATAACAGGCAGCAGAACGCCGCCGGCAGGCCGGAGATTGCGTCTGCTGTGGGTGAAGGGGCAGTGGTTAAAAATTACGGACGGGACTGTGCAATACGCGCCTGCAGCCAGGCTTCCACTTCACTTTTCAGCCAGCGGGAGCTGCGGCCAAGTTTGATGGGAGCCGGAAAGGCCCCATCCTTGATGAGCTTGTAAAACCACTTATCGGTCAGGCCGGTCAGCTGAGTGATAAACGCCATATCGACCATCTGGTCATCCATCAGCGAAACTGGGGGGGGTCATAAAAATCTCCTCCGGATGTTGTTAATCTCAACCGGCGTTGATGATGAAAACAACGCACCACCTTCACCGGCATAACAACCGGGGAGAAACGTAAAAAATCAGTAGGGGAATATTCCTGCCAGGAGAGAAACGGTTGTGTACAGGCAATACAGGTTGTCTGTTTTGTCAGTGAAGCCGGTATAAACGGAAGATGATTTTGTGTTGCCGGAATATGGGATGGTATTTTGTCGTGACGGAATCAGTATTTTCAGTGATGATTATTACTGCGCAGGGGAGTACCGGAGAGAAACCACGCCCTGTACCTGCCAGAGCGGTGGTTTGTATTGACTGAACGGAAGATAAAGCGAGGTAAACACTGTTGTGGTGAGCGGAGAAGACTGAGATTATTCTCTGTAATTACAAACAACAGTGATCTTATCCGGTTTTTTTACCGTTACGGGTTTCAGGGGATCAATTTTATAGACCGGGGTAATGACCACGCCGTAATTTATGGAGAAAAGCGGGATCCAGCAATAAACGTCAGGATATTTCTGTGTCTCCGGAATACCTTTTGTGCCAGAGGCCATCAGATCTTTAACGCTCACGAAAAATGACTTCCGCAGATCAAAAAAGTACTCGTTATATATCACATCCTTTGCCAGCAGGATGACTGCATTACCAACAGCCGATTTTACAGGTGTTTCATCAGGTGGATTATCGTGATTGTATATTGTTCTTTCTATATAAATAAAACAGGCATATTTCGTCTTCTCCCCGGATAGTTGCATCTGGTATTCGCAAATGTCTTTGATATACCGACTTTCAACCCTTCCAATCATCTTATCCCGGCGATAGTGTCTTTTATGTTTCAGCGCGTACAGAACACCATTTGAACTGTCAAACTCCAGGACACTTCTGGTGAAAAGTTTGTTTTCCCAGATCTCCAGACAATACTTCTCTGCACTGACGACATTGCGTTTGTGGGGAAGATCCCGTTGATACACTCCATTTAATAAGCGTGACTGCAGTTCGCCTGCAAGTTGATAGTAACAGTTAATGTCATTAAGGACAGGTGCTGTGGCGTTGAGTAATGTGTTGATTACCTTAGAGCGCGAAAGTTTGTGGGTATGACAGTACTCATCCACAATTCGCAGTGTCTCATCACTGGTCATATTGAAAGTTATACGTGTTGTCATGATGAAGTTTTCTGTTAATCATACTGGTTGATATGCATAACATTTCATAAAAAATACTGTTAATTCATATAATTGATTTTTTGACTGGTTTTATCCTCGTGTGGTGGAAAGCAGTATTACTGCCACTGTAGTCAGCATAAATCTATCACACAGAACCACCGAAAATGAAGCATTGCTCAGGGGGAAGCTGCCACTCGTATGAGTTCTCTGAACCATGATAACCAGTATTTTTCGTTTTGGGTGATTTGTTTATCGTTACAGCTACATACAGTTCATGTACCATTAAAAAATAATAAAGGTTAATTAGTATTATTTATAGAAGTATGTTTATGTAATTCTACCGTGTAAATGAACCCTGTAATTCTACCTTGTAAATACACCTTGTAACCAAGTCCTGTAGAAGTCTGTCTCATAGAAGTATCTGTGCAGTGATATTCTCTGTAGTAGTACTTGTAACTCTGTCCTTAACTCTCTCTTCAGTAATGTAGTCCCGCAACACCTGAATATAAATCTGTAATGTTCACACACTGACTGTAACGTGCTTTGTTAAGTAATGTCTGCTATTTTTTTCTGTTATTTTTCCTGTTGTTTTCTGTATTTTGTTGTATGGTGTAATAACTATTCTGAACCCGTCATCACCTTTATAGCTAAGAGTATGACTTCGCCAGTGTTGATACTGTGGATAACGGTGATTAAGGAATTACTGTTAATGATCTGTTCCTGCAGCTCACCTGATGAGTTTTGGTAGTAATACGTAAAAGAGTATGCCTCATGTCATTAAAAAGTCTTCCGGAGTGTTGTTTAACCCTGTACCTCTGTTACTCATGTAGTACGTTGCGGAAAGCTACGTTAATTGTAATATCTGGTTATGGCGTTATGCCTTCAGTATTAAAAACATCTTTTACCGGAGAAACTGGGAAGTGGAAAGGCTTTCGGGATAACGTCAGGCCATTATGACGATATTACGTTAATCACAGTACAAGATAACGAGAGGGTAATGGAATTTTAAACCAGAGTAGTTCCACTGTTGTTCACTGGAAAAAGTGATTTCCCACGCGCGTTATAAGCTTACTCCAGAGGAGATGGAAGCCTTCAACTCTGCGGTCGATCACCGGCTGGCAGAACTGACCATGAACAAACTTTACGATCGTGTTCCCGCTTCAGTCTGGAAATATGTTACCTGATAAATGTTTCTGATGAAGTACAGTCGTCACAATGACATCACTTCAGATATTATCTGCGCTGTGATTGACTGTCACGTATGCCGTTCTCTGTATGGTTCTGATACCCGGGTGTGGTCCCACTTTCTCTGTGGCGCCCGGGGAGTTGTGAACCTGCACGTCTTCGTGTGATAACGTTTTCTTCAAAAATTACGCCAGCGCTTCTTCCTGTGTTACAGAACACGAGGAAGAAACATGAAGACTTACAACACCAATCCCGGTTACGAAATGGATCCCCAGCTCCTGACACACTTTAACCAGCATCTGGATTCATTATTCGGGGTATATTCGAAACTGTTACCGTTCAGAATGGATTTTGCTTACCGAAAAAACACCCTCAGCTACAGATGTGCCTGCAGGTACGCCATGTGCGCGGAGATACTGCGACTGATTAACGAAGTGGGAGAGAAACTGGTCGGGTATGCCTGGGTAATGGAATATACGGAACGTAAAGGGCTTCACATTCATTTTGTGGGCTATCTGAACGGTCAGAGCCACAGGAGTTCGTATCTGGTATCCAGATTGATGGGTGTAGTGGTCAAGTAATACTGGCCACGGTTTTACAGTAAAAATGGTATCTGTTCTCTGACTCTTCCGGCGTCAGCCCTCCGTTATAATGGTGAGGCCTGA
>OATN01000378.1_pt1 | contig 15979 bp, 12 predicted proteins | sample 1501211 | NCBI WGS metagenome assembly OATN01 (sample SAMEA2579978, study PRJEB22360) | human gut metagenome | reverse complement strand
ATAACCCGGATGCGGCGCTGGCGTTAGAAAAAGCCCGCGCGTTCCCAGGTCTGAATGGCATGGATCTGGCAAAAGAAGTGACCACCGCAGAAGCCTATAGCTGGACACAAGGGAGCTGGACGTTGACCGGCGGCCTGCCAGAAGCGAAAAAAGAAGACGAGCTGCCGTTCCACGTCGTGGCTTATGATTTTGGTGCCAAGCGCAACATCCTGCGGATGCTGGTGGATAGAGGCTGTCGCCTGACCATCGTTCCGGCGCAAACTTCTGCGGAAGATGTGCTGAAAATGAATCCAGACGGCATCTTCCTCTCCAACGGCCCTGGCGACCCGGCCCCGTGCGATTACGCCATTACCGCCATCCAGAAATTCCTCGAAACCGATATTCCGGTCTTCGGCATCTGCCTCGGTCATCAGCTGCTGGCTCTGGCGAGCGGTGCGAAGACTGTCAAAATGAAATTTGGTCACCACGGCGGCAACCATCCGGTTAAAGATGTGGAGAAAAACGTGGTGATGATCACCGCCCAGAACCACGGTTTTGCGGTGGACGAAGCAACATTACCTGCAAACCTGCGTGTCACGCATAAATCCCTGTTCGACGGTACGTTACAGGGCATTCATCGCACCGATAAACCGGCGTTCAGCTTCCAGGGGCACCCGGAAGCCAGCCCAGGTCCACACGACGCAGCGCCGTTGTTCGACCACTTTATCGAGTTAATTGAGCAGTACCGTAAAACCGCTAAGTAATCAGGAGTAAAAGAGCCATGCCAAAACGTACAGATATAAAAAGTATCCTGATTCTGGGTGCGGGCCCGATTGTTATCGGTCAGGCGTGTGAGTTTGACTACTCTGGCGCGCAAGCATGTAAAGCCCTGCGCGAAGAGGGTTACCGCGTCATTCTGGTGAACTCCAACCCGGCGACCATCATGACCGACCCGGAAATGGCCGATGCGACCTACATCGAGCCGATTCACTGGGAAGTGGTACGCAAGATTATTGAAAAAGAGCGCCCGGACGCGGTGCTGCCAACGATGGGCGGTCAGACGGCGCTGAACTGCGCGCTGGAGCTGGAACGTCAGGGCGTGTTGGAAGAGTTCGGCGTCACCATGATTGGTGCCACTGCCGATGCGATTGATAAAGCAGAAGACCGCCGTCGTTTCGACGTAGCGATGAAGAAAATTGGTCTGGAAACCGCGCGTTCCGGTATCGCACACACGATGGAAGAAGCGCTGGCGGTTGCCGCTGACGTGGGCTTCCCGTGCATTATTCGCCCATCCTTTACCATGGGCGGTAGCGGCGGCGGTATCGCTTATAACCGTGAAGAGTTTGAAGAAATTTGCGCCCGCGGTCTGGATCTCTCTCCGACCAAAGAGTTGCTGATTGATGAGTCGCTGATCGGCTGGAAAGAGTACGAGATGGAAGTGGTGCGTGATAAAAACGACAACTGCATCATCGTCTGCTCTATCGAAAACTTCGATGCGATGGGCATCCACACCGGTGACTCCATCACTGTCGCGCCAGCCCAGACGCTGACTGACAAAGAATATCAAATCATGCGTAACGCCTCGATGGCGGTGCTGCGTGAAATCGGCGTTGAAACTGGTGGTTCCAACGTCCAGTTTGCGGTTAACCCAAAAAACGGTCGCCTGATTGTTATCGAAATGAACCCGCGCGTGTCCCGTTCTTCGGCGCTGGCGTCGAAAGCCACCGGCTTCCCGATTGCCAAAGTGGCGGCGAAACTGGCGGTGGGTTACACCCTCGACGAACTGATGAACGACATCACTGGCGGGCGTACTCCTGCCTCCTTTGAGCCGTCCATCGATTACGTGGTTACCAAAATTCCTCGCTTCAACTTCGAGAAATTCGCCGGTGCTAACGACCGTCTGACCACTCAGATGAAATCGGTTGGCGAAGTGATGGCGATTGGTCGCACGCAGCAGGAGTCCCTGCAAAAAGCGCTGCGCGGCCTGGAAGTGGGCGCAACTGGCTTCGACCCGAAAGTCAGCCTGGACGACCCGGAAGCGCTGACCAAAATCCGCCGCGAACTGAAAGATGCTGGCGCAGAGCGTATCTGGTACATCGCCGATGCTTTCCGCGCGGGCCTGTCTGTGGACGGCGTCTTCAACCTGACCAACATTGACCGCTGGTTCCTGGTACAGATTGAAGAACTGGTGCGTCTGGAAGAGAAAGTGGCGGAAGTGGGCATCACTGGCCTGAACGCTGAATTCCTGCGCCAGCTGAAACGCAAAGGCTTTGCCGATGCGCGCTTGGCAAAACTGGCGGGCGTACGCGAAGCGGAAATCCGTAAGCTGCGTGACCAATATGACCTGCACCCGGTCTACAAGCGCGTGGATACCTGTGCGGCAGAGTTTGCCACCGACACCGCTTACATGTACTCCACTTATGAAGAAGAGTGCGAAGCGAATCCGTCTACCGACCGTGAAAAAATCATGGTGCTTGGCGGCGGTCCAAACCGTATCGGTCAGGGTATCGAATTCGACTACTGCTGCGTACACGCCTCGCTGGCGCTGCGTGAAGACGGTTACGAAACCATTATGGTTAACTGTAACCCGGAAACCGTCTCTACCGACTACGACACTTCCGATCGTCTCTACTTCGAGCCGGTAACTCTGGAAGATGTGCTGGAAATCGTGCGTATTGAGAAGCCGAAAGGCGTTATCGTTCAGTACGGCGGTCAGACCCCGCTGAAACTGGCGCGTGCACTGGAAGCCGCTGGCGTACCGGTTATCGGCACCAGCCCGGATGCTATCGACCGTGCGGAAGACCGTGAACGCTTCCAGCATGCGGTTGACCGTCTGAAACTGAAACAACCGGCGAACGCCACCGTTACTGCTATTGAAATGGCAGTTGAGAAGGCAAAAGAGATTGGCTACCCGCTGGTGGTGCGTCCGTCTTACGTTCTCGGCGGTCGGGCGATGGAAATCGTCTATGACGAAGCTGACCTGCGTCGCTACTTCCAGACGGCGGTTAGCGTGTCTAACGATGCGCCAGTGTTGCTGGATCATTTCCTTGATGACGCAGTAGAAGTTGACGTGGATGCCATCTGCGACGGCGAAATGGTGCTGATTGGCGGCATTATGGAGCACATCGAGCAGGCGGGCGTGCACTCCGGTGACTCCGCATGTTCTCTGCCAGCCTACACCTTAAGTCAGGAAATTCAGGATGTGATGCGCCAGCAGGTGCAGAAACTGGCCTTCGAATTGCAGGTGCGCGGCCTGATGAACGTGCAGTTTGCGGTGAAAAACAACGAAGTCTACCTGATTGAAGTTAACCCGCGTGCGGCGCGTACCGTTCCGTTCGTCTCCAAAGCCACCGGCGTACCGCTGGCAAAAGTGGCGGCGCGTGTGATGGCTGGCAAATCGCTGGCTGAGCAGGGCGTAACCAAAGAAGTTATCCCGCCGTACTACTCGGTGAAAGAAGTGGTGCTGCCGTTCAATAAATTCCCGGGCGTTGACCCGCTGTTAGGGCCAGAAATGCGCTCTACCGGGGAAGTCATGGGCGTGGGCCGCACCTTCGCTGAAGCGTTTGCCAAAGCGCAGCTGGGCAGCAACTCCACCATGAAGAAACACGGTCGTGCGCTGCTTTCCGTGCGCGAAGGCGATAAAGAACGCGTGGTGGACCTGGCGGCAAAACTGCTGAAACAGGGCTTCGAGCTGGATGCGACCCACGGCACGGCGATTGTGCTGGGCGAAGCGGGTATCAATCCGCGTCTGGTAAACAAGGTGCATGAAGGCCGTCCGCACATTCAGGACCGTATCAAGAATGGCGAATATACCTACATCATCAACACCACCTCAGGCCGTCGTGCGATTGAAGACTCCCGCGTGATCCGTCGCAGTGCGCTGCAATATAAAGTGCATTATGACACCACCCTGAACGGTGGTTTCGCTACCGCGATGGCGCTGAATGCCGATGCGACTGAAAAAGTAATTTCGGTGCAGGAAATGCACGCACAGATCAAATAATAGCGTGTCATGGCGGATATTTTTCATCCGCTAATTTGATCGAATAACTAATACGGTTCTCTGATGAGGACCGTATTTTTTTGCCCATTAAGTAAATCTTTTGGGGAATCGATATTTTTGATGACATAAGCAGGATTTAGCTCACACTTATCGACGGTGAAGTTGCATACTATCGATATATCCACAATTTTAATATGGCCTTGTTTAATTGCTTCAAAACGAGTCATAGCCAGACTTTTAATTTGTGAAACTGGAGTTCGTATGTGTGAAGGATATGTTGAAAAACCACTCTACTTGTTAATCGCCGAATGGATGATGGCTGAAAATCGGTGGGTGATAGCAAGAGAGATCTCTATTCATTTCGATATTGAACACAGCAAGGCGGTTAATACCCTGACTTATATTCTGTCGGAAGTCACAGAAATAAGCTGCGAAGTTAAGATGATCCCTAATAAGCTGGAAGGGCGGGGATGCCAGTGTCAGCGACTGGTTAAAGTGGTCGATATCGATGAGCAAATTTACGCGCGCCTGCGCAATAATAGTCGGGAAAAATTAGTCGGCGTAAGAAAGACACCGCGTATTCCTGCCGTTCCGCTCACGGAACTTAACCGCGAGCAGAAGTGGCAGATGATGTTGTCAAAGAGTATGCGTCGTTAATTTTATCTCGTTGATACCGGGCGTCCTGCTTGCCAGATACGATGTTGTAGCATCTTATCCAGCAACCAGGTCGCATCCGGCAAGATCACCGTTTAGGCGTCACATCCGTCGTCCCCTGCAAACGGGGGCGATTTTCCTCCATTTGCCTCAGTGGCTGTGTTTCATGTAACGATGCATGACAGCGCCCGACAAGATCCTGATACTCTTTGGTATTCAACCGTTTCCAGTGTAACTCGTCGTCACTAACAGTGCGTACAGCGCGGGCTGGCGTACCCATCAACAACTGGCGTTTCTCGCCGTGAAAGCCTGCTTTGACAAAGCTCATGGCGGCAACAATGCTCTCTTCGCCAATGACCGCGCCATCCATAATCACGCTGTTCATCCCGACCAATGCATCGCGACCAATCACACAACCATGCAGGATCGCTCCGTGCCCGATATGGCCGTTTTCCCCAACGATGGTGTCAGTGTCGCAGTAGCCATGCATAATGCAGCCATCCTGAATATTGGCTCCCGTTTGCACGATCAACCGCCCGTAGTCACCACGCAGTGAGGCGAGTGGGCCAATGTAGACACCGGCTCCCACAATCACATCGCCAATCAAGACTGCACTGGGATGGACAAACGCCGTCGGGTGAACCACCGGAATTAACCCCTCAAAGGCGTAATAGCTCACGGTTGTTAACGTCCTTTCCACACCGGATCGCGCTTCTCGGCAAACGCCAGCGGCCCTTCAATGGCATCTTCCGAATGCAGAACCGATGGATAGTGTTTCAACACGCCGCTGCGAATATAGCGATACGCTTCTTCTACCGGCATTTCGCTGGTGGTGCGGTAGATCTCTTTCAGCGCCGCAATCGCCAGCGGGGCGCTGTTAACCAGCTGCTGAGCCAGTTCGCGGGCGTTATCCATCAGTTCCGCCTGGCTAACCACGCGGTTGACTATCCCCCAACGCAGCGCCTCTTCTGCGCCCATTCGTCTGCCGGTCATCACCATTTCATTGACGATGGCAGGCGGCAGGATCTTCGGCAGACGCAGCACGCCGCCGCTGTCAGGAACGATGCCCAGTTTGGCTTCCGGCAGGGCGAAGCTGGCGTTATCGGCACAAACAATAAAATCTGCCGCCAGCGCCAGTTCGAAACCGCCGCCAAAGGCGTAGCCGTTCACAGCTGCGATAACCGGTTTGTTGAGATTGAAAATTTCGGTTAATCCCGCAAAACCACCCGGGCCAAAGTCAGCATCCGGTGCTTCGCCTTCTGCTGCCGCTTTTAAATCCCAGCCCGCGGAAAAGAATTTCTCTCCGGCACCGGTAATAATGGCGACACGTAATTGCGGATCGTCACGGAAATTTAGAAATACTTCGCCCATTTCAAAGCTGGTTTTTGCATCAATAGCATTCGCTTTTGGGCGATCAAGGGTAATTTCCAGAATTGATCCATTGCGGGTCAGATGTAATGATTCACTCATTCCTTTTCTCCATTTTTGCTTTTTCAGGGACGACAACATCCCTGCAAAAAATGCATATTGTTTTAGAGCGTGATTATTAGCTGGCAGGGTAGTTCCCTGCCGTTTCATTTATTTCAGATTCTTTCTAATTATTTTCCCCGAGCAATTACGTGGCAGATCTTTTCTGATCTCCAGATAAGAGGGCACTTTAAATTTCGCCATATTTTGTTCGCAGAAGCGAAAAAATTCCTCTTCGCTCAATGTTTCACCTTCATTCAGCACCACAAATGCTTTGATGGCTTCATCGCGAATCGAATCTTTAATACCCACAACCACGATGTCCTGAATTTTCGGATGGGTGGCGATGATATTTTCCAGCTCCACGCAGGAGACATTCTCGCCACCGCGTTTGATCATATTGCAGCGGCGATCGACGAAATAAAAAAAGCCTTCTTCGTCGCGGTATCCGGTATCGCCGGTATGCAGCCAGCCATCAGCTTCCAGCACTTTTGCAGTGGCTTTCGGGTTGAGAAAATACTCTTTGAAGATGGTTTTCCCTGGTACGCCTTTAATACAGATTTCACCGATCTCACCTGCCGGGAGCGGGCGATTGTGATCGTCGCGGATCTCCGCTTCGTAGCAAAACCCCGCCCGACCAATCGACGGCCAGCGTCGTTTATCGCCAGGGCGATCGCCGATAATGCCCACAATGGTTTCCGTCATCCCATAAGACGTCAGCAAGCGAACGCCGAAGCGTTCACAAAATGCGTCTTTTTCCTGCTCCGACAAGTTGAGATAAAACATCACTTCCCGCAGGCGGTGTTGCCGATCGTTCGCTGAAGGCGGCTGCACCATCAACGTACGAATCATCATCGGAATACATTCGGTAATGGTGGCGCGGTACTTCTGTACCTGTCCCCAGAAGGCGCGGGCGCTGTATTTCTCGACCAGCACAAAGGTGGCCCCGGCAGAAAACGCCGCCATCGCCGCAGTACACTGGCAATCGATATGAAACGCAGGCATTACCGTCAGGTAGACGTCATCGTCACGCAGTGCACACTGCCAGGCGGAGTAATATCCAGCGAAGCGCAGGTTGTAATGGGTAATCACCACACCTTTCGGTCGGGAGGTGGTGCCGGAGGTGAAGAGAATTTCCGCCGTATCGTCAGTCGATAGCGGCGGTGCATAGCACAAGGTGGCAGGTAGTTGATTTTTCAGTTGAGTAAACGAACTCACGCCATCATCAGCGGGAAGTGCCACATCTGTCAGGCAAATGTGCCGCAATTGAGTGGCATCTTCCTGCTGAATCTGTTGATACATAGGATAGAATTGCGCACTGGTCACCAGCAGGCACGCCTGGCTATTTTGCAGGATCCACGTGCTTTCCTCGCGTAACAGGCGGGCGTTAATCGGCACCATAATCGCGCCAATTTTTGCCAGCCCGAACCAGCAAAAGATAAATTCCGGGCAGTTGTCGAGATGTAGTGCAACCTTGTCGCCTTTGCGAATCCCCAGCGTATAAAACAGGTTTGCCGTGCGGTTAATCTCCTGATTTAACTCAAGATAACTATACCGGTTAACGACTCCGCCGCTGGATTCACAAATCAGCGCCGTTTTATGACCGTAAACGTCCGCAAGATCGTCCCACATTTGACGTAGATGTTGTCCGCCAATGATATCCATTGCACCTCTATCCATTTTTGTTCGTTTGCTATTGGGCGGGCGCTAGTCAGGCAAGCCGACTGACGCCACGCGTTTAGTCCTCAACTTTGGCCAGACCTTTGCTGACCAACTCCTGAATGTCGTTTTCGCTGTAGCCGATATTTTTCAAAATGGCAGCCGTGTCCATGCCATGTGAGGGCATTCCGCGCCAGATTTGTCCGGGGTTATTTTTGAATTTCGGCATGATGTTCGGCCCTTTGCAGGTGCGACCATCCATCGTTTGCCACTGAGTGATTGATTCACGGGCAACATACTGTGGATTGCTTTCCAGTTCCGGTACGGTCAGTACTTTGGCACAGGCGATATTCAGTTCGGCAAAGCGTTCTTTAACTTCTGCGATGGTATGTGCCGCCAGCCAGGCATCGAGTTTCTCTTCTACCAGTGGGCCGTAAGGGCATTCGATACGGTGGATAAGCTGAGTGCCTTCCGGGATTTCCGGCGTACCGAGCAGATGTGCGAGGCCAATATCTTTAAAGCACTCTTCAATTTGGGTAATGCCCACCAGTTCCATCACGATGTAGCCGTCGGCGCATTTATACAGACCGCAACCGGCGTAGTAGGGATCTTTACCTTTGCTCATGCGCGGGCACATTTCGCCGCCGTTGAAGTAATCCATCATGAAGTACTGGCCCATACGCAGCATCACTTCATACATGGCGATGTCGATACTTTCGCCTTTACCGGTTTCACGCGCTTTATGCAGTGCTGCCAGCGCCGCCGTGGTGGCGGTCAGGCCAGAAAAGTAATCGGCGGTATACGGGAAGGCAGGCATTGGCTGGTCAACATCACCGTTCTGAATCAGGTAACCACTGAAGGCCTGGGCGATGGTGTTATAGGCCGGAAGATTGGTGTACTCCTCGGTGCCGTACTGACCAAAACCGGACAGGTGAGCGATAACCAGTTTCGGGTTGTGCTGCCACAGTACTTCATCGGTAATGCCACGACGGGCAAAGGCCGGACCTTTACTGGCTTCGATGAAGATATCGGTGGTTTCCATTAATTTCAGAAACGCTTCGCGGCCTTCATCTTTGAAAATATTTAACGACAGCGCGTGCAAATTGCGGCGGGAGAGCTGCGGGTAGTTCGGTTGAACGCGAATGGTGTCGGCCCAGGCGACGTTCTCGATCCAGATAACTTCCGCACCCCATTCTGCGAACATTTGCCCGGCGAACGGCCCGGCGATTTCGATACCGGAGAAGACAACGCGCAATCCGGCCAACGGCCCGAATTTCGGCATGGGTAGATGATCCATTATTAGCTCCTGAAAAATTTATGTAGCGCATGACTGCCGGATGCGGCGTAAACGCTTTATCCGGCCTACATTTGTGCTCCCGTAGGCCTGATAAGACGCATTAGCGTCGCATCAGGCAGCGCACGGACTTAGCGGTATTGCTTCAGCACCGCGCGACCCAGCGTCAGGATCTGCATTTCGTCAGATCCCCCGGAGACGCGGTCTACACGCAGGTCACGCCAGAAGCGGCTGATGCGGTGGTTGCCCGCAATCCCGACACCGCCCAGCACCTGCATTGCGCTATCCACCACTTCAAATGCCGCATTGGCGCAGAAGTATTTGCACATCGCTGCATCGCCAGAGGTGATGGTGCCGTTGTCTGCTTTCCACGCTGCTTCATACAGCATGTTTTTCATGGAGTTTAATTTGATCGCCATGTGGGCGAATTTTTCCTGAATCAACTGGAAACGACCAATAGCCTCGCCAAACTGCACGCGCTGGTTGGCGTAGCGCGCCGCATCTTCAAAGGCGCACATCGCCGTACCGTAGTTGGTCAGGGCTACCAGGAAACGTTCATGGTCGAACTCTTCTTTGACGCGATTAAAGCCGTTACCTTCCCGACCGAACATGTCTTTCTCGTCCAGTTCCACATCGTCAAAGGTGATTTCACAGCAGCTATCCATACGCAGACCGAGCTTCTCAAGTTTGGTCACTTTGATGCCCGGTTTGCTCATATCAACAAACCATTCGGTGTAGACAGGTTTGTCCGGAGAAGCCCCGTCGCGCGCCATCACCACGATGTACGGGGTGTAGGCGCTACTGGTAATAAAACACTTACTACCATTAAGATAAATCTTACCATTTCTACGGGTATAAGTCGTTTTCAGGCTACCCACGTCGGAGCCCGCGCCCGGTTCGGTAATCGCTGAGTTCCACATCTGCTTACCGGTGCCGCGGAAAGCCATAATCTTGTCGATCTGCTCTTGTGTGCCTTCGCGCAGGAAGGTATTGAACCCGCCCGGCAGCTGGTACAGTACATAGGTTGGTGCCCCCAGACGTCCCAGCTCCATCCACACGGCGGCGAGAGTAACAAACCCCGCGTCCAGACCACCGTGCTCTTCAGGGATCAGCAGACTGTCGATACCCATATCCGCCAGTGCTTTGACAAAACGTTCCGGGTAGACGCTGTCACGGTCGCACTCGGCAAAATAGGCCTCCCAGTTTTCGCTGGCCATCAGTTCGCGGATACCGGCGACAAACAGTTCCTGCTCATCATTTAAATTAAAATCCATCTTTCAACCTCTTGATATTTTGGGGGTTAATTAATCTTTCCAGTTCTGTTTCGCGTCTTTAATAAAGGAGAGCGTCACCATAATGTTGACGAAGAACAGCGGGCATCCTCCGGCGATAATGGCGGTTTGAATCGGTTTCAGGCCGCCGAGCGCCAGCAGAACAATACCGATAATGCCAACCAGAATTGACCAACCGATACGCACCAGCAGCGGCGGCTCTTCACCATCGCGTACTTCGCGGCAAGTGGACATCGCCAGGGTATAAGAGCAGGCGTTAACCAGCGTAACGGTGGCAATAAAGCAGAGGATGAAGAAGCCCCACATGGTGGCGGTGCTGAGCGGCAGAGCGGCCCAGGTTTCGATGATGGCGCGCGCCACACCGTACTGTTCGATCAGATTTGGAATGTTGATGATGTTTTTATCTATCAACAGCAGAGTGTTACTACCGAGTACAGTCCACAGGATCCAGGTGGATGCTGTCAGCCCCATCACCATGCCGAAGCACAGTTCACGCACAGTACGACCACGGGAGATGCGGGCGAGGAAGATACTCATCTGGATGGCGTAAATCACCCACCATGCCCAGTAGAACACGGTCCAGCCCTGCGGGAAGCCGCCTTTAGCGATGGGATCGGTATAGAACAACATGCGCGGCAGATACATCAGCAACATCCCCACCGAATCGGTGAAGTAGTTCATGATGAAGCTGGCACCGCTGACGATGAACACCCAACCCAGCATCAGGAAGCTCAGGTAACTACGCACGTCACTGGCGATACGTACCCCTTTTTGCAGACCGCAGGCGACGCAAATGGCGTTGAGGATAATCCAGCAGGTAATGATGATAGCGTCCAGTTGCAGGGTATGCGGAATGCCAAACAACCATTGCATACACTCGGTCACCAGCGGCGTGGCAAGGCCCAGACTGGTACCCATCGCGAAGATCAAGGCGACGAGATAGAAGTTGTCGACGATGGTACCGAACAACCCTTTGGCGTGTTTTTCACCTACCAGCGGCACCAGTGTCGAGCTGGGGCGAATCACTTCCATTTTGCGGACAAAGAAGAAGTAAGCGAAGGCGACTGAAAGGAAGCTGTAAGTGGCCCACGGCAGAGGTCCCCAGTGGAACAAGCTGTAAGCCAGCCCCAACTCTTTCGCTCCTGTCGAGTTCGGTTCTAAGCCAAACGGCGGGGTGGAGATGTAGTAGTAGATCTCAATCGATCCCCAGAACAGTACGGCAGCAGACGTACAGGAGGCGAACATCATAAAGATCCAACTGGCGGTGCTAAATTCTGGCGGTTCGTTACCTAAACGCTTTTTGGCATACGGGCCAAACACCAGCCAGAACCAACCGAAAAGCATCACCACCATATACCATTCAAATGCCCATCCCCATACATTGGTGACGTAACTGAATACAGCATTAATAACGACATTCGCCGCATCCAGATCTCTGACTGTAAGCCAACAAAGTATGCCGACGATTATTAACGGCGGAAAGAAAACCTTCGGTTCTATTCCCGTTTTTCTCTTTTCATTCTTCATGAGTTAATTCCACTGTGAAAACGAATATTTATTTTGCGCTCCCGTTTGTTTTATTTTTGTTAACATTTAATATAATTATTATTAACCTCGTGGACGCGTTAATGGCTAACTCATAATGGGTATTCAATAAGCTGTATTCTGTGATTTGTGTCACATTTTTGTTTCGGGTGAATAGAGGACGTTTTTCTGTTAATTTTGGTTATTAATCAGTTTGTTATGTTCTTTTGTGGGTAAAAAAATAGCATCTGACTTTCAATATTGGTGATCTATAAAACAATATTGAAAATTTCTTTTTGCTACGCCATGTTTTCAATATTGGTGAGGAACTTAACAATATTGAAAGTTGGATTTATCTGCGTGTGACATTTTCAATATTGGTGATTAAAGTTTTATTTCCAAATTAAAGGGCGTGATATCTGTAATTAACACCACCGATATGAACGACGTTTCCTTCATGATTTCTGGAGATGCAATGAAGATTATTACTTGCTATAAGTGCGTGCCTGATGAACAGGATATTGCGGTCAATAATGCTGATGGTTCATTAGACTTCAGCAAAGCCGATGCCAAAATAAGCCAATACGATCTCAACGCTATTGAAGCGGCTTGCCAGCTAAAGCAACAGGCAGCAGAGGCGCAGGTGACAGCCTTAAGTGTGGGCGGTAAAGCCCTGACCAACGCCAAAGGGCGTAAAGATGTGCTATCGCGCGGCCCGGATGAACTGATTGTGGTGATTGATGACCAGTTCGAGCAGGCACTGCCGCAACAAACGGCGAGCGCACTGGCTGCAGCCGCCCAGAAAGCAGGCTTTGATCTGATCCTCTGTGGCGATGGTTCTTCCGACCTTTATGCCCAGCAGGTTGGTCTGCTGGTGGGCGAAATCCTCAATATTCCGGCAGTTAACGGCGTCAGCAAAATTATCTCCCTGACGGCAGATACCCTCACCGTTGAGCGCGAACTGGAAGATGAAACCGAAACCTTAAGCATTCCGCTGCCTGCGGTTGTTGCTGTTTCCACTGATATCAACTCCCCACAAATTCCTTCGATGAAAGCCATTCTTGGCGCGGCGAAAAAGCCAGTCCAGGTATGGTTGGCGGCGGATATTGGTTTTAACGCCGTGGACGTCTGGTCTGAACAACAGGTTGCCGCGCCGAAACAGCGCGAGCGTCAGCGCATCGTGATTGAAGGCGACGGCGAAGAACAGATCGCCGCATTTGCTGAAAATCTTCGCAAAGTCATTTAATTACAGGGGATGCTATGAACACGTTTTCTCAAGTCTGGGTATTCAGCGATACCCCTTCTCGTCTGCCGGAACTGATGAACGGTGCGCAGGCTTTAGCTAATCAAATCAACACCTTTGTCATCAATGATGCCGACGGCGCACAGGCAATCCAGCTCGGCGCAAATCATGTCTGGAAATTAAACGGCAAACCGGACGATCGGATGATCGAAGATTACGCCGGTGTCATGGCTGACACTATTCGCCAGCACGGCGCAGACGGCCTGGTGCTGTTGCCAAACACCCGTCGCGGCAAATTACTGGCGGCAAAACTGGGTTATCGCCTTAAAGCGGCGGTGTCTAACGATGCCAGCACCGTCAGCGTACAGGACGGTAAAGCGACAGTGAAACACATGGTTTACGGCGGTCTGGCGATTGGCGAAGAACGCATTGCCACGCCGTATGCGGTACTGACCATCAGCAGCGGCACGTTCGATGCGGCTCAGCCAGACGCGTCACGCACTGGCGAAACGCACACCGTGGAGTGGCAGGCTCCGGCTGTGGCGATTACCCGCACGGCAACTCAGGCACGCCAGAGCAACAGCGTCGATCTCGACAAAGCCCGTCTGGTGGTCAGCGTCGGTCGTGGCATTGGAAGCAAAGAGAACATTGCGCTGGCAGAACAGCTTTGCAAGGCGATAGGTGCGGAGTTGGCCTGTTCTCGTCCGGTGGCGGAAAACGAAAAATGGATGGAGCACGAACGCTATGTCGGTATCTCCAACCTGATGCTGAAACCTGAACTGTACCTGGCGGTGGGGATCTCCGGGCAGATCCAGCACATGGTTGGTGCTAATGCATCGCAAACCATTTTCGCCATCAACAAAGATAAAAATGCGCCGATCTTCCAGTACGCGGATTACGGCATTGTTGGCGACGCCGTGAAGATCCTTCCGGCGCTGACCGCAGCTTTAGCGCGTTGATCCACTCTGGCAGGGCTGCATTACGGCTCTGCCGCTGACAGGGAGCTCTTATGTCCGAAGATATCTTTGACGCCATCATCGTCGGTGCAGGGCTTGCCGGTTCGGTTGCCGCACTGGTGCTCGCCCGCGAAGGGGCGCAAGTGTTAGTTATCGAGCGTGGCAATTCCGCAGGTGCCAAGAACGTTACTGGCGGGCGTCTCTATGCCCACAGTCTGGAACACATTATTCCAGGTTTCGCCGACTCCGCCCCCGTAGAACGCCTGATCACCCATGAAAAACTCGCGTTTATGACGGAAAAGTCAGCGATGACTATGGACTACTGCAACGGTGACGAAACCTCGCCATCCCAGCGTTCTTACTCCGTTTTGCGCAGTAAATTTGATGCCTGGTTGATGGAGCAGGCCGAAGAAGCGGGCGCGCAGTTAATTACCGGGATCCGCGTCGATAACCTCGTACAGCGCGATGGCAAAGTCGTCGGTGTAGAAGCCGATGGCGATGTGATTGAAGCGAAAACGGTGATCCTTGCTGATGGGGTGAACTCCATCCTTGCCGAAAAGTTGGGGATGGCAAAACGCGTTAAACCGACGGATGTGGCGGTTGGCGTGAAGGAACTGATCGAGTTACCGAAGTCGGTAATCGAAGACCGTTTTCAGTTGCAGGGTAATCAGGGCGCGGCTTGCCTGTTTGCGGGATCACCTACTGATGGCCTGATGGGCGGCGGTTTTCTTTATACCAATGAAAACACCCTGTCGCTGGGGCTGGTTTGTGGTCTGCATCATCTGCATGACGCGAAAAAATCGGTGCCGCAAATGCTGGAAGATTTCAAACAACATCCGGCCGTTGCACCGCTGATCGCGGGTGGCAAGCTGGTGGAATATTCCGCTCACGTAGTGCCGGAAGCAGGCATCAACATGCTGCCGGAGTTGGTTGGTGACGGCGTATTGATTGCCGGTGATGCCGCCGGAATGTGTATGAACCTCGGTTTTACCATTCGCGGTATGGATCTGGCGATTGCCGCCGGGGAAGCCGCAGCAAAAACCGTGCTTTCAGCGATGAAAAGCGACGATTTCAGTAAGCAAAAACTCGCGGAATATCGTCAGCATCTGGAGAGTGGCCCGCTGCGCGATATGCGCATGTACCAGAAACTACCGGCGTTCCTTGATAACCCACGCATGTTTAGCGGCTACCCGGAACTGGCGGTGGGCGTGGCGCGTGACCTGTTCACCATTGACGGCAGTGCGCCGGAACTGATGCGCAAGAAAATCCTCCGCCACGGCAAGAAAGTGGGCTTCATCAATCTGATCAAGGATGGCATGAAAGGAGTGACCGTTTTATGACTTCTCCCGTCAATGTGGACGTCAAACTGGGCGTCAATAAATTCAATGTCGATGAAGAGCATCCACACATTGTTGTGAAGGCCGATGCCGATAAACAGGCCCTGGAGCTGCTGGTGAAAGCGTGCCCCGCAGGTCTGTACAAGAAGCAGGATGACGGCAGTGTGCGCTTCGATTACGCCGGATGTCTGGAGTGCGGCACCTGTCGCATTCTGGGGCTGGGGTCGGCGCTGGAACAGTGGGAATACCCGCGCGGCACCTTTGGTGTGGAGTTCCGTTACGGCTGATGTTGGTTTGATACGTAACGCCGTACTGACTCTCATTGCAAAAAACAGGAATAATCCATGCAACCGTCCAGAAACTTTGACGATCTTAAATTCTCCTCTATTCACCGCCGCATTTTGCTGTGGGGAAGCGGTGGTCCGTTTCTGGATGGTTATGTACTGGTAATGATTGGCGTGGCGCTGGAGCAACTGACTCCGGCGCTAAAACTGGACGCTGACTGGATTGGCTTGCTGGGCGCGGGAACGCTCGCCGGGCTGTTCGTTGGCACATCGCTGTTTGGCTATAT
>OATN01000365.1_pt1 | contig 16611 bp, 14 predicted proteins | sample 1501211 | NCBI WGS metagenome assembly OATN01 (sample SAMEA2579978, study PRJEB22360) | human gut metagenome | reverse complement strand
AGGCCATCGAGCTGGGGGTGGTCGTGGGGGGGGCGCCGCCGGTATCGGATACTGTCGCTGTTGCGCAGGTACCCGTAGTAGGAGCAGCAGCGCCGCGCGAGCCGTTCGGTCATGGGCCGGCGTCTGGCGCGGCTGAAGGTGCGGCGGGCGCGGAGGAACACGCCGCTGCGGATGTTGACGCGCCCGTGGGGCCGGAACGTGTAGCCGACCATGTCGATGGGTTCGAGGTCGAGACGTTTGCAGTTCCATTCCTCGTGCACGTCGAGTCTGAGCCGGTCTTTGAGGTAGCGGACGGTGCGGCGGGCGGCGATCTTCAGATCTCGTTTGGAGGTGCCGATGAGCAGCAGGTCGTCCATGTACCACAGTTGGTGCGTGATGAGCCGGCGGCGGGTGATCTCGCCGGTGCGCCGGCTGGTGCGTTCGATGGTCATGGCCGGCGATTCGATCCAGTGGTAGGCGCGGCTCAGGTAGTAGTTGGCGAGCCATTGGCTGAGGTAGCTGCCGATGTTGAGCCCGTTGTCGCCCTGGTACCGGTCGATGAGGTGGAACACGAGGCGCAGCAGGATCGGGTCGCCGACGTCGCGCGTGAGCATCGCCTTCAATGTGGGGCGGTCGATGCTGGGATAGTATTTGCGCACGTCGAGCTTCACGAACCATTTGCTGGATCGTTCGCGTGTCCATCGTTTGATCGCGCGGCGGGCGTCGATGGTGCCGCGATTGGGGATGCTGGCGGTCTGCCATCGTCCCACCTTCGCGTCGAACAACGGTTGCAGGGCCATGACGGCCACATGGTCGTAGATTTGGTGCCTGACCGATTCGCGGCCGATGACGCGATGCTTGTTGCTGATCGGTTCGACGCGGTTGAAGTAGGCGATCCGTGTGTCGTGGTATCGGCCTTCGCGTATCTCGTCGCCGATTTGGCTGGCGAGCCGGTCGAGGTCTGGGTGGGTTTCGAGGAAGCGTGTGACGTCTCGGCGGCTTCGTTTGCCTTTGAGGTAGTGGTCTATGGCTTGGCGCACGAACGTGGGGGTTTCGCAATGGGTGTGTTTGCAATGGGTTTTCAGAGCGTTTCCTATCTGGACTATGCCGGCGTTCGACGGTGCTGGATGGGTTCGCCTACCGGCCGGGTGCTCGGTTTGATTTTCGGCTGGGCCGTGGCTTGCCCTCTCACTGGCTGGCGTGGAGGGTAGTTGTGGCGTAATGATCGTGTTGACAGGATTGACCGGATATGCGGCCCCCGATGTTCCACCTGCGATTCGCGAGGTCGTTCCTGAGGTTCGCGGCGAAAGCGCCGTACTGCACCCCATCCCTGAGGTTGCCGAAGCGCTGCACCACGCACCGGGACGTCGGAGGCGTACCGCCACAAATCCCTGAACATGTTGCGAAACGTAGAAAGGGGGCTTTCGCCCCCTCGCTGCGCTTCACCCCCATCGCACTGCGGCTACGCCTTCGTGCGACCGAGCGCAGACAGGCGGCCCCCGATCGCCCACCAGCGATTCGCGAGGCCGTACCAGAGGTTCGCGGCGAAAGCGCCGCACCGCACCCCATCCCTGAGGTTGCCGAAGCGCAGCACCTGACGGAGACCTTGGGATGTGAGCGGGTTGGCTCCGATGGCGTCGCACATGCCGGTGGCGCTCGTCGCGGTCAGGCCCGTGGGGATGATGACGCCGTTGGACAGGGTGAAGTCCTCGGCGTAGCGCCATGAGTTGTCCGCAGTCTTGTCGCGTGCGGCGAATTCGCCGATCTTGGTGTAGTTCGCCGTCGAGGTCTTGGAGGCCTTGGTGATGTCGAACACTCGGTAGAGTTCGATGCGGCCGAGGTCGTCTCTGTCCTTGACGGCGTTGGCGATGAGGTCGGCGTCGCTTTCGTAGATGCCGTTGAACAGTTCGATGCCCTGTAGGCGGATGGGTTGGTGGTCGGCTGCGAACGCGGTGGATGGGCGGCCGTCGGTGCCGAGCAGCTTGTCGGTGGCCCCGGTCTTCCACGGCATGCTGCTGACGAAGCATGCGGTGGTCGTGGTGATGGCGTCGCCGTCGAGGTTGAGGGCGGTGTTGCCGGCGTCGAGGTTGGTCTTGCTCAGGATGGTGCGTGCCCGGGCGGCGCTGTAGTTGCCGGTGTTGTTGCGTTCCTGGTCGGTGCCGACGTTGACGGTGCTGCCTACGTCGAAGTTGTTGGCGGCGCTGGTGGCGATGATGACGCGCTTGACGCCGGTTTCGGCCTTGGTGACGGCGGTCTGCGGCGCGTACTGCCAGCAGCCGCCGAGCACGTCCGAGTTTTTGGTGGCGTATTTGAGCATGAGCATGAGCTGGACGTAGAAGGTGTCGCCGGCGCAGCGGCCGGCGTAGCCCTTGCCTTTTTTGAGCGCGTAGTCGATGGCGCGGTTCTGGGAGCCGAATTCGCGGTCGATCTCCTTGCCGCTGACCGACAGGGGGCGTTGCTGGGAGTCGAGGGAGGCGGCGTATTTCGCGAACAATAGGCATGGCCGTCTGCTGCCGTCGGGCAGCAGCACGCCGGGCAATGGCGCGTAGCCGTCGTACTGGGTGTCGGAGTAGAGGAATTCGTTGTGGGTGCTGGTGCTGTCGAGCTTGTAGTAGCCGGGGCATGTCATGACGTACACGTCGCCGTTCGATCCGTCGCGTTTGAAGCGGGTGTCGATGCCGTCGATGGCGGTGACGTGGGGCACGCCGTCGTCGTCCACGGTGGCGTTCACGTCCCACACGCGGAAGGCGTTCAGGGCGCTGTAGTCGTCTCTGCCGGCCTTGTCGTTGGTGCTGATCTCGATGGTCAGGTTGGCGTTGTCTCGGGTCTTCACGCCCGTTGGCGTGTTGCTGTACGTGTATTTGGGGAATTTCACGCCGTACACCTTGCCGTCCTTGTGGGCGGCGAAGTAGGCGGCGATGTTGCCGTATTCGCCCTTGGTGCCGTCGTACTCGAAGCGCACGCCCTTGGCGGCGTTGGCGTGCACCTTGGCGATGAGCTGGGCGGTGTCGGCGAGGGTCATGACCTTCTGCGTGTTCGCCATGATGGCTCCTTCCTGTTTATCGGTTGATGATGTCGAGCGCCCAGTCGATGTCGGACTGGGTGAGCGGCGGGATCGTTTCGGCGTCGGACAATGCCGGCGCGATCACGGTGTCGTACTGGGCGTCTATGTCGGCTTGGGTCGCGAAGACCACGCCGGCGGCCGCGCTGGCGGCGATCTTGGACTTGCAGTCGTCGGAGAGCTGCCGGTATTCGATCACGCTGGTGCGTGCCGCGTTGGCGGCGTCCCTGGCCTCGCCGGCCGCGCTGACCGCGTTTCTGACGGCCTTGTTCGCGTCGTCGATGAGCTGTTCGAGGACGTTCATCTGATCCTGAGCGTCTGGCGCGGTCGCGTCGAACACGGCCCGTTCGACGATGCCGTGGAAGTTGCGCGAACAGGTCTTCGTGCCGTTGACGCTGACCTCGATGCCCATGAGGATCGCGCCGGCGTTCTGCAACGCCTTGCGCGGCACGGCGACGCGGTACGTGGCCGTGGGGGTGCCGAACACTGCCGGCATGCTCACGCGGTCGCCCAGCCCGCTGCCGGGCGTGGTGTTGTATGCGAGCGCGACGGTGATGCCGGTGGTGTCGGTGATGGGTGTGCCGTTGTCGGTGAGTTCGACGGTGATGGTTCGGCCGTTGATGTCGCCGGCGTTGAGGCGTATGTCTGCGATGTAGCCGTTGGCTAGGTCGAGTTGGATGGGTTCGCCTGTGGCTTCGCGGAAGCTGTCAAGCGTTGCCATTGTCGTCGTCCTTGTTGGATTGGTCGGTGAGGCGTTGGTTTTCCTTGGCGAGTATGTCGATCTGGGCTTGGAGTGCGGCGATCTGGACGGTGCTGTCGGCGAGCATTTCGCGGAGTTTGCCGATCATGGCCGGGTAGAGGTTTTTGTCGTCCATCAGTCGTGGTCCTTTCCGTCGTTGGTTTGGGTGAGTGATTCGATGAATCGGTCGGTTGCGCTGGCGATGTCGTCGGCGTGGTCTGCGAGGAGGTTGCCGAGTTCCGTTGGTTCGATGCCGGCGGGCAGTGCGATGGTGGTCGGGGCGTCGGTTTCGTCTTCGGCGGATGGGTTGGTGGTTGCCGTGTCCGGCAGGAGCGGGAGGCCGAGCAGGCCGCGTGTTTTGTTGCGGCCGGCGGTGAGCGGATCGTCGGTGGCATTGTCGGCGGGCGCGGTGGTGGTGTTGATGGCTTTTTCGATGGCGTTGTAGGCGCTTGTCCATGCGGTTTCGCCGGTTTGGGGGTCTGGGTCTGGTTCGCCGTGGTCTCGGACGTGGAGGATGGCGGCTACGGCTTCGGTGTCGGTTTCGATGCCGAGGAGTGTACGCCATGATGCGATTGCGGCGAGCGGTATGGCGTCGTGGCGCATGCCGGGGGTGGGTGGCGTGGTGGTGATGGTGGTCATGCCGTCGGTGACTGCGGCCGGCGGGGTGGTGTCGGCGGTGAGGGGTCGGTCTATGAGGAGGGTGGGCTGGCCGTTGATGGTGGTAACCTGCATGGGAATCTCCTATTTCTTGAGGAATCCGATGGTGTGGAGCTGGTAGGGTTTGTTGCCCTGGAACAGGGCCGCATAATGCGTGTTGATGGATAGGTTGGAGACGACGCCGGTGCTGGTGTTGTAGTTCCAATGGGAATCCACTGCGGTGACCACCTTTTCCGGCGGCGTGTACACCCAGATACTCCAGCCGCTTGCCGTGCAGTCGGACACGGTGGTCACGAACAGACCGGGATCGTCCTGCCGGTGATCGACTGTGGCGAACGCCTTGTATGACCCGTATTTCGCGGGATTGGAGGATGTGAAGGTGTATTGCGTGTATTTCATGGGGGCGATGTTTTGGCCTTCCCACCACACGGCTTGGAAGGTGGCGCGCCCGCCGGAGAAGCCGCCGAGGAAGCCACCCATGTACAGGTAGCCGCTGTCGATGTCGGCTTGGATTCCGACCAGGCCATTGGGGTCTCGCGCGGCGAGCGTGGCGGTCGTGGCCCCGGTCTTGGGAGACCACAGACTTAGGTAGGCACGCCTACTGCTGGGATCGGTCGAGTCATAGTCCTTTTCTGCGGCGAGAAACACGGTGCCGACCTTGGTGGTGTTGTCGTCGGCCTTGCGTTCGCCGATTCTGGCGAACGCGCCGGGGTCGTGCTCCGCGCGCCGCCCGCCGTTGAACGTGAGCGCGCTGACTTCGCCCTCCTGCTGCGTGGTGGACTCGACCGCGATGTACGGGTGCTGGTACGAGCCGCTTCCGTGGTAGAACTGGATGCCTGCGCCTTCTAAGGAGTCCGTGCCGGAGATTTCGGTCTGTTTGAAACTCGGGCTGATTTGCACCCTGTTGCCGGTTCGGGCGGTTCGGAAGGTGCCGGTCAGGAGGTTGTTGACACCGTCCCCGTCGAGGTGGACGGTTTCGTTGCCGTTGGCGTCGGTCATGACGAACTGGCCGGTGTCGAGGTTCCAGTAGGAGCGTTTGCCGGTGATGACGCCGGTCTTCATATAGGTGGCGTTGATGTACAGCAGTCCGTTGGACAGGTAGAGGCCTTGTTTTTGGCCGTTGTTGGTGAGCTTGTTGAAGATGTAGGTCTGGGTGAGTTCTCCTTCGAAGGTGTCCACGTAGCTGCGGGCGGCGGTCTCGTCGGTGCATTGCAGGCCGGTCCAGTACCAGTCGGCGTCGGATGCGGTGGCGGGGTTGCGATCGACCTGCATCCACAGGCGTGCGGTTTTGGCGTTGGATGGCACGGTGTAGCTGCCGGACACGTATGTCCAGCCGTTCGCGTTGGCGGCGGATTGGGCGATGGTCTGCCAGTGGTTGCCGTTGCCGGTGTCCGTCCAGTGGATGCCGAAGCTGCTGGTGACATTGCCGGCCTTGCGGTATGCCCAGCCGGACAGGCGGAACGTGTGGCCCCGGAACGTGTCGAGCGGCCATCCGAAGTACGTGTCTCGCACGTTGCCCAGGTGGATCGCGCTCGTGATGCCCTCGGGGTGTGTGGCGGGCATTGTCTTGGTGAGTTTGCTCGCGCCGAGCTTGTCGAGGTCGTGGTCGGGGTTGCCGTTCGGGTTGCGCACGAGGTTGCTGCCGTAGGCCATGATCGCCTCGGCGTAGGTCTTGGCGGCGGTCTGCGCGTCCGTGGCGAGTTTCTGGGCTTGGGTCTGGGTGGCGAGGCTGGACGCCTTGTTGCCGTTGATGGTCGAATTGGCGGACAGGCTGAATTCGCCGGTGTCCATATCCCAGAAGTTCAGGCCCTTTTTGTCGGTGAGACGGCCGGCCTTGACGAGCGCCGCATCCAATACGCCGGTCTTCATATACGTGGCGTTGAGGTAGAGCAGTCCGCCGGACAGGTAGATGCCCTGCGTCTTGCCGTTGTTCGTCAAACGGTCGAAGATCGAGCGTTGGCCCAGCGATTCGTCGAGCGCGTCCACGTAGGCCTGCGCCGCCGCCTTCGCGGCATCACTGTCCGTTTTGGACTGCGCCTTGGCTGCGGTCAGCGCATCCGAGGCCTTGGTCTCGGCGTACTTCCTCGCCTCCGCGAGCTTGGCCGTATCGGCCGCATCGGCCTGACGCTTGGCCTCGGTGATCGCCGCCTGCTTGGCTTGGTCGGTGTACGAGTTCGCGTCGGACACCGCGCCGTCGGCGTACTGCTGGGCGGTCTTGCCGCCGATGGTGCTGCGGGCAGCCAGGCTGAATTCGCCGGTGTCCATATCCCAATAGTTCAGGCCGGCCGCGTCGGAGAGTCGGCCGGTGAAGATGGTGTCGGCGAAGATGCCTTTGCCGTTGGCGAGCGCGCGGAAGTCCCAGTCCCCGTTCGGTTTTTTGTGGTCGGCGATGCGCCAGTAGCCGCCGCCGATGTGGATGCATTGGGTGGGGTTCTGATCCTCGGGCTTGTCGTACACGTAGATGCCTTGGCCGGGTTTGAGGTACGTGTATCCGCCGGTGGCGTTCATGATCTGGTTGATGCGGTCGATGAGGTCTTTCATGTACGGGCCGGTGCCGCCGGCGGCGCTGTTCCATGCGCCGGAGTTGGAGACGAGTTTGTCGAGGGCCTGCTGTTGGGCGGCGAGGCGTTGTGTGTAGGTCTGGCGGATGTTGCCGAGGGTGATCTTGGTGTCGGCGAGGCTGCCGGCCAGGTCTTCCTCGATCTGGAGGATGCGGCCTTCGAGGCGCAATGGTGTGGCGAAGCTGGTGTCGATGATCTGCACGCTGTCGCCGACGTCCGTGCCTTCCGGGTCGTAGCCGGCTTGGCCGAGTGCGGTCACATCGGCGGTGTAGGAGACGACGGGCGTGGTGCGGGTCTTGAGCGCCGCTTTGGTGAGGTTTAGGAGCTCCTTGGGGTCTTCGCAGTCGGGGAAGTCCACGCTTGCTTCGCTGTGGTGTTTGGTGCCGTCGGCTCCCACGATGCCCCAGTTGGCGAGCGCGTTGTCGTCTTGGATGTAGGGTTTGCCGTCGTTGACGTCGGCGAAGCTGATTTTGCGGCCGTATCCGCCGGTGGCTTCACCTTGGTCGTTGGTCTGTTCGACGCCTTTGCCCCAGCCGTAGAGGCGGGTGATGACGTCGCCGGCGTCGATGTCTCGTTTGATCTGGGTGAGGTCCTTGCCGTACTCGAAGCGTTTCGTGGTGTTGGTGGAGCCTCGGTGTTCGACGAGGTGGATGATGCGTTGGCCGATGCGGTTGCCGGTCGGGTCGGGCCGGTATTCGGTCTGGACTTCGAGCCCGTAGGTGTCGGCGGTCTTCTGGACGGCTTCGAGTACGGTGCAGTGGTAGAAGGCGAGGTCGGCGGTGCCGGTGATGGTGCCGGTTTCGACGGTGCCGACCGTCCACCGGGTGCCTTCCAGTGCCTTGGCGAGGCAGGCTTTGGCGTTCGCGTTGCGGTTGCGTTTGTCCTCGATATAGGTGCGGGACAGTTCGGCGATGCCGCCGGCGCAGTAGGCGACGGTGACGGGCATGCCTGCGGCGCGGGCGGTCTGGGTGGACTGGCATACGTATTCCGTCCAGCGGCCCATCGAGTCCTTGAAGACGAGGCGTTCGTCCTTGTTGATCTCGCCGATGGTGGTGACATCAAGGGTGTCGGTGCCGTCGGTGGCTCTGGTGCGGATGGCTTTGATGGCGTAGGGCAGGTCGCCGAGCGGGTTGCCCCAGCGGTCGAAGATCATGTAACGCAAAACAGGTCTCCTAGATGAGGGTGAGCGGCCGGTACGCGAGGCTGGCGGCCGTGATGCCGGTCGTGGTGATCGTGTTGGCTCCCGGCAGGAGCGGGAAGTAGTCGGAATCGAGTGTGGGGGTCATGAGGTTGCCGTTGACGCGCAGCCCGCGCGCGTCCGGCGCGGTGTCGATCGTGATGAGTCCGGTGATCGCGGTGGCGGATGCGAACGTGAGCTTGTGGCCGTGCGCGTCCTGCATGGCGATGGTCTTGGTTCCGCTGGCTGGGGTGAGCGCCCATGCGGGCCAGCATGGCCGGTTGCCTTTGATGTGGATCGTGTTCGCGCCCGTTTTGAGCGTGATGATGCGGGTACGGCCGACGAGATAAGGGGCGGCGTCGATGCTCACGGTGACGAGCGTGGCGACCTGCCGGGGGCCGGCCCATTTGTCCTCCCACGCGGAAAGGCGCATGCGGCCGTGGTATTCGCCGGGCAGTCCCCGCCATGAGAGTGAGACGATGGTGCCGGCCAGGGCCGCGAGCCGCGTCTTGGCGGCGAGGATGTCGTCCTCTCCGCCGATCGCGTACAGGCTGAGCGTGATGGCGCGGTTGCCCATGTACGCGGCCCCCGAGGGGTCGGTGAGGGTCAGGTCGAGCCGGCCGTCGCGGCCGGGCATGTCCTGCACGCTCACCGCTGGCTCGGCGTTGTCGATGGTCAGTCCGTCGGAGGATAGGGAGAGCATCATGCGCTCCAGCGGCGTGCCGTTGAGCGTGGGGTCTTCGACATGCGGCAGGCGCATGCGTCGCTGGTAGAGCATGATGCTGCTCCCCTTTCGTGGTCTATCGGCCGAGTCGGGCCATGTTGTCGAGCTCGTAGCTCATTGGCTTGGCGAGCTTGCCGGCCATGACCTCGCCGCCGCGATCGGACAGGTTGAGCGTGATGCCGCTGCTGAGTGCCTGATCGATAGCGTCGATGATGTCCTGTTTGGTCGCGTACTCGCCTTGTCTGCCGTCGATCGTGTAGGCCATCCGGCCGCCCGTGACGCGGGTCTGGTAGGCGTATGGGGTTTCGAGCATGCTGGCGTCGGTCTTCAGGCTCACGGTGGGGATCATGTCGGTCAGACCGTCGATGCTGTCCTCGACGAGGTTGCTGGCCTTGTCGATGCCTTGGGCCATGCCGGCTGGTATCCATTTGCCGACCTCGTCCCTGAAGATGCGCGACGGGCTGTGGATGCCGAGCACGCCCTTGGCCCAGCCGACGAGGCTGCTGCCGAGGTTGCTGATGGTGTTCTTGACCCACTGGAACGCGCCGCCGATGCCGTTGATGAGGCCGCTGATGATCTGCCGGCCCGTGTCGTACAGCCATCCGCCGGCCCCGCTGACCGCGCCGAGCACGGTGTCGCGGATGCGGCCGACGGTGTTCGACACGGATTGGATGCCGTTGGACACGGCCGATGTGATGCCGTGCCAAATGCCGGACAGGTACGAGCTGACCGAGTTCCACACGCTCGTCCACACGCTTCTGATCGTGTTGAGCACGTTCGTGATGGTGTTGCGCACGTTGTTGATGTACGTGCTCACGGCCGAGCTGATCGCGTTCCAGATGGTGGATGCGACGGACTTGACCGCGTTCCAGATGCTCGTCCACACGCTCTCGATCGCGTTGAGGACGTTGCCGATCGTGGTCTTGATGCCGTTGATGATCGGCGTGAAGAACGCGACGATCTTGTTCCACACGTCGGTGAAGAACGTGCTGATGGCGGTCCATACGGTGGTCCAGACGGCCTTGATTCCGTCGAGGATGTTCGACAGGAACGCTTTGATGCCGTCCCATGTGGTCGTGAAGAAGTCCTTGATCGCGTCCCATGCGCCCTGCCAGTCTCCCTTGAGGAAGCTGAGGAACACGGCGATGACGGTGCGGATCGCGTTCACCGCGGTCGAGATGTAGCCGCTGATGAGCGTGAAGATCGTGGAGACGACGTTGTAGATCGCCGTCCAGATGGTGCTCCACACGGTGTTCGTGCTGTTCATCTGCTGGGTGATGAACGAGAGTATCCAGCCGAACACGGTGTTGATGCCGTTCTGGATCGCCTGCAAGGGTGCGACGATGAGCGCGCCGATCACGGTGAACACGTTGACGATGAAGTCTCGTATCCCGGTGAAAATCGTCGTGGCGGTCGTGCTGATGCCGGTCCACACGCCGGACAGGAACGTGGTGATGCTCGTCCATGCCGTGGTGATGGCGCCGCTAATCGTGACCCATAGGCCGGAGAGGAAGGCAACGAAGCCGTTCCATGCGTCGGAGGCACCCTGCGCGATCGATTGCCACAATCCCGTGAGGAATTCGCCTAGCCCGTTCCATATCGCCTTCGCGCCCTCCACGAGCGCCGTCCATGTCTCGGACAGCCATGAGGTGAACGCGGCCCACGCCTTGCGGCCGACCTCGGTCTGGGTGAAGAACCAGACGAGCGCGGCGACCACCGTGGCGAAGATCGTGACCCAGAATCCGACGGGATTCGCCTTGAGGACGGCGTTGAAGGCCCGTTGGATGGCGGTGCCGGCGCTCGTCACGGCGTTCCATGCGAGTTGCGCGTTCTGCGCGATCTTGGTGGATGCGGCTATCTTCTGGATGCGGCCGGAGATGCCGCCTATGCCGTTGACGAGGTCGGTGACGCCGTTGGCGGCGTTCTTGACCTTCACGGCGGCGTTGAAGATGCCGTCGAGCCCGCCGGCGACCGCCGTGATGCCCGCCGTGGCCGTTTTGAAGCCGAGGAACGCGGCGACGGCCGGTATGAGCACGGGCGCGAGCTTGCCGGCGTTGCCGACGATGAGGTTCAACGTGTCGGCGATGAGTTTTATGGCGGTCGCGACCCCGTCGGGCGGCATGAGTTTCACCCAGTCGATGACCATGTTGACGACGCCCATGATCGCGTCCCGAATGGTGTCCCATGCGCTTTTGAACGCGGTGATCGCGCCGTTTTCCTCCAGTTTGGAGTAGAGGCGCTGGAACCAGCCGATGAGCCCTTGGATGCCTGCCTGGACGACGGGCACGGCGTTGGTGACTCCGTCTGCGATCCAGCTCATGCCGCCGGTGATGGCGGGTTTGACGCTGTCGAGCACGCTCGCGCCGAGCTTGACGAACGCGGCTTCGAGGTTGCCGGTGGCTCCCTCGATGGTGCTGGCGCTGGTGGCCGCTTCCACGGCGGCGTCGGTGAAGCCGAGCGACATGATCGCGTCGTTGAATTCCTGCGCGGTGATCTGCCCGTCGGCCATCGCGTCGCGGAAGTTGCCGGTGTAGGCTCCGGCTTCCTTGAGGGCCTGCTGGATTTTGCCGCTCGCGCCGGGGATCGCGTCAGAGAGCTGGTTCCAGTTCTCGGTCGTGAGTTTTCCCTGGCCGGCGGTCTGGGTCAATGCCATCGCCACGCTTTTGAACGTGTCGGCCGAGCCGCCGGCGACGGCGTTGAGGTTGCCTGCGGCTTCGGCGAGCCTGTCGTAGTTGGGCACGCCGTTGGCGGCGAGCTGGGCGGTGGTGTTGCGGATGTCGTTGAGGTCGTAGACGGTCTTGTCGGCGTAGTCCTGCGTGCTGGCGGTGAGTCGTTTGATCTGCTTCTCGCTGACGCCGGCGAAGTTCAGGGTGCTGGCGAACTTCTGGGCGCTGTCGGAGGCGCTGGTGATCTCGCCGGACAGGCCCATGAACGCTTCGATGGCCTTGCCCGCGACGCTTTGCGCGATGCCGGTGATGACGCCGAGTTTCGCGCCGAAGCCGCCGGCGAAGCCGTTGCCGGCTTTGATGCCGGCGGTGTTGCCGGCGGTTTCCGATGCGCTGCCGAACGCCGATTCGATGGCCTTGCCGACGCCCTTCATGCTGGGCACGACCTGCACGAACGCGGTGGCGATCTCGATTGCCATGCTATGCCTCCCTGATGGTGGTGCGCGGTGCGGCCAGGTATGCGGCCAGTTGTTCGTCGTCCATCGCCACGGCCTCGCCGCCCGTGGCTTCGTGCCGGACGGTGCCGGGGCGTTGGAGCTGTCCGCGCCAGCGCGCGCCCTTGCGTGAGGCCTCCTTGGTTTTCGTCCAGGCGAGGAACGCGAGGCTGTCGCGGATGTCGGCGAGGAGGTAGGTCTGGTCGTCCCATGCGAGGCGCGGGTCGAGTTTTTGCCAGATGATGGCCTGACGGGGCAGGTTGGCGGCCAGTGCGGCCGCACGGTCGGCGGGCAGTTCGCCCGTCCATATGAGGTCGGGGTTGAGCCCATAGAAACGCTGGAAGTCCGCTTCGAGCGCGTCGGGCGCTGTGGCGAGCATTCCTATGAGCGTCAGGAGTTTGGGGCGACCTGTTCGAGGAGTTGGGCGATGAAGTCGCTGACCTTGTCGATGCTCACGCGGCCGGTGTCGGGGTCGCGCAGCGCGTCCTTCATCGCCGTGTACTGGTCGCCGCACAGCTTCTTGAGGAAGGGGACGATGGCGAACGCGCCGCTGCCGTCGCCTTCCTGCGCGTTCTGGAGGTCGTAGAGGTATTCGACCATGTCGAGGTCGTTGAAGATCGCGGGGCCGACGGTGACGGTGACGCCCATGACCTCGACGGTCCTGGGCTGGTTTTTCGGGGTCTTGTGGTCCTGCGGCTGCTTGGCTGCCATATGCGTGTCCTTTCAAAGTGTCAAAGGTGCGCCCGCCGGACGGCGGGCGCGGGGTGTGGTCACTTTTCGGCGATTGTCGCGGCGGTGACTTTGGCGATGTATTCGACGCTGGTGGCTCCGTTGATGAGGTCGCTCGGGTTGGCGTTCATGGTCACGCCGTAGCCGATGGCGTCGCCGGCGCTGTAGGTGGTGTCGTCGAATTCGGTGATGGTGCCGTCGGCGACGACGATGCGCTTGACGCGGTTGCCGGTCATGGCGATCTCGAACACGAGCACGAGGCTTTCGCCGGACGGGATGGCGTGGTAGACGGTGAGCTTGTCTGCGGTGCCGGTGACGTTCGCGGTGCCGAAACGCAGTTTGAGGCTGGCTTCGTTGGTTTCGATCATGTTGAACTGCCATGTCTCGCCGTAGCCGCTGATCTCGGACAGCACCTTGATGCCGCCCATCTCGTTGATGTCGGTGGTGTCGGTGTCGGTGGCGTTGGTGACGCCGTCCTCCGACAGGTAGCCGACGCAGGTGTATGCGGCCGGCAGCGCGGTGGTCGCGTCGGTGGGCAGGTCGACGCCGGCGGGCGCGTAGTAGAGGCAGCCGGTCTTCTTGGGCTTGCCTAGGCTGACGTTTTTCTTGTTGTTGTGGTTGGTTTCGGCCATGATGGTGCCTTTCGGATGGTGCGGCGTCGTCTTATTGGGTGGCGGCGTCGAGCTGGATGGTGATCTGGTATCGGGGTTGGGGCGGCGGGCCGGGGTCGGGGAAGTCGATGACGTTTTCCACGCTGACGGCGGCGATGGGGTCGAGCAGGTCGAGGTCGAGCAGTCGGGGCAGCAGCGTGCCGGTGGCGAGCTGGCTTGCCTGCCATCGGGTTTCCGCCCATACCTGCACGGCGAGGATGGGGTGGCTGCTGTATTCGAGTTCGCTGCCGCCGACGCGCTCGATGGTCACGAACCGCTTGGGCCGGTCGGCGGGCACTTCGAGGTATGCGGTCAGGCCGTCGCCGTCGGGGTCGGCGTCGATCCAGTCCTTGACCGTTTTTTCGAGGTTGAGGCTCATCGCCGTTTCACCGCCTTGAGCAGCGTGTTGTGTTTCGCGTTGTCCACCATCGCATTCACGTTGCCTTCGGAGCCGTGCCCGGTCGTGGCGAGCGCGACGCTGCCTTTGGGGGTGCTGACATGGGTTGCGGCCTCGTAGGTCGCGCCCTTGACCTGTGCCATGCTGTTGGCGCGGGCGGCGATGAGCGCGGCCTGTTGGTCGATGGCCTGCTGGATGGGTGCGGATTGGCGGACTTGGCGGAAGCCGGCGAGGTTGAGTTTGACCTTTGCCATGCGTTGCTCTCCTAGCCTCTGGTGTCGGCGAGTTCAACGGTGAGGTTCCATCGGGTCGGGGTGATGCCGCCCGTGTAGGGGCGGGGGTCTCCGATCACGGTGTATGCGACGCCGTCGATGATCGCCTTGGCCCCGCGCAGGCTCCGGTAGGGCCATGCGCGGGGCATGTGGATGGTTTTCGCGGCTTGGATGCCGTCGGGGCGGATGCCGTCGGTGAGGTTCGACTGGCCACCGTCCTGTATGAGCACGTCTTCGACGGTTTCCTGTTCGGTGTTCCAGATGATGCCGCCGCCGGGGTCCTCGCCGGCTTTGACGCGGTGGATGAGGGTGATGGTCTCGCCTCTCATGCCGCGCCTCCGGCCATGTCGTATGCCCATGCCTCGCCGTCGCCGCCCAACGCTTCCTTCTCGCTCGTGGTGAGGTAGAGGTCGCCGGTGGGGTTGGCGTAGCTCAGGCTTTCGCTGTAGCTGCCGGCGGTCTGGGTGGATTGGGTCACGCCCGACATGTCGGGGCCGGCCTGCATGGCTCGTTTGACGGCCATGCAGGCGATGCGCTTCAACGTGGCCGGCTTGGCGTTGGCCCATTGGGGACAGGTGGTGCGGATCAGGTCGCTCGCGTCCTGCAGCAGCGTCTCGGCGCGGGTTCGTTCCTCGCCGGTGAGCGCGTGCCATCGGGCTTCGAGGTCGCCGACCTGCGCGAACGGCTTCTCGTCGTCCGTTTCGTCCTCTCCCCCGCCGTCTTGCGTCACGGTTGTGCCGTCGGACAGGTTGAGCGGGGTGCTGGGGTATCCGTCCATGCGAGGTCTCCTTAGGCGAGGATGCCGGCGGCCTTGAGCTTGGTCAGCGTGGAGTTGACCTTCGCGACGATGGCCGCCGAGTCGGCGGATGCGGCGAGCTGCGCTTCCGCCTGCTGCTGGAGCACGCCGCCGCGCGCGTCGGCGGTCGGCGTGGGCGGCGTGAAGGTCGCGGGCTTGCCGGTGATCGCGTCCCATGAGACGGTCGCGACGCCTTCGGCGAACGGGGTGCCGTCGGGCTTGACCAGACGCACAGGGATGACGGGGCAGTAGTCGTCGGCCTCGTCGGTTTTCTGCACTACGAGCGTCTGGGTGAGGGGCGCGGCCATCACTTGGCCTGCCTGCCGGTGGAGGTCGGCTTCTTGAGCACGGCGATGCCCTTGGGGTCGAGGATCGCGTAGCTGTACATGGCCTCGGTGCGGTAGGCGATCTGGTTGACGCCCTTGAGGTCCTTGCCGGTGTTGTCGGGGTCGCCGTATTCGATGATCTCGCTCCAGATGTCGCGCACCATGCCCCACTTGATGAGGCGGAAGTCGCCGAGGAAGGCGAGGATGCCGGTCGCCGGGGTGATGAGGCGGCCGTTGACCGTGCCGGACGTGGCGGCGGGGATGCCGTCGAGGCTGCCGACCTGGAGGTTGATCGGGATTTCCGGGTAGAAGCGCTGGCCGGTGGACGGCACGCGGATCTTGCGCAGCTCGTTCGCCATGGTCTTGGACAGGGCGATGCCGTTGATGTCGTACTCGTCGCTGACGACCTCGGCGAGGCTGTCGATGTCGGCGACGCGATCGTCGGTGGCCGTCACGCCGACCGCGCTTTTGGCGAGCGCGTTGAAGCCTTCGAGGGTCGTCTTCTTCTTGGGGTCGAAGGCGTGGTAGATGACGTAGTCGAGGACGCGGCCCATCGCTGCGGCCTGATCTGCCAGAATCTTGCTGGTGATCTCCAGTTTGGCGTCGTCATCGGCCCACTGGAGCTCGCTGCTGACGCGGGTCGTGGTCTGCACCTTGAAGCGTTTGCCGACGACAGGGGTGAGGGTTTCCTCGTAGCTGGACTTCTGCGCGCCTTCGGCGACGACCTCGGCTTCGGAATTGCCGGTGAAGACCATGTAGTCCTTGTCGAGGAAGAGCTGGGGTTCGCTCGGGGAGAGCGCGGCGATGGTGCTGGTGTCCTTGGCGCGCTTGGTGATGACGGTGGCTACTTCCTTGGGGAGCAGCACCTTGCTGGTGTCGAGTGCCATGATGATGGTTTCCTTTCAGATGAGGGGTGAGGAGGTGTTGGCCGGTTAGAGGCCGAGGTTGCGCAGGTAGTTGACCATGCTCTCGTTCGGGCCTTTGCCGGACGGCTGGCGGTCCGCGCCGTGCACGGCCGGGGCCTTGGGTTTGGGGTTGAGCAGCTCGTGGATGCGCTTGGCGTGCGATTGCATGGCTTCGAGGCTGTCGCCTTCGATCACGTCGGCGGGTACGCCGGTCTCGGCCGACACCTGCGCCTTCCAGTCGGCCTGCTGTTCCTTGGCCTTGTAGGCGGCTACCTGCGCTTCGAGTTCCTGCGTGCGCTTGGCGGCCTTCTCGGTTTCGCTCATTTGGGATTCCTTGAGCTTTTCCAGCTCGTCGGCGGCGGCCTTGTTGGCCTTCGCTTTCTTTTCCCAGTCGCGCGAGTGGCCGAGCGCTTCCTTGTATTTGGCTTCCCAGTCGATCGGATCGCCGGCGTTCTCCGTGCCGGCCGATGCCGGCGGT
>OATN01000364.1_pt1 | contig 16644 bp, 10 predicted proteins | sample 1501211 | NCBI WGS metagenome assembly OATN01 (sample SAMEA2579978, study PRJEB22360) | human gut metagenome | reverse complement strand
ATGAGATTGCGGAAGCTACGGGGGTCGGTGCGAGCACCTGCAAGCGGTGGATGGAAAAACTCCGGAAATCAGAAGCGCAAATATCGTCAGAATTTTAAGACCAACATTTAACAGTTACTGCAATGAAAATTAAATCTGTAAAAATTAAGAATTTTCGAGGCTACCGCGATGAAATATGCGTAGATTTTGACAATCTCACAGTTCTCATCGGCAAAAATGATATCGGCAAATCCACAATTCTCGAAGCTTTAGATATCTTTTTTAATGAAGGCAACGGCATAGTTAAATGGGACAAATCCGATCTCAACGTTCAGGCGATCGAAAATGGTGAAAATGAAACTATCATTTCCGTGTGTTTTACTGAACTTCCAGAAAATATTGTTATCGATTCGACAGTTCAAACAGATTTAAGCAGCGAATATATGCTAAACGCTGCCAAAGATCTTGAGATCATTAAAAAGTTCAAAGCATCAAAACCAGCCGTTTTCATCAAAGCACTTCATCCAACGAACCCTGAGTGCTGCGATCTGCTGTTAAAAAAGAATGATGACCTGAAAAATATAGCTGACATATTAGATATAGAATGTGAAAATCTCAGCACAAATTCTAAAATAAGAAAGGCCATTTGGGAGCATTTTAATAGCAATTTAAATTTAAAAGAAGTTGAAATTAATATCGCCAAAGAGGATGCAAAGAAAATTTGTGAAAATCTATCCTCGTATATTCCACAGTATTCACTATTCCAAGCAGACAGAAGAAACAGCGATGACGACAGTGAGGTTCAGGACCCATTAAAAGTGGCCGTCAAAGAAATTTTGACAGACCAGGAAATAAAAGACAAATTAAATTCTGTTGCCGACACCGTCAAAGAGAGACTGCAGGAAGTAGCCGACCGAACTCTAAAAAAACTCAATGAAATGGATTCAGGTATCGCAAGTACCTTACATCCAGTTATACCTATTGACAAATTAAAATGGTCTGATGTCTTTAAAAATGTATCCATTTCAGGTGATGAAGAGATTCCAATTAATAAACGCGGAAGCGGTGTTAAAAGGCTTGTTCTCTTAAATTTCTTCAGAGCAGAAGCGGAACGCCGAGCAAAAGAGAGCAGACATGCTGGAATCATATATGCAATTGAAGAACCAGAAACTTCTCAGCATAATAATCATCAACGGATGCTGATCACCGCATTGAAAGAGCTGTCTGTTCAACCCCATACACAGATTCTGCTTACAACCCACAGTGCAGTTCTTGTTAAGGAACTTGATTACAACAATATTCGCCTGCTCAATAAGAATACTTTAGGAGAAACTGAGGTAACGAAAGTAGAACAATCCGCACTAAAATATTCCTCACTAAATGAAGTTAATTATTTGGCGTACGAAGAAATCACCGAAGAATACCACAATGAGCTGTATGGCTATCTGGAAGCGTCGAAACTGTTGTATGCATATAAAAACGCTCACCCCGATCCAAAGTTGAAATACTTCAATACCAACAATAACAAAACTTACGATTCAATACTATCTAGATACGTCAGGGATCAAATTCACCACCCAGAAAATCAAGAAAACGTTCGATTTACTCAAGAACAGTTGAAACAGTCGACAATTATGATGAGAAATTTTATAATAAACTTGAAAAACCAAAAATCGTAATTAACTTCCAATTAACAACATTAAATTACGGATGATGATTTTGCCGAATATATCATAAATACATCATTCAATTGTCGGCGAAATTTAATTTTGAATACGGTTTTACTGTTACTAAAAAATTGGATTTATCAGAAACTCAACCCATCAAGAAGAGGATGGGCTTCCCCCCATCCTCTCGCGCATCATGCGGACATGCTATTCAGTATCCGGCAGTTTCCAAGCGTTAAATACTTGCGCGGCTAACTCTTCCCTCATCACTGCCTCTGACCATTTGCGCCGCTTTCGAAGTTCAGACTTTCAGCCCTTTTCTTCTTTCTCGGCGGCAGGGTACTCATGCTCCTCACCTTCAACAGCGGTCTGTGCGAAGATTGCTCCATCCATTCGTAACCAGCGGATTCGAACCTTCGCGTTTTGCTTTCTCCTGCGTCTTCGGCTGTCTTTGCGAAGAAAATTGCTACGGGCTGCATCAATAACCCTTGTGGGAGTCAACAAAGAGCTCCACAGGTGTCACGCTCAAATGTGCTTCAGCCCTGCCAGCCGGATCTGCGGTGGTCACCAGCCAAACCTTCAAAGCCTATAAAAGCAACGCTGCGCCTTAGCCGGGAGGCCCGCCATTTGTTAAACTTTCAGGCCATTCTTTTAGGGACCTCTTGTGAGCGCTCCGGATATGCCGAGAGTCTTTGAAGATGTCCCCTCCGTCGATTTCTCTTCAACCATTGAGCATCATCCCAATGCCTACCCCCACGTCGTCGCTCAACGCATTCGTCGCCACCGCCACCAAGGCCGCACGCCTTGCTGCGCGTGAAATCACCCGCACCGCTCAGGATCGCGATCAGCTTGAAATTACCGACAAGGCTCGCAACGACTTCGTGACATCAGCCGACAAGGCTGCCGAAGCCGCCATCGTGCGAGAACTCATGGAAGCCTATCCGCAGCATGGGATCCTCACGGAAGAAGCCGGCCGACTCGGTCCCAAGAGCGACTTCCTCTGGATCATTGATCCGATTGACGGTACGACGAACTTTATCCACGGTTTTCCGCAGTACGCCGTGTCCATTGCGCTCACCTACTGCGGCGAGCCGATTGCCGCTGTGGTCTATGACGTTGCAAAGAACGAACTCTTCACTGCTGCCAAGGGTCAGGGCGCGAAGCTCGACAGCCGCCGCATCCGCGTGTCTGAGAATGACGAAATGCGCCGTTCGCTTATCGGCACGGGATTCCCGTTCCGTCCGGGCGCTGATATTGAGGGCTACCTCAAGGGCTTCAAGAACGTTGCCGAACGCTCTGCCGGCATCCGCCGTCCGGGCTCAGCGGCGCTTGACCTCTGCTGGGTCGCCTGCGGCCGCTACGACGGCTTCTGGGAATTCAGCCTCAAGCCCTGGGATGTCGCCGCCGGCGGTCTCATCGTTCTCGAAGCGGGCGGCCTGATCACCGACCTCACAGGCGGCGAAGAATGGCTTGAAACCGGCAACGTCTGTGCCGGCAACCCGAAGATCTTCGCTCAGCTTCTGCCTCTGGTTGGGAAGCTCCCCGTGAATACGCAAACTGAAGCTCCTCAGAGCGAAAAAGCGCAGGCCAAAAACGACAAAGCTCGCCGCACGCTTTCGACCAAGAAGGCCTAATCTAGGCCCTCAGCTTTAAGCGCATTCCACTGCGCTTCCCGTTTGAGCCTTCAGCGGGTTTAAATTGACAAGCCGTCCGCAAGGCCACTCCTTCCGGGCGGCTTGACGTATCCGAACACTTCGGCTTTCCATATTCTCTTCGTTTTGAAAAGGATCTCTCAATGACCGACGCAGCCTCCGAATCGCCCGACTTCAGCAATCAGGCGCTCTTCACTCCGGCGATGCGCCAATTCATTGAAGTGAAGAACCGCTACCCGAATACGCTGGTGCTCTTTCGCATGGGCGACTTCTACGAAACGTTCTTCAAGGATGCGGTGATCGCCAACCGACTGATCGGCATTACGCTCACCAAGCGCGGAAAGCTCACCGACGGCACGCCGATTCCCATGGCGGGCATTCCTGCGGTTTCGCTCGACACGTATATCGCTCGTCTGGTGCGCCAGGGCGAAAGCGTGGTGATCGTCGAGCAAAAAGGCAATACCCCCGGCGCCAAGGGCATGATTGAGCGTGAGGTCTCACGCATTGTGACTCCGGGCACGCTCACGGATACGTCGCTTCTGCCCGAAAAGTCCGATTCCATTTTGCTCGCTGCGAGCTTTCCAAAAAAGAAGACGGCACCGATCGGTCTCGTCTGGCTCACGCTCAGCAACGGCGACTTCCGTGCGGAGGAAGTGACGCCGGATTCGTTCGAGGCTGCGCTCGCGCGCATTCGCCCGTCGGAGCTCCTCGTCGACGAAGACATGAAGCGCGAAATGCGTACGGCTCATCCTGAAATTGCCGTTTCAACACTGCCCGATTGGCACTTCGACGCCAAACGAGGCGCTTCCAATTTGTGCGCAACCTTTGGAATGTCCGCGCTGGACGCCTGGGATGTCACCAACCGCACAACGGTTCTTGCTGCGGCCAATGCCCTCCTCGATTACATCCGGGAAACGCAGGTTGACTTGGTCCCCTTCATCGAACCGCTCAAACTGGTCGAAGAGTCGCAGTTCATCGTGCTCGACCCTTCTACCCGCCGCAATCTCGAGGTCGATGAGTCGCTTTCAGCCAACGGCGAAGGCCCGACGCTTTTTTCCGTCATGGATCACTGCGCCACCGCTATGGGGAGCCGCGAAATGCGCCGCTGGCTGCGCGAACCGCTTCGTTCGATGGAAGATACTTCGGCCCGCCACGACGCCGTCGAAGCGATCATGGGCGACGAACCCTCGCGCGAACACTTCTTTGCCGTACTGGATGCGCTCCCGGATGTCGAACGCATTGCCTCCCGCGTCAGTCTGGGTACCGTCCGTCCGCGAGAGCTTGCCTCGCTTCGCGACACGCTCCCCACGCTTTCAGCGCTTGGCGCTTCGCTCGCTGACTCGCCGCTTGATCTTATTGCCGGCATCGGCCGGAGCATGACGCTCAACTCTGAGATTTGGGAACGCTTGGAGCAATCCCTTGTCGCGGAGCCCCCCGGCATGCTCCGCGACGGCGACACGATCGCCTCGAGCTGCAGTCCGGAACTCGCCGAACTTCGGCACTTTCGCGATGACACCAGCCGGATTCTGCTCGAAATGGAAGAGCGTGAGCGCGCGGCCACGGGCATCAATACGCTGCGGGTGCAGTACAACAAGGTGAGCGGCTTTTATATTGAAGTAACAAAGGGCGCAGCCGATCAGGTGCCGATGCACTATCAGCGCCGGCAAACCTTGAAGAACTGCGAACGATTCATCACGCCAGAACTCAAATCCATTGAGGACCGAGCGCTCTCCTCCAAAGAGCGCTCCGCTGCGCTCGAAAAAGAGCTCTACGACAAGCTCGTCGCTGAAACCGCCAAACATACGCCGGAGCTTCTCGCTGCTGCCAAAGCGGCCGCCCAGCTTGACGTACTCTGTGCCTTCGCACGCCATGCCGCGGAAAACCGCTGGCATCGCCCCAAGCTTTCATCGCGCCCGGGGCTCGACATCCGCAAGGGTCGTCACCCGGTTGTAGAAACCGCGATTGAAAATTACGTTCCCAACGACTGCCGTCTGGAAGACGGTCGCCGTATGCTGATCGTTACCGGTCCCAATATGGGCGGCAAGTCGACCTACATGCGCAGTGTGGCGCTCATTGTGCTCCTCACCTGGGCCGGGAGCTTCGTGCCCGCCGCGGCCGCCGAGATCGGTCCCATCGACCGCATGCATACCCGCATCGGCGCATCCGACGACTTGGCCCACGGCCGCTCCACCTTCATGGTGGAGATGACCGAGGCGGCCTTCATCCTGAGTCATGCCACCGACCGCAGCCTTGTGCTGATGGACGAAATCGGCCGCGGCACCTCTACGTTTGACGGCTTGTCGCTCGCTGCTGCCATCGCTCAGGAACTGGTTCAGAAGACGCGAAGCTTTACGCTCTTTGCGACGCACTACTTTGAGCTCACTAGACTCGCGCAGGAGTTGCGCGAAGTGGCCAATGTGCACGTTGCGGCTGCTCAGGGGAGCGCGGGAATTGTTTTCAAACACGAAATCAAAGAGGGTCCCGCATCAAAGAGCTACGGCATCGCTGTCGCACAGCTCGCCGGCGTTCCAGCGCCGGTCGTTCGCCGCGCAAGAGGTTTTCTCGCCAAACTCGAAGCTCAGGCGAATGCACAGACGAGCAATCTGCCGGATCTTTTTGCCGAACCGATGCTGCCCGCCGAAGACGATGCCTGGGAACCCGATCCGCTTGACACTCCTCTCCAAAGCGAACCGTCTCCCGCGGATCTGGCGAGACAGTCACTCACGCACGATCTTATGCATGCGGACGTTGACAACATGACGCCAAAGGCTGCAATGGAACTCCTCTACAAGTTTAGAGAGCGAGCTGCCGGCATCGAATCGCTTGAAAAATCCGAATAACCTGAATGACCTCCCGAATTCGCGCCATACGTCAAATTTAGTAGGATCCGACTGCATCCGCGTAAAATATGGGTCAACAGCATTTCATGAAGTGATGGGAGCAACCGCCTTGGAATCCAACTACCTGTCAGACCGTCCGGTCGACGAAGAAACGCTCTTTCGCGATATTCACAAGCACATTCTTCGTCAAGCGAAGTCGGGCGGCCGCATTGACACCGAGGCGGAAATCGCCGAACGCTTCAACGTCACGCGCTACAAAGTTCGAAAAGCGCTCTCAGTTCTCTCCCAGATGGGCATTGTCGACCGTGCTCCCAAACGCGGCATGACCGTCAACGCGCTTGGTCCGAAGAATCTGTCCTCACAGATTCAGGTCCAGATGGATATCGCGAATTTCGACATTCGCGAATTCATTGAAGCGCGTCTGCTCATTGAGGTCAACATCATTCCGCTCTGCGTGCGGCGCATGACGCCCGCACTGCTCGGGCGCCTCGACAACGCCATCTGCCGCATTGAGGCCAATGCCGGCAACACGCAGGAAGCCGACCGCTGGGACCGTGAATTCCATCTGATCCTGCTCGAATCCTGCGGCAACCGTGTGCTTCAAGTTTTCTCCGCTGCGCTCATTACGTACTTTGAGAAGACGACCTCCCACCTGCCGCAAAACGACCCGTCGTTCTTCATGATGATCGCTCAGCAGGAGCGCGAGCTTTTGCGCGCCATTCAGCGCGGAGATGAAGAGGGCGCCAAGGCGCTCCTCTCCAAGCATTTGAAGGAACAGGTGGACCTGCTCCCGGCTTAACGGCTCGCCGCCAATAATGACGAAAGCCTTCAGGTGCAGTGACCTGAAGGCTTTTTCAATGCCGCCGGCATTCAAAAAGCCCGCACACGCTCCCGGAAGCGGAAGAGGAAGCGAGCGGGCTTTTCTGAAGCTCAGCAATCAGTGAAGACTGCTGATTAACTCACGTTAGTGAGGAACTTTGAGGTCAAACTGGTGGCAGCTGTTGCACATCAGTTCAGACTTCTTGTGACCCTTGTGGCAGTCCGTGCAGTTCACGTCGCCCAGGTGGCTGTAGTGCGGATTGGGTTCCACCTTAGCCGTCTGCTTGGCGAGCTGTTCGTAGCTGTGGCAGCCCTGGCAGACCTGCTTTTTCACCTTGGCGCCCGCCTTCGGGGCGGTCTTGTGGCAGGTTTCGCACTTCTGACCGTGCGCGAGGTGGAAGTCCGCGGTGAAGTCGCCGGCGATCGATGCCGTCGAGAACGCCGCACCGAAGCACAGGGCCATAGCGAGGCCCAGGAATTTGGTCTTGGTCATTTTAAAAATCTCTCCCGTCTTTTAGTTCTGCTTGGCGCGGTTGGCCAGTTCACGGCCGGCGATACGGCCGTAGACGGTCGCAGCGCCGAGCTGAGCGCCGCCCGCGTAGTTGAAGAAGAAGATGCCGCCTGCGGCATTGCCCGCGGCGTAAAGGCCGGGGATGCTGCCGCCGTCAAGGCTCTGAATTTCAGCCTTGGTGTTGATGAGCGGGCCGCCGAAGGTGGCCGTCATGCCGCCCTGGAACGGAACGGCGTAGAACGGAGCCTTGGCAACGGGATGGGGCTTTTTGTACGTGCAGGGCGGAACCATTTCTTCGAGCTTGCCGGCAGCGAGGGCGTCGTTGTAGGCCTTCACTTCCTTGACCACGTTCTTTTCGGGGAGGTTCACCTGCTTGCAGAGTTCTTCAATCGTATCGGCCTTGCCGTAGGGGCTGTGCAGGCGATCGAACTTAGCAATGACCTTGTCGAGCACGGGGCATTCGCTGTCGACGATCACCCAGGCCTGGTTGTCGAGCGTCTGAAGCGCCGTCGTGCGGGCCTTGACCACATAGGTGTTGTTTTCGTCCATGAAGCGCTTGCCGGAGGTGTTCACCTGAACGCCGTAGCCGGAATTGAGCACATCGGCCGGATTCACATGCGTGATGCCGACGATCGGGCCGCAGTGGAACTGGTCCATGTTGACGAATTTGGCATAGAGCGGCAGCGCGAGCGAAATGTTTTCGCCAGTCGTCGACCGCGAACCGCGCAGCACCATGCGGGTAGCCCAGCCGCCGATGTAGCGGTCCACCATTTCGGGGTTGGCCGAGAAGCCGCCCGTCGTCAAACAGACGCCGCCCTTCGAAAGCCATTCCTTCTGGCCTTCGTCCGAGAGCGTCTTCACGCCCGTGACGCTGAAATGATCGTCATGGAGAAGCTCGATCACCTTGTGTTCGTAGAGGATTTCAATGCCGCGCTTCTTGGCGGCAGCGAGGAGCGTCTGCACGAGGCGGGAGCCGCCCGTGAGACCTTCGCCCAATACTCGGCAGGTACGGCCGAGACGGGGATAAGGCATGGGCTTGATCTTGCCGAACTTCACGCCTTCCTTTTCGAGCCAGTCGATACCTTCAGAGATGTTGTCCGTATAGGTGCGGTTGAGCGCCTTGTCACCCATCTGCTTGGAAACATCCATCATCATGGCGTAGAAGGCTTCAGCCGTATCTTCAATACCCTGCTCCTTCTGATGACGCGAACCCCAGCCGCAAACCGAACCCAGCGCGTAAATGGCATTGCCGTCCGGGCGGTCGCGTTTTTCAAAGAGCACCACCTTGGCGCCCAAATCGTGGGCGGTGATGGCGGCGATCAGGCCTGCAGGACCCGCGCCCACGACGATCGCGTCATAAACCGGGGCTTTCTTGCTGGACTTGGCTTCAGCAGCCGCGGCGATTCCGGTCATACCGGCGGCGGCAGCGCCGAAGAGCGAGGTCTTCAGAAGACCACGGCGGCTCATATCCATGTCGGACATTGCTTTCTCCTATTGAAGCAGTCCGGGCTTACGGCCGGCCCGAAAGCGGTCGGGCAGCGGCAGGCCTCCATAAACATGGGCGGCGGGGTCTTGAGGTCCGGACTTTAGAGGGGTTGTTTTGAGTATTTTTGGAGGGCGCCTGAGGCGCACTTCTCCCACGGCGGCATGATGACGCTTTAAAACCACTACGTACCTGCGTACTGGATCAAAGAGCCTTCAGACTGCCGTCAGAAAACCCGCCGTCGTCCAAAAAACACGGAAACGATTGAACGACGGCGGCAGGAATGGATCTCTATTGAGCAGCGGGGGATTTCTGCCGGAGATCCTTTCAGTTAGGCCTTGCGGGCGCCGGACTGCTCAGCCTTTTCCTGAGCAACCACCCAGTTGAGGGCGCTGCCGGCGCGCCACCAGGCAAGCTGCTTGGCGTTATAGGAATGACGGGCTTCAAAGCGTTCCTTGGAGCCGTCTTCGTGCGTGAGCTCAATCACAACGGTCTTATTCGGAGCGATTTCAGAGAGGCCAAGGACCGAAATACGATCTTTTTCACGGATCTTGTCGTAGTCGGCGGGGTCCGAAAACGTCAGCGCGAGAATGCCCTGTTTCTTGAGGTTAGATTCGTGAATGCGGGCGAGGCTCTTGGCGAGCACGACGGCAACGTCGAGGTAGCGCGGCTCCATCGCGGCGTGTTCGCGCGACGACCCTTCGCCGTAGTTGTCGTCACCGACAATCACGGATGCCACATGGTGGTTCTTGTAATAGCGGGCCACCTTGGCGGGCGTATCGTAGGCCTTCGTTTCCGTATTCCAAACCTTGCCGGCCTGTCCGTTAAAGGCATTGATGCCGCGTTCGAGCAGATTGTCGGAAATGCGGTCGATATTGCCGCGATAGGGCAGCCACTTGCCGCCCGGGCTGATGTGGTCGGTCGTGCACTTGCCCTTCACTTTGATGAGGAGCGGAAGCGCCACGAAGTCCTTGCCGTCCCACGGTTTGAAGGGGCTGAGGAGCTGAATGCGTTCATTGGTCGGGCTCACTGCCATATCAATCTTTTCGTAGGTCGGCAGGACGCAGCCGGCCACTTCCTTGACGAAGCCTTGCTTAGGCAGCTCCTCGCCCTTGGGTTCGGCGAGCTTGACATTCTGACCGGTGCGGCTTCTCAGCGTTCCGGCGAGCGGATTAAAGGTGATGTCGCCTTCTGCAGCCATAGCCATGACGATTTCGGGCGAGGCGAGGAATGCGTTGGTCTTGGTGCTGCCGTCGTTGCGGCCGGCGAAATTGCGGTTGAAGGACTCAATGATGGAATTAGGACGCGTCATGTCGCCCGTCGTACGATGCCACTGACCAATGCAGGGGCCGCAGGCCGTCGCAAGCACCGTCGCATTGAGCTTGCGGAAGACGTCCAAAAGACCGTCGCGTTCGAGCGTCTGGAAGATGCGGACCGAACCGGGGACAACCATGATCGGGGTTTTCACCTCAATGCCCTTGTCGATCATTTCCTTGGCAACCGAGGCTGCGCGCGTAATGTCTTCGTAGGACGAATTTGTGCACGAACCGATCAGCGCAACTTCGAGCTTCTGCGGGAAGCCTTTTTCCTTGGCCTTGGCAGCAACCGTCGAAATCGGCATCGCGGCATCAGGCGAGAACGGACCGTTGATATGGGGTTCGAGCGTCGATAAGTCGATTTCCACCACGCGGTCATAGTATTTCGCCGGATCGGCGGCCACTTCAGGGTCAGCCTTCAAATCCTTGGCGACGCCGCGGGCGAGGTCGACCACGGCCTGACGGCCCGTGGAGACGAGATAACGCTCCATAGCAGCATCAAACGGGAAGATCGACGTGGTGGCGCCCGTTTCCGCACCCATGTTGCAGATCGTAGCCTTGCCGGTTGCAGAGAGGGATTCCGTGCCTTCGCCGAAGAATTCGATGATGGCGTTGGTGCCGCCCTTCGTCGAAAGAATGCCCGTGAGCTTCAGAATCACATCCTTCGGAGAGGCCCAGCCTTGCAGGCGGCCGGTGAGCTTCACGCCGATGAGCTTAGGCATCTTGAGCTCCCACTCCATGCCCATGAGGCCGTCGACCAAGTCAGCGCCGCCCACGCCGATTGCCAGCATGCCGAGACCGCCCGCAGTAGGCGTGTGGCTGTCGGTGACGAGCATCATGCCGCCCGGGAAGTTGTAGTTCTCGAGGAAAACCTGGTGGCAAATGCCCGCGCCCGCAGGCCAGAAGTCAAAGCCGTAGCGCTTGGCAGCGCGGGCGAGGAAATCGTACGTTTCGTAGTTCGACTTATCGGCAACCTTCAAGTCAGGAATCGCCCCCGCATTGGCCATCACCAAGTGGTCACAGACAATCGCCGCGGGCAGCGCAATACGGTCCTTGCCCGATGAAAGGAACTGAATAATGGCCATCGGGCCGCCAATGTCATGCGTGCCTGCACGATCCGGGCGGAGTTCGACGTAGTCAGCGCCGCGCTTAAATTCGCGCATTTCTTCGGGATGATAGAGATGCGTGTAGAGGATTTTTTCCGCGAGCGTGAGCGGGCGGCCGAGATGTCCGCGAACCGCCGCGAGTTTTTTCGGATATTCGCGGTAGAAGGCTTCGATCATGTCGAAGTTGCGGATGTGTCCGGTCTCAGCAGCGGGCTTGAGCGAAGCGCTCGAGGCTAAGGTCGGAACAGATGCGGCGGCGCCGGCTGCGGCGGCAGTTTTTAATAGTGAGCGGCGGCTCAGTGCGGGGGTCTTCATTTTTTAGTTTCTCCTGTTGCAGACCGATGGGCAGATTGCCGTCTGTGCTTTGATGCAAGCGGGAACGACTGCCCCATCGGTCAACGGATGGTCCGGCGCCGATCGTTTTGGGCTCGGCGTCTTTGTTTTTCCGTGCTGTGCATTTTTCTCCCGAGGTTCCACTACGTAGAGATGAATGAAATCAAGTTTTCATCTCCTTGGGGCGCATCAGGACCCTCCCCCGCATCGGTTCCGGCAGAATCTCTGCCGCACGTTTTTATATAGAGTGCGTACAATAAAAAGTTCTATAAAACCTCGGCATCACGCGGAGTACAAGGGGCCATGTTTTCGCTGGAAATCATTATTCCCATCATCGTCGTCGCAGCAGTCTGCGCCGTCTATATCATTCTTCGCGGCCGACGCGACGAACGTCGCGCCCGCGAGGCCGGGGAAAAACTCCGTCCAATCCCCATGGACGATCCGTTAGTAGCGGGCGGAGCTGCCATGCGCCCTGCGCCTGACGCTCCAGCACCCAAGCCGGCGGCCAGTGCTGCCGCCCCTATGGAGCCGGTGTTCAATCCGGATGCTGCGAAACCTTCGGAAGAATCGGAGCTTTTTGAGCCCCAATCGCCTTCGGATGAGCCGCCCATCTACCGACAGCTCGAAGCAGAGGAAGAAGCGCAGCGCGCTGCTGACGAGGCGGAAGCTCAGGCCGCCGCTCAAGCCGCGGAACCTGAAAGCTCAGAGCGCCATCCGGCAGAGCCGCCGGTCGACAGCATGATCGAATGGATCCTTGACATTGCGCCGCGGGAAGGCATGCAGTTCGCCTTGGGCGGCGTGCAGAGCCTCAAACTGGAGGTGGACCGCCTTCAGCTGCCGCTCCTTGTGCGCATCTGGGCGCAGTCCTCGCGTGACGGTCTTTATTACGATTCCGGCGAACTGACGGGCCCCGCCCGCCACGTTGTAGCCGCAGTGGTGCTCGCCAACCGCGCCGCACAGCTCGACGACGTCGCCGCATCACGCTTCTTCCAAGTGCTCGAGCAGTCCGCTGCGCAAAACGAAGTGGCGCTGCGTCGGGAGATGGAGCCCGAAGACGCCGTCAAGCGTTCTGCAGACCTCAAGCGCTTCATCAAATACTACGATCGTGCCGTTGAAGTCCGCATTGTTCCGCGCGGCGAAGCCGAAGAAAACTTCTCGCTCGAAGCCGGCGGCGCCCCTCCAGCCGCCGGCTTTGCTGCGGCGAGCGGCCGCTGGGAGCTTCGTCTGGCCGTTGACGACATTGACCCCGTGATGACGCTCGCCTTTGGTCCCGATCAGACCAAGTCGCTCACGCTGGCACTCTCTCTTCCGCTCGCCAATCTGGCCCGCGGCGACTTGAAGCGCTTCTTTGCCATCGCAAACAGTCTCGCCGCCGCCCTTAACGGCATCTGGACAGACTGCGCAGCGCGTCCGATTGATGCGGGCGGCGCCATGCAAATTGCGGAAAAGATCGCCTCGCAGGCGAAGCTGATGTCCGCTGGCGGCGTCACGCCGGCCTCTGAGCGCGCCAAGCTTCTCTTCTCGCATTAAAGCGAAAACATTCACGAAGCACTCCGCACGAGGCCGCCCGACTGTCGACTGCCATATCGATTGTCGGACGGCCTTTTCATTGAGCACAACTGAATACGACTGACAAACGTCCTCGCTTGCCCGAAGCAGATTTTCATGATGACCTCTCTATTTAACGACAACGAAGAAGCCGCGCCCGTCAAAGCAAAACCGCAGCGGACCCGCAAAACCGGCAAAGCCGCCGCTGCCCCAGCCTCGGGAGCGGCGTCCCCCGCGCAGGCCTCCTTTTTCGGCGGCGACGCTGCAGCGCTTTCGCCCGACCAAGCGCCCGCGCGCATGCATCAGTTGGAAACCGAGCTTGAACGCTGGAACTACGAGTACTACGTGCTTGACGAGCCGAGCGTGCCCGATGCGGAATACGACCGGGCGTTCAATGAATTGAAGGCGCTCGAAGCCCGCTTTCCTGAACTCAAAAGCCGCACCTCTCCCACTTTGCGCGTAGGGGGCGCGGTCCGCACCGGCTTCAAGAAGGTGCGCCATGACGTGCCGATGCTCTCCATCCATACGGAAACTGACTTTTCGGCAGCCGGGGCAGCCGCCTTTGATGAACGCGTGCGTTCAGCTCTGGGCCTTTCGCCGGAAGACCCGCCCGTCGAATACGACTGCGAATTGAAGTTTGACGGTCTCGCGACCAATCTGCGTTATGAAAAAGGCGTCTTGACAGAAGCCTCCACTCGCGGCGACGGCGTTGAGGGCGAAGACGTGACGGCCAATGTCCGCACGATCCGCACCATTCCGCTTCGTCTCAACGGCAAAGTGCCCGATATTCTGGAAGTTCGCGGCGAATGCATCATGCATAAGGCCGACTTTCTGGCCCTCAATGCCCGACAGGAAGCAGCCGGCGAAAAACCGTTTGCCAACCCGCGCAACGCCGCTGCCGGGTCGCTGCGCCAGCTTGACTCGAGCGTAACGGCTCAGCGCACCCTTCACTTCTATGGCTACTCTCTGGGCGAAGTCTCTGAACCCTTTGCTGAGACGCAGTCGGGCGTACTGGACCGTTTCGCAGAGCTGGGGTTTCCCGTTGCGCACATGCGCGAGGTCGTCAAGGGGCCCGAAGCACTCGCCGCCTTCCACGACAAAGTTGCGGCGGCCCGTGCGTCGCTTCCCTTTGAAATCGACGGCGTGGTCTATAAAGTCAACAGCCTCGAACTTGAAGAAGAGCTTGGCTTCATTGCCCGAGAACCGCGCTGGGCGTGCGCGCACAAATACCCTCCCGAAGAGGTGCTCACCCAAGTGCTCGGCATTGACGTACAGGTGGGCCGCACCGGCCGGCTCACGCCGGTCGCACGTCTGGCGCCGGTCTATGTGGGCGGCGTCACGGTTTCCAACGCAACGCTCCACAATGAAGATCATGTGGTGAAAGACCTCGACCTGCGCGTGGGCGACACTGTTGTGCTGCGCCGGGCGGGCGACGTCATTCCGGAGATTCTGCGCGTCGTCAAAGAGCGCCGGCCGGCAGGCACCAAGGTTTTCGAGATGCCTCATGTCTGCCCGATCTGCGGCAGTGCTGTCATTCGGGATGAAGAAGAAAAAGACATGCGCTGCACGGGCGGCCTCGTCTGTCCCGCGCAGATGAAGCTTTCCATTGTGCATTTCGCTGCTCGCCGCGCCATGGGGATTGATGGTCTGGGCGAAAAGATCGTCGACATGCTCGTTGATGAAGGCCTCGTGAAGACGCCTGCCGACCTCTTTGGTCTGACGCTCGAAGCCCTCACCGCCCCCACGACGGCGACTGCCGGGAGTGAAAAACCCGAAAAACGCATGGGCCCCAAGGCCGCCGCAAACCTGCTCGCCAGCATTCAGGCGAGCACCCATACCACGCTCGCCCGCTTTGTCTTTGCGCTTGGCTGCCGCCATGTCGGCGAAGCCACGGCGCTCGGACTTGCCAACCATTTCGGCACGTTGAGCGCCATTGAAAATGCCTCCATGGAAGCGCTTACCGGCGTACCCGATGTCGGCGAAGTGGTGGCCGAAAGCATCTATGCGTTCTTTCGCGAACCGCACAACCGCACCGTTATTGATGCGCTCATCGCCCGCGGCATTCGCTGGCCCGCGGTCGAAAAGACCGCGCCGAGTCTGGTCTCCGGAAAGACCTTTGTGCTCACCGGCACACTGCCGACACTGAGCCGTGACGAGGCCAAGGACCGACTCACCGCTCAGGGAGCGAAAGTCGCCGGATCGGTAAGCCGCCGCACGTGGTGCGTAGTCGCTGGGGCCGACGCCGGCAGCAAACTGAGCAAAGCCGAGGAACTCGGCATCCCTGTCATTGACGAAGCAAAGCTCCTCATGCTCTTAGACGGCACGCTTCCCGCAGAACTCGAAAAGAAGGATTGATCATGCTCGCACTCATCGGCGGAACTGGATTTGACCGTCCCGGGATCATTGAAGATCCCGAAGAAATCGACATGGAGACACCCTACGGACGGCCTTCCGCTCCGCTTATTTTCGGGCGCCTGGGCAGCCGTCCGATCGTCTTCCTGCGCCGCCACGGCGTGCATCATGAGTACGCGCCTCATCGCGTTCCCTACCGAGCCAACATCTGGGCCCTCCAGCGTGCGGGCGTTGAAGGCATCATCGGCGTTGCGACCGTGGGCGGCATCGGCGAAGCGCTCCTGCCGGGCGACTTGATGGTGCCGGACCAGCTGATCGACTATACCTGGGGCCGCGAATGCACCTACTATGATTCGCCGGACGCCGGCGTGAAGCACATTGATTTCACCATGCCTTTTGACCAAGCGCTCTCCGCGCTCCTCATCAGTGCCGCCCGCCGCCTGGGAAAAACCATCGTGGCCGATGGCGTTTATGCCTGCACCCAGGGACCGCGCCTTGAAACCGCTGCGGAAGTCGCCCGCTATGCGCGTGACGGCGCCAATGTCATCGGCATGACGGCCTATCCGGAATGCGCTTTGGCCCGTGAGCTTGAGCTCCCCTATGCCGCCATCTGCCCGATCGTCAATTCCGCTGCAGGCCTACGGGAATCCAAACGCGCGATTCGCTTTGAAGCCTTGAAGGACGCGGCTGACCGTGCGGCCAAAGGTGCCGTAGATGTCGTTGAAGAAGCCGTGCGCATCCTTGACGTGCGGGCTTAACACCAGATCTCATTGGAGGAGCTGCCGATATGGTTTTGGAAGTCATGCGTCTTGGGGAACCCGTACTGATGAAGGAGGCGCTGCCGGTTCGGGATTTTGGAAGCCCCAGACTCCGCAAGCTCGTTGCGGATATGTGGGACACCATGCATGCCGAGGGCGGCGTCGGCATTGCCGCGCCTCAGGTGGGCGTGAGCGAACGCATCATTTGTTTTGGCTTTGAAGCCTCGAGCCGCTACCCGGATGCACCGGCGGTGCCGCAGACCGTGCTCATCAACCCGAC
>OATN01000359.1_pt1 | contig 16803 bp, 14 predicted proteins | sample 1501211 | NCBI WGS metagenome assembly OATN01 (sample SAMEA2579978, study PRJEB22360) | human gut metagenome | reverse complement strand
CCTGAAGCATGTAGTAGTGGCTGGTATTTCTCTAGCCAGCCGTTTCAAAAAAATTACGGTTTTTGATGCCAAATTGGATAGTATTTCGCATACCATTTGGGGAACCATTACCTTTATGCTAAATGGTATGGTCTTCTTCCTTTTGGGGACGGAATTACCAACCTTGGCCATGCCCGTTCTGCAAAGTAGCACCTACGATAATCTCTGGTTGCTGCTAGCAATCGTGCTTTTGACAGCGACTATGTTTGCCATTCGATTTGTCATGATTAGTGCGGTATTTGCCCAAAGAGCCTGGAAAAACAAAAGACCCCTAAAAAGAATTTGGAAGAGTGCTACTCTTCTGACCTTCTCTGGGGTTAAGGGAACAGTGTCCATTGCGACGATTCTCTTGCTTCCTCTCGCCGATATGACGACATTAGAACATAGCCTTCTACTCTTTACAGTAGCGGGTGTCACCCTCTTAAGTTTTTTAACAGGCATTTTAGTCCTACCAAAATTGGCAACGGAGTCAGCCCATACAACCAACCACTATATGCAGATTGCTATTTTGAATGATGTCGTTGGAGAGCTTGGGAAGGACCTGAAGCAGTCTAAGCATCAGGGTGCTGTTTACGCCACTATTGACAATTATAATCAACGTCTGGAAAACCTCATCTTGGAACAAGAGTCCAATGATGTCAAAGAAGAGCTGGCCAATATCCGTGTCATGATTATGGAAATTGAGAGTGAAGGGTTAGAGTATGCCTACAAGAAGGGGCAACTTTCAGAACTCGAATACAACCTCTATCAGCGTTATATCAAGGGCTTGGAGCGTCGTATTAACCGTGGCTTCGTCTCCAGCCTTTCCTATGCCTTCGTTGTCTTTGTGCGAGGCCTACGTAGGCTCCTGCACCTTGCCTTTACCTTTAAATTTCATCTTGGCAAGGAGGAGACGTTACGAGCTCCTCGTTTAACAGAGGAAAATCGTGATCACATGGCGGAGCTTTATTTGACAAATACTGAGCAAGTATTGGAAGCTCTAAGTAATCTGGAAGGTGTCTATCACTCCGACCTCTTGTCTTATCTAAAGCGTGGCCGTTTACAAGAGGCCGAGATTATCCAGTCAGGAGCCTTTGTTGAGCGGGTTATCACCCACCTTAGTCCTGACAATATCGACGAGATGTTGCGAGGCTACTATTTGGAACGTAAAGTAATCAACGAATATGAACAAGATGAGTTAATCTCTAGCCGCTACGCCAAACAGCTTCGTAAGGAGGTCAATACTTTGGAAGATTACTCTCTCAAAGAGACCAGCAATACCTTGACCTATGATATGATTAATCTAGCCCGAGGTCGAGCTTAAGAAAGAATTTAGAGTATACATCTTGTAGTTAAGTCGAAAATGAACAAAAAAGTTAAGTTTTTTCAGAAAAAGAACTTGACTTTTTGTTTTTTTGGGGTTATAGTTTTAGTGAAAATTTATTTTTCTAAAAATTTTATGATAATATTCCTATGGAGGATTTATTTTGTCTATTAATAAGTTGTCTAAATACGGTATCGTTTTGGTTGCAGCCGTTACAGTTGCGACTGTAGCACAGTCCCAATTCGGTCAGTCGTCTTCAAAAGTGTATGCTGATGAAATTGCTAGTACGGCGCCAAAAACGAGTGAATCTCCAAGCATAACACCTGCTACTAGCGAAGCTCCGGCGATTAGCACAACTCCAGCTGTGAGCACGAGTCCTGAGACAAGTGAAGCACCAGCAGTTAGCACAACTCCAGCGACGAGTGAAGCACCAGCAGTAGTCTCAACTTCAGAAAATAGCGAAGCACCTGCGACGAGTGCTTTATATTCAGAACATGAAGGTCTTGGAGTAACTCCAACTGGTATAGTTTCGCCGACAAGTACAACGTCAAGTGAGAATTCAAGAGACAAGGATGAGACTGAAGAAGATAAGTCATTTTATTTCCGTTATGTAGAGCATACAGACAGTGGTGACATAGAAACGGGGACTGGCGTCTTCAGCTCTAATGAAGATGGGCGCTTCGTTCTTCCTGAGGGAATGGATTATAGGTATTCTTACTATACAATCACGACAGAAGATGGAAAGAGTTTTAAACCTGGAGAGGTCATACCTTATGATAGCCCACTTTTAAACCATCCTCACTTTGATGACAATCCTATAACATATACCTACTATAAAAATAAACCTTCTGTAGATAGGAACATTATCGTTAACCCAGTCATTAGACCTTCATGGCACCATGGAGATTCTATTTCTTATCATGTTCGTTATGGTGTTTTTGAGAGAAATAGTAAATACGGTGTTCCAGCAGTAATTGATATCGCACCTTATGACACTGTTGTTGTACCTTTGGATAAGGAGGTAACAGTAAGCGCTAAAACTATACCAGGCTATACTTTAGATAGCGCTAATAAATACGAAACTGGTTCTGATATACCTGATAATACGTTGAAGTTATCTTCCTCATATTTTGTTGCTGATAATACTGGAACACCAATGGCCATGTTCCTTTATAAAAAGAACAATAGTGAGACACCATTTAAAGATAGTTTAACTCCATCTGCAAAACCATCATCTCAGTCTGAAGGTCCGTTAACCTATACTGTTATTTATCATTTTAATGGCGAGGATTCACGTTCTGTAGAATATACGATAGAGCCTGGTGAGACGAAATATTTAAAACTTGGCGGTAAAGGTGCCGTCGCCGCTCCAGTCATTAGCGGTACACCACGCTTTTACGAAGTTAGCTATGACAGAGTAAAAGCTGGTAAAACGCTTTATGAATTTTGGCAGTTTGACTATAGTACTCATAACGGAGATGGTACTCCTAAAGTTACCGATACATCTTCTACACCAGCGACCAGCACTACTCCTGCAACAAGTGAAGCGCCAGCGGTCAGCACAGCACCAGCGACAAGCGAAGCTCCTGCTGTTAGTACAACACCAGCAACAAGTGAAGCCCCAGCAGTTAGCATGACACCAGCAACAAGTGAAGCGCCAGCTGTCAGCACCACACCAGCGACAAGCGAAGCTCCTGCTGTTAGTACAACACCAGCAACAAGTGAGACTCCAGCAGTTAGCATGACACCAGCAACAAGTGAAGCGCCAGCGGCCAGCACCACACCAGCGACAAGTGAAGCGCCAGCGGCCAGCACAACACCAGCAACAAGTGAAGCGCCAGCAGTAAGCACAACGCCAGCAACAAGTGAAGCTCCTGCGGTTAGCACAACTCCAGCGACAAGTGAAGCGCCAGCGGCCAGCACAACACCAGCTGTTACTCCGTCAACTTCAGTCAATCCAGCCTCATCCGTAACGCTTGATAAACTAAGTCAAAAGGCTTATAAGAAAATGTCATCGGCTCAAAGATGGGCATCTGTATCTAGTCCACTTGCTTCAAAAGCTGATCATTCTATGGACTCAGCTATGATCTCGTCTACACAATCTCATGATGAGGGTATGACTCCAGCTACTGGTGGAAAATTGGCAGGTCATAACTTACCAAATACAGGAGATACAAACGCTAAGGTTGGTATCTTAGGTATGATTTTTGTAGGCCTTGGTTTGACAAGTTTAGCTTACAAAGGTCGTCACAGACGTTCAAAATAGAGAAATGCTAATAGTCAAGTTAATAGTAAGACTATAAGTAGAAAAAAATAACGAGAAATCTGTTCTTACATAAACGGATTCCTCGTTTTTTTAATGTCTCTCTTTTTCATTACCGTGATTTGGAAAAAGAAAGCCTAGACCAAGGCATGTTAAAATTCCTGCAACAATCAGGATGCTATTTGATATAGGGAGCACGCCATAGATTGCATTAGCAATCATTAAACCAATCAAAGTACTCATGAGGCTAGATTTATAATCTTTTTTGATAAGATTTTCTATTGCAAAGAAAGCAAAAAGAGCGACTGGAAAGAGTGGCCAAAGGGACACCTCCAATTTTGGGAAGCCGAGAATACTGTAAGTGATAACTGTTACTGCTGTACCTATTAATCCAATACCTATTACTTTAGTCATGTTTCTACCTCGTTTTCTATATCTGAAAGATATTTTGCTTTAACACCTACTAAATTATCAAAAGGTTAACTTACGGACAATATTATTTGTCTATGTGGTTCATTCTAGAAGCTATTCGGTCAAAAAGGACAGTTTTGACCGAATCGGTAAAAGTCGTCTATAGAACAGCTCATCGTTCCAGCCTTAATTTTGTATGGCGTATTTCAAATAAAAGAGTAGTAGTGATAAAAGAACAAGTCCCCCAGTCTATGGTCTGAGGGACTTGTTTCTTTGACGTTGTTCATAAATTAGGCTTCAATCAAGCTAATATTGATTAATTCTTAGAGAAGTGGGTTAATGTAAAAACGGTGGTCGTCAATTGGGATAATTTGAACAGGATTTTGGTAGAAATCAGCCAAGACTTCCGGTGTGATGATGTCATTTTTAGCCCCTTGAGCCACAATCTTTCCTTGGCGGAGCAGAAGGATGTGGTCCATATTTTCAGTGATTTCCTCAGCGTGGTGGGTGACATAAAGGACCAGTGGAGCATGAGGAAGTGAAGTGATGCGATCAATCTGACGCAAGAGTTTTTCACGAGCAAAGAGGTCCAAGCCAACAGTCGCTTCGTCTAGGATAATGATGTCAGGATCTTCCATAAGGCTACGAGCAATCAAACAAATTTGTTTTTCCCCTTGAGACAGGCCGTGGTATTGGCGACCAATCAGTTCCCCAGCTCCAAGTGATATCAGCATGTCCTTAGCTTCTTGTAATTCTTTGTCGCCGTATGCCTTATAGAGGATTGAACTCTTGTACTTACCGGTAAGTACGATCTTTTCAGCGGTCATATGCTTAGGCAGACGCTCGGTGATAAAGGAACTAACAATACCAATCTGTTTGCGAAGGCCTGTGATATCGCCATTACCAAAGCTATAGCCAAGGATCTCAGCTTGACCTTCACTTGGGAAAAAATCAGCGGTCAAAAGACGTAGGAGAGTGGATTTTCCAGCACCATTAAGACCTAGAATGGCCCAGGTTTGCCCTTTCTCCACTGTCCAGTTTAAGTTGGACAAGAGTGTTTTTCCTTGGCGAGTCAAACTGACATTTTCTAATCGTATAAGTGACATAAGTCTCTCCTTTGATGGTAAATTACTCTAATTATAGCATAAAATAAGGGCTTTTATTGGAAAACTGTGGTATAATGAAAGTCAGAATTTTTTTAGAGGAGAAGAAAAAAATGGAAGACTCTAGTGGTCAGTCCTTATTATTTCAATTTATTTTACTAGTCATTTTAACCCTGCTTACAGCCTTTTTCTCAGCGTCTGAGATGGCCCTAGTGTCACTCAATCGCTCTCGTGTCGAGCAAAAATCAGAAGAGGGAGAAAAGAAATTTATTCGCCTGCTCAAGGTTCTTGAAAATCCCAATAACTTCTTATCAACTATTCAGGTTGGTATTACTTTTATCAGTCTTTTGCAAGGGGCCAGTCTCTCTGCTTCACTAGGAGCAGTTATAGCAACCTGGTTTGGTCATGTAGCCTGGGCTAAAACAGCAGGTAGCGTGGTATCTTTGGTAGTCTTGACCTACATTTCTATCGTTTTTGGTGAGCTTTATCCTAAGCGTATTGCCATGAACCTTAAGGAAAATTTGGCCATCTACTCAGCACCTGTCATTATCGTAACTGGTAAGATTGTCAGTCCTTTTGTATGGATTCTTTCGGCATCAACCAACCTTTTGTCTCGTTTGACACCTATGACTTTTGATGATGCGGATGAGCAGATGACACGTGACGAGATTGAGTACATGTTGACCAAGAGTGATGAAACACTTGAAGCTGAGGAAATCGAAATGCTTCAAGGTGTCTTCTCTCTTGATGAATTGATGGCGCGTGAAGTTATGGTTCCTCGTACAGATGCCTTCATGATTGATATTGAAGACAACACTCAGGAAAATATCCAAGCCATTCTTAAGCAAAGCTTCTCTCGTATCCCTGTCTACGAAGATGATAAGGATAAGATTATCGGTGTTATCCATACCAAAAACCTCCTTCAAGCAGGTTATGAGCTCGGTTTTGAGAATGTTAAGCTTCGTCGCATCATGAACGAGCCCCTCTTTGTTCCAGAAACAATCTTTGTTAACGACCTTTTGACGGCATTTCGTAATACCAACAATCAAATGGCTATCTTGCTTGATGAATATGGCGGTGTGGCTGGTCTAGTGACCTTCGAGGATTTGTTGGAAGAAATCGTCGGCGAGATTGATGACGAAACAGATAAAGCTAGTGTAGAAGTTCGTGAAATTGGAGAACATACCTATATTGTTGAGGGAGTTATGACTCTTAATGACTTCAATGAATACTTCGACACTGAACTTGAGAGTGATGATGTCGACACTATCGCAGGTTATTATTTGACTGGTGTAGGAGCCATTCCTACTCAAGAAGTCAAAGAACACTATGAAGTGATTAATAAAGATAAACACCTTGAATTTATCAATGACAAGGTTAAGGATGGTCGAGTAACCAAGCTGAAAGTCATCATCACAGAAGCTCCAGAGGAAGTGGAAGAATAGCATTAAGAGGAGTTTGATTAGGAAACTCTCGAGTTATAAGAACAGAAAATGATAATTGAGCGTTCCATCTCTTTATGAGAGGACGCTTTTTTCTTATCTTCATGTGAAATTTCCTTTAACTAAATGATAAAATGAGAAAACTGCCTTAGAGCATGATATTAAGCCATCTTTCCTTACTTGAGGAGAAACATTTTTATCAGACTTGTCATTTTTGTTTAAAGAATTTTAAACACATTTAGCTCTTTTGATAGGCTTAGAATAAAAAATGATAAGATTTTGATTAAAATAGTCTTTTATTCCCTTTTTATGGTAAAATATAAATTAACTGACAAATGAAAAAAGGAGAATTTTAATGGCTTCTAAAAAATCTATTTATAGTGGATTGCTTTTCCTTACCCTAGGAGCTTTAGTACCAGTAACTTCTTTTGCGGATGATGGCATTGCTACAAATGATGCTTTAATCACGCAACCAACAGCAGAGCGTGGAACAACAGGCTCTTCTACAGCGCCAAGTGATGGCGATTTGGCCCGCAGTAATGATTCAAATACAGGAGCGACAACGCCAACTGCTCCTGCTGTCCCTGAAGTACCAGCGAAGCCTGCGACACCTACGACGCCAACAGCGCCAGCGACTCCAGAAACGCCAGCGACACCAGCTCCAACAACTGAGTCGTCAGATAAACCTGCTGAAAAACCAGCTGATAAGCCTGATACAGTAGCACCAGTGGCTAATACTGAAACCAAAGAGAACCCTCAAACACCTGAGGTTCCTTCAGTGAATGTCAATGGACAACCTGTTGTGACTGTTACACCTGCAGCTCCAGTTGTGACAGCAGCTGGCCAAACAATTGTTTCTACACAAAATAGCCAAGTTATTATTGCAAATACTGACGGTACAACAAGTGTCGTTGCTCCTGAAGCGGTAGGATTTAAGGTTAACACTGATGGAACATTGACAGGTAAAGATGCTAAAGGGAAAGAAGTAACCCTTCCTAAGACTGGTGAAGAATCAGCAACCTTCTTGACAATCGCAGGGACTTTCTTTCTTGCAGCAGCAGCCTTTTTGGGCTTCAAAAAACGTGCTTAACCTATCAGAAAAGACTGGATATCTTCTAGTTTTAGATTTAACATAAACTCTTATTTTGAGATTTTCCTGAGGTGATAATGGACATGGGCGAACTTTTTCGAAGTTCCATGCCTCATTTTTAAGCTTTAAGTCTCAACATTATGAACGCCTGAAACTAAAAAGTTTCAGGCTTTTTTGTCGTAGCGGAGAGTCTCAATTTATATGTTTTATGCTTACACTAAAGACTTTACAGAAATGCTTATCTATGGGATGTTCAGATGCGTTTGTCTGTGTTCTAAAACTGGCTTATTTCCGGTTTTTCTTTCTGGTATAGTATAGTTTACATCTTACTTGAAATGTATTATAGTATAACCTTTGCTTTAATTCGGGCAGATAAGAAGCATGTTTTTCGTAAAAAAGGTATAATGAGTTTATGTAAAAAGCGTTTTCAAGGAGGCTGCCATGGCAGAAATTGATTACAGTCAGGTGACTGGACTGGTTCATTCGACTGAAAGTTTTGGATCCGTAGATGGTCCGGGTATCCGTTTTATTGTTTTTATGCAAGGCTGTAAGATGCGTTGCCAATATTGCCATAACCCAGATACATGGGCTATGGAGTCAAATAAGGCTGTTGAGCGTACTGTCGAGGATGTCTTAGAAGAAGCTCTTCGTTTTCGTCATTTCTGGGGAGAGCAAGGTGGTATCACTGTATCCGGTGGTGAGGCCATGCTTCAGATTGAGTTTGTTACGGCTCTCTTTACAGAGGCTAAAAAGTTAGGCATTCACTGTACACTTGATACCTGTGGTTTTGCCTACCGTAATACTCCTGAGTATCATGAAGTCGTTGACAAACTCTTGGCTGTGACTGATTTGGTCCTGCTTGACATCAAAGAAATCGACCCAGAGCAACATAAGTTTGTGACTCGCCAACCTAATACGAATATCTTGGCCTTTGCAAAATATCTGTCTGATAAACAAGTGCCAGTCTGGATTCGTCACGTCTTGGTACCTGGCTTGACTGACTATGATGATCACTTGATTAAGCTGGGTGAATTTGTTAAAACCTTGAAGAATGTTGATAAGTTTGAGATTCTTCCTTATCATACTATGGGCGAATTCAAGTGGCGTGAACTTGGTATTCCATATCCTTTAGAAGGGGTCAAACCACCAACTATGGACCGTGTTAAAAATGCTAAGGCCCTCATGCATACTGAAACCTATCAAGAATACAAGAACCGTGTTGGTGTCAAAACTTTGGACTAAAATGATAACTGTCTGAGATTTAGGATCAGCCTAAAACAGTTTTCCTAACGGTTTTAAATATTATGGAGTGCTTGAAACAGACTGTTTTAAGCATTTTTATCATAAGAAAAATTCTAGACCGATGTTCACTTTGCTTGTGAAATAAGTCCTTATTTCACGTTTTTTGCAGAAGTTCTTAGTCCATGACGTATTTAAAATTGTTTGTATCCATTCGACAAGCTCTTGACAAGAGCTTTTTAACTTTGCTATTATTTATGAAGTACTAAAAAGCAGGTAAATTATGTTTCGTATATTAAAAATTGATGATGATTTTGTCTATCTTAGTCATCCTGATGGGCGCTTAAAGAAAATAGATAAAGCCCTATTTGATTTTGCTATCAATTTGGGAGACCGTGTAGAAGTCTACCAAGATGGCGAATTGACCGTGGTTACTCCGGCAGAAGTCCAAACAGACTTGAGTCTTGACGGAGATAAGTCTGTTAAGTCTAATCTTTTGCAAGGTATTTTGGATCTTTTCCTTGAGACCCTTAATATCCACAATAATCACTTAGGTGATTTGAAGAAGATTTTCACGCAGTTGTTGATTACACTCTTCATGGCTTGGAGTTTGTTGGGAGTCATTATAGTTGAGATTCTACTTTTTGTAGAGTCCATTGTTGTCTTCCTTTGGAGACTTTTGGTTCGTCTTGTTAAGTTGATGCGTATTAAGGACAACACAAAGGTCTTAATTGATGAGACGCAAAAACGCCATGCTAAACGTGAGCGTCAAAGAGCTCAAAGACGTGAGCAAGAAAGACGACGTCAGGATGAACTGGAAGAACGTGAATACCAACGTGAGACTGAGCGCCAAAAAGAATTGATGATTGTTGAAGCTAGCCTTAGTCAGGAAGCTGAGCGTGCGAGCCTTTCAACAAGCCTTGCTTTAGAGCAAGCAGGTGTTTCAAGCCAGTCTGCTAGTGAAGCGTCAAAAGAAAAAAGTCAAGCAAGTTCAGAGTCTGAAGAGGTATCTGAATCGGCTAAGTCTGAAAAATAGAACAAGCAAAAGAACTGAGACAAAAGGGTCCCAGTTCTTTTTCGTATGAAAAAAAGCACCGTAGGTGCTTGTGAGAGGCGACTAAAGTGTTTTTTCTGAGTCACGAACAATGAGCAAGTCAACTTTTGCGTGACGGAGAATGTATTCAGAAGATGAACCGATAAGCAAGCGTTCAAAAGTATTAAGACCAGTTGCACCAACCATGATGAGGTCAACGTTTTCCTTTTCAGGAATGTCAACAGCCAAAAGACTCTTAGGATTACCGAACTCAATGACTTTACGAATCTTGGTTAATCCAGCTTCCTTGGCTTGACGTTCAAAATCGGCCAAAACAGCTTTAGCTTCGTCTTCTAGTTTTTCATAGATGTAAGAGTCGAAAGTCGCAACGCTTTGAAGGGCGCGTGTATCGATAACGTGTACTAAAAGTAACTGTGCATCGTTACGTTTTGCAACATGCACACCTTTGATAAAGGCTAGTTCGGATTCGTAAGAACCATCGATAGCTACCATAATACGTTCATATTGTTGAGACATAAGCTCTACCTCCTATCTTTAGCCCTATTATACTCTTTTAATTTAAAAAGTGAAAGCGTTATTATATGTTTTCTGAAATCTTTTTTTAAATCTTTACCTAAAAAGAGGCATTTACACAGTGAAGGGATTTTGATATTGTCCAAAATTGAAGATTACTTGAAAAAGAGGTATAATACAATCTGTTATTAGCTTCGTAAGAAACGTGATAATTGAGAAGAGAATGAGTCTTCTTAACTGATGCCATGGGTTAAGCCTTAGATGGTGTCAATAAAAGTAGGGTTCCCCATCAGGTGTTGAATTTTTTATTTTCTACTAGATGTATCTACTTTTAGTATTTTTTGAAAGGATTAACTTATGAAAACATTTGATAAATCATCAAAGTTGGAACACGTTGCCTATGATATTCGTGGACCGGTTTTGGATGAGGCTAACCGCTTGATTGCTAACGGTGAAAAGATTCTTCGTCTTAATACGGGAAATCCTGCGGAATTTGGCTTTACAGCACCAGATGAAGTCATTCGTGACTTGATTATGAATGTTCGTAACAGTGAAGGGTATTCAGATAGTAAGGGGATTTTCTCAGCTCGTAAGGCTATTATGCAGTATTGCCAGCTTAAGGGCTTCCCAAATGTGGATATTGACGATATCTATATTGGTAACGGTGTTTCAGAGATGATTTCTATGTCTATGCAGGCCTTGCTTGATGATGGAGACGAAGTATTGGTGCCAATGCCAGATTATCCTCTTTGGACAGCCTGTGTCAGTCTAGCTGGCGGTAACGCTGTGCACTATGTCTGTGATGAAAAATCAAACTGGTATCCAGATATTGATGACATCAAGTCTAAGATTACTTCAAATACCAAGGCAATTGTCGTCATTAATCCGAATAATCCGACAGGTGCTCTTTACCCTAAAGATATTCTTGAACAGATTGTCGATATTGCACGCCAAAATGATTTGATTATCTTTGCGGATGAAATTTATGACCGCTTGGTGATGGATGGTAAGAAGCACACTGCTATTGCTAGTCTTGCACCAGACGTTTTCTGTGTCTCTATGAACGGTCTTTCTAAGTCACACCGTATCTGTGGTTTCCGTGTGGGATGGATGGTTCTTTCTGGACCAAAGAGAAATGTCAAAGGCTATATTGAAGGTCTTAACATGCTGGCTAACATGCGTCTTTGTGCCAACGTGCTTTCTCAACACGTTATCCAAACCTCACTTGGGGGCTACCAGTCTGTAGATGAGCTCTTGATTCCTGGTGGTCGCATCTATGAACAACGTGAATTCATCACGAATACCGTTAATGCTATTCCAGGGCTTACAGCTGTGAAGCCAGATGCAGGGCTTTATATCTTCCCTAAAATTGATCGTAATATGTATGATATTGACGATGATGAAGAGTTCTGTCTTCGTCTCTTGAAGAAGGAGAAGGTTCTCTTGGTTCCGGGTAAAGGCTTTAACTGGAATGAACCAGATCACTTCCGTATCGTTTACCTTCCTCGTGTGGAAGAGTTGGCTGATCTGGGAAATAAAATTGAACGTGTCTTGTCATATTACAAGCGCTAATATGTCAACAACTGGGCAAAAGGATTTGTCCAGTTTTCTTGATACCTAAAAAGCAGAGGTTTTCGCCTAAAATCCGAACGTTTTAGCTGAAAAAGGCATAATTGACTTAATATAATGAATAGTAGAATAATAAATAATTTTCAGACAATTGTTTGCAATTTATAGGTTAAGTGTGCTATAATGATAGGGCTAGTGGGTCTTGACGGATATGTTTGGTACAGGACCTGAGATTATTAAGATTACAAATAGAAAGTGAAGACAATAAATATGGCAAATTTGCTGGCTAAAACTCGTAAAATTACATCTATCTTGCAACGCTCAGTAGATAGCTTGGAAGGAGATCTTCCATACAATAACATGGCTGCTCAGTTGGCAGACATCATCGATTGTAACGCTGCTATCGTTAATGGTGGTGGGGCCCTCCTTGGTTATGCCATGAAATACAAAACCAATAACGATCGTGTAGAAGAGTTTTTTGAAGCCAAACAACTCCCAGAAGAATACACACGTGGTATCAGTCGTGTCTATGACACTCAAGAAAATATTGGTATTGATAGTGACTTGACTATTTTCCCAGTGGAATCAAAGGATGACTTTCCAGATGGTTTGACGACTATTGCGCCTATTTATGGTGGTGGTATGCGTCTTGGATCTTTCATCATTTGGCGTAATGATCATGACTTTGTGGATGAAGATCTTATCTTGGTTGAGATTGCCTCTACAGTAGTTGGTTTGCAATTGTTGAACCTTCAAACAGAAAACTTGGAAGAAACTATTCGTAAACAAACAGCTATTAACATGGCTATTAATACCTTGTCTTACTCAGAAATCAAGGCGGTTTCAGCTATCTTGAATGAGTTGGACGGTTTGGAAGGTCGTTTGACAGCTTCTGTTATCGCTGACCGTATTGGTATCACCCGTTCAGTTATCGTTAATGCCCTTCGTAAGTTGGAATCAGCTGGTATTATTGAAAGCCGTTCACTTGGTATGAAAGGGACTTACCTTAAAGTTCTTAACGAAGGTATTTACGACAAATTGAAAGAATACGAATAAGAAAAATTTTGACATAAAAGTGAGGTAGGTTGTAACTGCCCCACTTTTTTAAAAAGGAGAAAGTAACATGACAAAAGCATTGATTTCAATTGATTACTCTTATGACTTTGTAGCGGATGACGGGAAGTTGACGGCTGGAAAGCCAGCTCAGGCCATTGAAGACCGCATTGCTCAGGTGACTCAGGAAGCCTATGATAATGGAGATTATATCTTTGTCGCTATGGACCGACATGATGAAGGGGATACTTTTCATCCTGAGACCAAGCTCTTTCCACCGCACAATATTGCAGGGACATCTGGACGAGAACTTTATGGTAAGTTAGCTGAAGTGTATGACGCCATCAAGGATGATAGTCGTGTCTTTTGGATGGATAAGCGTCACTATTCAGCCTTTTCAGGAACTGATTTGGATATTCGTCTACGTGAACGTCGTGTGACAACAGTCGTTTTGACGGGAGTTTTAACAGATATTTGCGTGCTACATACGGCTATTGATGCTTATAATCTAGGTTATGATATCGAGGTTGTAGCAAGTGCAACAGCATCCTTGACGCCTGAAGCACATGATTTTGCGATTGGGCATTTTAAAAATGTTCTTGGAGCAACAATTGTAGAGTAAGATTGAGTTCTTACTCTTTTTTTGATAAGCCCTCTCTATCAACTAATTAAGAATATGAATTAGTCAAGCGATTGTATTCGTGTTAGACTAAAGGTATTGGTTCATCTGAGAGGAGAAAAATGATGAAAATAAAACGATTATTAGGTTTTGTAGCTATTGCTGTTGCTTCTGTAGGTATTTTGGCAGCTTGTGGTAAGGATGCTGCTAAGGATAAGACAGTGGTTCGAGTAGGGACCATGGCTAAGAGTGAGTCTGAACAGGCACGCTGGGATAAGGTTGAAGAAATCTTGAAAAAAGAGGGAGTTACGCTTAAATTCAGCGAGTTTACGGACTATTCTCAACCAAACGTAGCCCTTAATAATGGTGACATTGATATTAATGCTTTCCAACACTACAATTTCCTGGATAACTGGAATGCGGATCATAAGACTGACTTGGTACCAATTGCTGAGACTTATTTCACAGCCTTCCGTGTCTATTCTGGAACAGAGGGTGGTAAGAACAAGTATAAGGATATTAAAGAATTGCCAGAAGGTGCTACGATTGCCATTCCAAATGATGCCGTTAATGAAAGTCGTGCTCTTAATCTCTTGCAGTCTGCTGGCTTGATTAAGCTTAGTGTAGGTGCAAATGACAAGGCTAAGTTGACTGATGTTAGTGAAAATAGCAAGAATTTAAATATCAGAGAAGTTGATGCTGCTCAGACAGCTGCCAACCTTGATTCTGTTGATGCAGCCATTATTAATAATGACTTCGTTACAGAGGCTGGTATTGATCCTAAGACAGCTATCTACGTAGAACCTGCTAGTAAAAATACTAAGCAATGGTACAATCTACTTGTAGCTCAAAAAGGTTGGGAAAAATCAGATAAGGCTGATGCTATCAAGAAAGTTATCAAGGCTTATCATACTGACGAAGTCAAAGAGGTCATCAAGAAATCATCTCAAGGTTTGGATGAACCAGTTTGGTAAGAGAGGACGCTATGGAAAGAGCTATTTTTGCCGGAGGGTGCTTCTGGTGCATGGTGCAACCTTTTGAGGAGCAAGAAGGTATCCTATCTGTTCGCTCTGGTTATACTGGAGGACATGTGCCAAATCCAACTTACGAGGAGGTTTGTCGTAAAACGACTGGCCACACCGAGGCTGTGGAGATTATCTTTGACCCAGAAATCATTTCTTTTGCTGATTTAGTCGAAGTTTATTGGGCTCAGACCGATCCGACGGATGCTTTTGGGCAATTTGAGGATCGTGGTGATAACTATCGTCCTGTGATTTATTATTTTGATGAGCGTCAAAAGGAAATTGCTGAACAATCTAAGGCTAATCTTCAGGCCTCAGGACGTTTTGACCGTCCAATCGTGACAAAGATTGAACCTGCGGAGACTTTCTACGAAGCCGAAGCTTACCATCAGGGATTTTATAGGACTAATCCCGAACGTTATGCGCAAAGTAGCGCTATTCGTCACCAATTTTTAGAAGACAATTGGAAATGAGTCATCATCGAGAGTAGGAATCTATCCTATTCTCGATTTTTTGTTGTGAACTATAAGAAAACGATTGCAAAGTATTGTATACTATTACTAGATAAAGTTGACATACAGAAGGGGTAAAAGAATGACTAAAAAATTAACGTTTCCTGACGGATTTTTGTGGGGTGGAGCGACGGCAGCCAACCAATGTGAAGGAGCCTATGATGCCGATGGGCGTGGTTTAGCCAATGTTGATGTGGTGCCGATTGGTAAGGACCGCCTGTCTATTATCACGGGTCATCGTAAGATGTTTGATTTCGAGGATGGGTATTTTTATCCTGCCAAGGAAAGTATTGATATGTACCACCGTTATAAGGAAGATATTGCTCTCCTTGGTGAAATGGGTTTTAAGACCTACCGTCTCTCTATTGCTTGGTCACGTATTTTTCCTAAGGGGGATGAGGCTGAGCCAAATGAAGCTGGGCTTGCCTTTTACGAGGACATCTTCAAGGAATGTCACAAGCATGGCATTGAACCCTTGGTGACCATCACACACTTTGATTGTCCCATGCACTTGATTACCGAGTATGGGGGATGGCGTAATCGTAAGATGCTTGGTTTCTATGAAAATCTTTGTCGTACCCTTTTCACACGCTTTAAAGGTTTGGTTAAGTACTGGCTCACTTTCAACGAAATTAACATGATTCTCCATGCCCCATTTATGGGAGCAGGACTTTGCTTTGAAGAGGGTGAAAATGAGGAGCAGGTGAAATACCAGGCGGCCCATCATGAGTTGGTAGCTTCAGCTATGGCGACGAAGTTGGCCCATGAGATTGACCCTGACAATAAGGTCGGTTGTATGTTGGCGGCGGGTCAGTATTATCCAAATACAGCCCACCCACGGGACTACTGGGCAGCTATGCAAGAAGACCGTAGTAGCTATTTCTTTATTGATGTTCAGGCTCGTGGAGAGTATCCAAATTATGCTAAGAAACAGTGGGAACGTGATGGCATTGAGCTTGAGATGACGGAAAAAGATTTGACCCTTCTTAAAGAGCATACTGTTGATTTCATTTCCTTCTCTTATTATGCTAGTCGTGTGGCTTCAGGTGATCCAGAAGTTAATGAAAAGACTGCGGGAAATATTTTTGCCTCTATTAAAAATCCTTATTTGGAAGCTTCAGAATGGGGCTGGCAAATTGACCCACTAGGTCTTCGGATTACCCTCAATGCTATCTGGGATCGTTACCAAAAACCGATGTTTATCGTTGAAAATGGGCTTGGTGCTGTGGATAGGCCAGATGAAAATGGCTATGTTGAAGATGATTATCGTATCGACTACTTGGCGGCTCACATCAAGGCCATGCGTGATGCTATCAATGAAGATGGTGTAGTGCTCTGGGGCTACACAACATGGGGTTGTATCGATCTTGTTTCTGCCGGAACTGGTGAAATGAAGAAACGTTATGGTTTCATCTATGTGGACCGTGACAACGATGGTAATGGTAGTCTTAAACGCTCTAAGAAGAAATCCTTTAACTGGTATAAGGAAGTTATCGCAAGTAACGGTGCCTCTGTAGAATAGGACTTTTGATCTTTTATTAAAGCTATCTCTAATTCAAGCGATGTTTGGT
>OATN01000357.1_pt1 | contig 16896 bp, 9 predicted proteins | sample 1501211 | NCBI WGS metagenome assembly OATN01 (sample SAMEA2579978, study PRJEB22360) | human gut metagenome | reverse complement strand
GGTGCCGCATGATGTATTCGAATCGCTGCCAAGTTCTACTTTTAGCATGCGCATCAAAGGCTGTTGCCCGCCAAACAAATGTTGCAGCACTTGCTGATAGACTTCGGGTTGTTCCCACTTGTAGTCCATTAATAACCTTGATGTATTGTTACAGCTTAGAAGTCCAAATCCTTTAATTGTGTTGGCTTCGTTTTGCTCTAACTGCAACTGACTACCATCAATCGTCAACGTATGCATGTTATTGCATCCTCACTTTCTTCTTGCCCGACTAACGATCAACACCGCTGCCGGTTGCCATGACCGCCTGCACGTCTGCATCCGTAATCAAATTCAGATCACCGCTGATCGTCAACTTCAACACACTGGCTGAAATCGCATAATTGATCTTGGCCTGCGAGTCATGGAGCGTCGCGTGCATCAAACCTGCCCCAAACGCATCGCCTGACGCCACGCCTTCCATCACATGCATGTGGAAGGTTGGCCCTTGGTATGTTTTGCCATCTTCGGCCAAAAGCCCTGTCCACCAGCTATCTTCCACCGAGTGAATGTTCCGCACAACACTGGCCACGGTTTTAACATTCGGCCACTGCTTCATTACCTGCAACATACCAGCCTTGAAACTGGCGATCTGATCAATCCCGGTCGCCATGTTACCATCAAATGCCTTAATGCCTAAGGTTGCTTCAAAATCTTCATCATTAGCCAAAACAATCGTGATATAAGGCATGACCTTGGCAAAGAATGCCTGAGCTTCTGCAGGCGACCACATTTTACCGCGATAATTCATGTCGCAAACAACGGTAATATCATGTGCGGCACAGTATTTAACGGCTGATTCAATGGCGGTCTGCATATGTTTGCCGATCGCCGGGGTAATTCCGGAAAAATAAAAATAGGCCACGTCTTTAAGCAGACTGGCCCAATCAAATTCATCAGCTTCAGCGGTCGCAAACGAACTGCCGGCACGATCGTATACGACATTCGTGTTGCGCACACTGGCCCCTTTTTCAAAGAAATAAATCCCTAAACGCGGACCACCGCGCAAGATCTTATGTGTATCTACGCCCAGACCACGAATGGTGTTGCGCGCAGTGTCGCCTAATGCATTATCAGGCAGCTTGGTGACATACTGCGCCTCGTCGCCAAGCAATGCCAAAGAAACCGCCACATTAGCTTCAGAGCCACCATAATTGGCCTCGAAGCCGGACGCTTGAAGAATACGTTGATGATCATACGGCTTCAACCGTAACATCATCTCGCCGAATGTTAATACTTTTGTCATCTGTAAGCCTTCCTTTCGTTGGGCACGATCGCGCTTACAGTGAACAAAATCTGACAACAGCGTCACCTTAGTCAGGCTGATGGCTTGGCGCTGCTTTTCCTTCAAAATAGTTAGGATAGGCACTTAAAACTGCCTTAACATCGTCGTCAATCGCTAACAAATGATCCGCAACCAAATGACTGGCTAACTCAGCATCTTTAGCCTTGACTGCATCGACAATTGCCTGATGTTCCGTGATAATGTTATGCCATTTTAAGCCGCTAACTTCCAACCGTAAGTATCGGTAGCGATTAAATTGCAAATTCATTTGCTGTACCCAAGCCCAGATAAACTGCTTATGATCGGCCATATAAAATATTTCATGAAAGTCGTGATCAAGATCAAAAAAATGATCGTAATCCCGAGAATGCTCATAAACACCCTGCAACGCAATTTGCTGTTCCAATTTAGCAATTTGATCTGGCGTCATGACATCAACTGCGTCCGCCACAATCGTCCGCTCCAAATTGACCCGGGCAAACCGGCCTTGATACATTTCATCCAGATTGATTTTTGATACATAAGTACCGCTTTGAGGAATGACATTAAATAGTCCTTCCCGCCGTAAGCGGATAATGGCCTCCCGGATCGGGGTCGCACCGATCTTGAGTTGCGCGCTCAATTCAGTCTTGTCGACTTTTTCCCCGGGGGTCAGCTGCATGCTGAGAATCATCTCCTTGATAGCGTTGTATGCTTCATCTTGATAATTCGATATTTGCATGGGCGTCACCCTTCCTTCTTTTTCACCTGATTATCTGATTGTATAACATCCCCAGCCTTTCGAGAAAGATGTTGCTTGAGACGTATAAATTATAAAACTTTTTGACAGGTGTTGACACCGTTTTCGGTAAGCGCTATCATGCCCTTGTAAGGATATACTAATATATCAGTTATCCGAGTGTCAATGTTTTCGCGCGTTTAGTTTAAAAAATACGCCTTTAACATTAGCTGACTGGTTGTATATCTACCATTAAGGTCACAACTGGTTGCAGTTTGTGACCAATCAGGTTTTAAGTGGCATAAGCTGATTGGCAAGGAGGCGGGTGTGTCAAAATTCAGGTTCCGGCATTTATGCATTTGTTCTATCTATTTATTTTTTAATGCACTTACTTAATTTCATGGGAGTGAAAAAAATGGCAAATGATGTTAAGAACGATCCTAAAGCGGTCAAAACGACGGTTGGGGTTGTTACCAACGCAAGGATTCAAGATTCACAGCAGCCAAAGATGCCACTTGGTGTTGCAACTGCAATGTTCCTCGCGCCACTTTGCTGGTACGGGCCAATCGGTTCAACCCGAAGCGTTTTAATTCCACAACTATTTAGTCAAATTGATTCGGCACACAAGGTTTGGGCTGTCGGCATTCTGGCAACCGTTGCGTCTATCACCGGTGCGATTGCCAACTTACTGTTTGGTGCTTTTTCCGATGTGACGCGAACCCGTTTTGGTAAGCGGAAACCTTATATTGTCCTTGGTACCATAGCAATCGCGCTTTCACTGGTCGCCATTGCTAATACGACTTCAATTACTGCTATCATCTTCATCTGGATCATCGCGGCGGCGGCCGAAAACGCGATTGCCGCAGCGATTTATCCGCAAATATCGGATCGGGTTGCACCTAAATGGCGTGGCACTGTTTCAACCTTTTACGGCGTTGGTTTCACGATCGCGCAACAAGGTTTTGCTCTGTTAGCCGCTCAATTCCTTGGCAATGTTAAATTCGGTATTTATGTCATGGCAAGCATGACCGTTGTGTTGGCCATTATCCACGTTCTGTTGATCAACGAAAAGAGCAACCTGGACGAACCAAAGATCAAGCTCGACAAAGAATCACTCAAGAAGTACTTCTTCTTCCCAACCCATGATGCGCGCGACTTTTATCTCGCCTTGTCAGGTAAATTCCTGATGGTTGTCGGTTCTACGATTGTTACCACATTCCTTTTGTTCATCTTCACCGACTATATTGGTCAAAGCACCAAACAAGCTGGCGGTTCCATCTCTGTATTTTCAACCATCATGTTAGTCATTGGTGTCTTCTTCGCTTTAGTTGGCGGTCCACTTGCCGATAAAATGAAGCGGGTTAAGGGTCCGGTTGTTATCGCAACGTTCGCCTTAGCCGTAGCTGCTTTGTTCCCATTGTTTGTCAAAGAAGCTTGGGCAATGTTTGCCTACGCTGTTATCGCTGCTTTTGGTAATGGCTTGTACAACTCAGTCGATGGCGCGTTGAACATGGATGTGCTGCCATCTTCTGATACTGCTGGTAAAGACTTAGGACTGATCAACTTAGCAAACACGTTGGGCCAGATGCTTGGTGCCATGGTTGCTTCTGCTATTGTTGAAGGCTTCGGTTATCAGGCAGTCTTCATCTTCGCGGTTGCAATGGAAATCATCGGTGGCTTCTTGATTGCCGCCATCAAACGTGTTCGTTAATTAACAGAAAGCGTATGCTCACCTATCTGCTAATATTGTGGATGACAGGTTTTCTAGCAAAGGTGTGAATGCTAACAAGAAATAACGTCGGAAAAGTCGGAATCAAACAACGCGGATAACTGTTGTTGATTCGACTTTTTCCTTTTTAATGGTTCAGAGCCTATACAGAAATATTTTTTGGATTAAAATGTTAAAAGTATTCTGATAGCGCTTTCCATTTTAACCCGCACGTGCTATATTAAGTGTGTGAAACTGATATATTAATATATAAGGAGGTTCATCATTTTGGTTAAGCTAACCGACGATTATCAAGCAAAGGCTGCTGATTTCAAAGCGGCTGGTATCGCTGTTCCGCAATTCGACCAAGAACAAATGAAACAGACAACTGAGGCCAATCCTGTATGGGTTCACTTCGGCGGCGGCAATCTTTTCCGCTGCTTTCATGCCAAGATTGCGCAGGACTTGCTCAATAATGGCAGCTTAAAGTCTGGTGTGGTTGTTGCCGAAACTTATGATGGCGATGTGCCTGCCGATATCTACAAGCCATATAACGATCGCGTGTTGCAAGTGGTTATGCAACCAGACGGCACACTTGATAAGACACTGATAGCCAGTGTTGCCGAAGCGATTTACTACAACAAGACCAATCCTGAAGGCTGGGAACATTTAAAAGAAATCTTCACGAAGCCTTCACTGCAACTCGTTACGATGTCCATTACCGAAAAAGGCTATCAACTGACTGATATCAACGGCAAACTGACACCAGCTGCCGAAGCTGATATCGCAGGTAAGCCAGATGATGCGACGACCAATATGGGGGCCATTGCGCGCCTACTTTTGGCACGTTACGAAGCCGGTGCCAAGCCAATTGCCATGGTCAGCACCGACAACTTCTCTGAAAACGGCAAACGTTATGAAGACGGCATTTTGACAATTGCCAAGGGCTGGGCTAAACACGGGACGGTCACCCAAGGCTTCATCGATTATCTGACCGATCCTAAGCAAGTCAGCTTCCCATGGTCCATGATTGATCGGATCACACCGAACCCGGCGCAAAACGTTGCCGACAAACTTAAGGCAGAAGGTTTTGAAGACACCACCATCGTGCACACACCTAAGCACACCAATATTGCGCCATTTGGTAATACGGAAGAAACCCACTACCTCGTCATTGAAGACAGCTTCCCAAATGGTCGTCCGGCGCTGGAAAATGCCGGTGTCATCCTCACCGATCGCGACACCGTTAACGATGCCGATCAGATGAAGGTCACCGCTTGCTTGAATCCATTGCACACGGCTTTGGCCATTTATGGTAACCTCCTTGGCTACACGTCAATTGCTGCTGAAGTTGAAAATCCTAATTTGCTCACTTTGATCAAGTACCTTGGCTATAAAGAAGATCTGCCAGTTGTGAAGGATCCTAAGATTATCGATCCTAAGAAGTTTCTGGATCAGCTGGTCACCAAGCGCTTGCCAAACAAGAATATTCCCGATACCCCGCAACGGATTGCCAGCGACACGTCCCAGAAATTGCCAATTCGTTATGGCGTGACGATCCAGCACTACTTGGACAAGGATCCTGAAAGCGTTAAGCAGCTTAAGGCAATTCCGCTCATTCTTGCCGGTTGGTGCCGTTACCTGATGGCATTGGATGATAAAGGTAACGACTTCACCCCAAGCCGCGACCCATTATTGGATCAGTTACAGCCATATGTTGCCGACATCAAGTTAGGTAGTGATGCCGATGTCCACGCCGCACTCAAGCCAATCTTGAGCAATGCCCAGATCTTTGGCCACGACCTTTATCAAATCGGTTTGGCTGACCAAGTAGAAGCCGACTTCAAGAAACTCATTGCCGGCCCAGGTGCAGTGACTAAGACCCTTGAACAATTTCGTCAAGATCATGAAAAGGAGCTTTAATTTATGTCAGATTTAAAAATGGGTTTTCGCTGGTTCGGCGAAAAAGATGACCCCATCACCTTACAGCAAATTCGTCAGATTCCCGGTACGCAACAAGTTGTCGGTGCGCTTTTCGATGTTCCGGTAGGTGAAGTTTGGCCCAAGGAAAAAATTGCCGCACTGAAGAAACAAGTTGAAGATGCCGGCTTAAAACTGGAAGTCATCGAATCCGTCAACATTCACGATGACATTAAGATTGGCTTGCCATCACGCGACAAGTATATCGAAAACTACAAGGAAACCATCAAGAACCTTTCCGAATATGGGATCAAGGTCATTTGCTACAACTTCATGCCGATCTTTGACTGGCTGCGGACCAATCTCCACTATCAGCTAGAAGACGGCAGCAATGTCATGGCCTTTCAACATCAATATCTAAAAGACGATCCACACGATATTATCGATTCGGTTCGTAACAACTCAGAAGGCTATGTTCTTCCTGGCTGGGAACCGGAACGTCTGGCTGAAATCGAACGCTTATTCAAAGCTTATGCTGACGTTGATGCCGCTAAGTTACGCGAGAACATGAAGTACTTCCTTGATGCCATCATCCCAACCTGTGAAAAGTATGACGTTCGCATGGCCATGCACCCGGATGATCCGCCGCGCGAACTCTTTGGCTTGCCGCGGGTTTACAAGAACGCTGAAGACATGCGGATCATTGAAGGCATGCATGAATCTCGGTACAATGGGTTTACCATCTGCACCGGTTCCTTAGGCGAAAATCCAAACAACGATGTACCAGCCATCATCCGTGAATTTGTCAAAAAAGATCGGGCACCTTTTATCCACGCCCGTAACATCAAGTTCATCAACAAAGAAGGCGACTTCCACGAATCCGATCACCTTTCCAAGGATGGTTCGCTGGATATGTACGAAATCATGAAGGCCTTGCATGACCTTGATTACGATGGCTACATCCGTCCTGACCACGGCCGTAACATCTGGGGCGAAAATGGCCGCCCTGGCTATGGTTTATACGATCGTGCTTTAGGCATCACCTATCTAAACGGCCTCTGGGAAGCATTAGAAAAAGGGAGCGCAAAGTAATGGCTTTTTTGGACGATGATTTTCTCTTAACCAATGAGCCGGCTAAGCAACTATTTCATCAATATGCTGCTGACCTGCCGATTATTGATTTTCACTGTCATCTTAACCCGCAGGAAATCTATGAAAATCGTAACTTCAAGAACATCACCCGCATTTGGTTAAACGAAGGCACATACGGCGATCACTACAAGTGGCGCCTGGAACGGGCTAATGGTGTCCCTGAAGAACTCATCACTGGCGATGGCGATGATTACGAGAAGTTTGTCGCCTGGTGCAAAACCATGGAAAATGCTTGGGGCAACCCTGTGTTTGAATGGACCCACCTCGAACTGCGCCGTTTCTTCGGCAGTGATCTGGTATTGAGTCGTGACACCGCCAAAAAGGTCTGGGATCTCACCAACGCCAAACTGGCTACCCCTGAGTTTACGCCGCGCGCGTTGATTCGGCGCAGTCATGTCGAAGTTGTCTGCACCACCGATGATCCAGCCAGCGACTTGCACTACCACGAACTCATTGCTAACGATGCGCCCTGATAAGTTAATGGCGATCTGTGCCAATACTTACGGCGACTACTTACAAACCCTTGGCAAAGCAGCAGGCGTTGAAATCACCGACTTTGCTTCCTTGAAGAAAGCCATGAAACAACGCTTCACCTTCTTTGCCGAGCATGGTGGCCACCTTTCTGACCACGGCCTCAACAGCTTCCACTACCGCCCAGTCGATCAAGAAGCACTTGATACCATTATCAAGAAAGGCATTGAAAACCGGCCAGTCAGTGATGTTGAAAATGATCAGTATCTCACCGGACTTGTGGAAATGCTGATGGATCTCAACCGGGAGTTCAACTGGACGATGCAGTTCCATGCCAATGTTGATCGCAGTCTCAGCTTACCGAACTTGAAAAAGATCGGTCCCGACACCGGCTTCGATGCGATGGGCAGTCAACCTGATTTGGTCGGCGAGTTTCGGGATCTTTTCCAAGCGATGGACGCGCGTGGCCCACTGCCAAAAGTGATCTTCTATTCCCTGAATCCAAATGATTGGCTACCACTCATCACCATGTTACAAAGCTTCGTTGGCCAAGGCGATAAACAACACCTGCAATTAGGTGCTGCCTGGTGGTTTAATGATACGGCTGAAGGGATGCATCGGCAGCTTCAGACTTTTGCGCAACAAAGCCTGTTACCAAACTTTGTCGGCATGTTAACAGATTCGCGTAGTTTCCTGTCTTATCCGCGGCATGAATACTTCCGTCGGGTACTGTGCAACTTCTATGGTGAACTGGTTGAACAGGGTCGAGTACCATATGACCTTGATGCCCTTGGCCGGATTATCAAGAATATCAGCTATGGGAACGCGCATGACTACTTTGGTTTCTACGACAATAACAACGATTAAACGCTTAAAGGAGTACGATCACACGTGAATGAATGCCTGACAATCGGTGAACCGCTAGTCGTCTTTGCCGCTGAAGAAGCAGATGTTCCATTAGCGGCCGCCAAACATTTTACCAAGTATCTGGCCGGCGCTGAGTTAAATGTTGCCGTTGGATTGAGTCGACTCGGCCATTCCGTCGAGTACATTACGCATCTCGGTGAAGACCCGAATGGCATTTTCATTCGCCAACAACTCACAGCAGCCGGCATCGGTTGCGACAATGTAACCACGACTTCACGTTATCCAACCGGCATCGAGTTCAAGGCGCGTGTGACGCATGGCGATCCTAACACCTACTATCTGCGGGCAGGATCAGCGGCAGCGCATTTTGATCCCGCGGCGATTGATCGGATTGACTTGGCCGGCGTCAAACTTGCCCACATTACCGGTATCTTCCCAGCCGCTTCAGCATCAACGCTGGCTGCAACGAAGCGGCTGATGAAACGTTTGATCAGCAATCACATTCTGATCACGTTCGACCCCAATTTGCGCCCAGCACTATGGCCTGATCAGAACACCATGGTGACAACGATTAATTCGTTGGCCAAAAGTGCATCGATCGTGCTGCCGGGTGCCGCAGAAGGGAAAATTCTCGTCGGCAGTGATGATCCGGAAACCATCGCTCACTTCTATCTCAATCAAAGTGAGCAAACGCAACTGGTCATTGTCAAAGTCGGTAAACAAGGTGCGTATCTGTTAGGCCGTGATGTGCCTGGACAGTTACTGCCAAGTTTTCCGGCCGAACACATTGTCGATACGGTGGGCGCAGGCGATGGCTTTGCATTAGGCGTCATCAGCGCCTTACTGGAAGGTCGCTCACCGGCCGAAGCAGCCAGCCGCGGTAATGCTATCGGTGCCTTAGCGATTCAATCACCTGGCGACAACACCGGTTACCCAACGCGACAACAGCTTGACAAGTTCATGCAAACCAGTCTTAATAAAACTGAGCGCGCGTGAGACACTCAATTCTTTTAAGCATCCCATTTGATTTTCTTCACTACAGAACACGTCTAAGGAGAAAAAAACAACCATGCAAAAATATGACTATCTTAATCGCTTAATTAACACCGGCTGTGTCGCCGTTGTCCGCGGTGACGATGCTGATGAAGCGGTCAAAACCGTTGATGCCGTGATTGCTGGCGGCGTTACGGGTATTGAGCTTACTTTCACCGTCCCGCATGCTGACAAGGCATTGGATGAACTCAGTGAAAAGTATGGTGACCGTGAAGACGTCCTGATCGGTGCCGGAACGGTTCTTGATCCTGCAACCGCGCGCTTGGCCATCATTGCCGGCGCCAAGTTCATCGTCAGCCCAAGCTTCAATGCTGACGTTGCCAAGATCTGCAACCTTTACTCAATTCCTTACACCCCAGGCTGCTTCACCCCAACCGAAATCCAAACCGCGCTTGAAGCCGGCGTCGATCTCGTGAAGGTCTTCCCTGGCAGTGTTGCTGGTCCGGCTATGGTCAAAGCACTTCACGGCCCATTCCCGCAGCTGGCCATTATGCCAACCGGTGGTGTGTCGCTTGATAACCTCGAAACCTGGTTCGATGCCGGCGTTACCTTAGTCGGTGCCGGCAGCAACCTCACCGCCGCAGCCAAAACCGGGGACTATGCCGGCGTCACTGCTACAGCTAAGAAGTATCGGGCCAAGCTTGATGCCATTCGGGCTGGTAAGTAAAGAAAATACTATCACCATAAACGACTGATCTACTTTTGTTAACTACCAAAACACTTGCCATGAAGGACACTTCCGGCAAGTGTTTTTTAGTTATATCTCCAAATACTATTCTTGGTGTGTTAAGCGTCGTTTGCTGACAATTTTTAGTAGTCATCACCTTGGCGACGGTTGCGACACTTTTTCCAGTATTTTTCATCTCTATATTTGACCATCAGCCAAAAAGAGACTCTAGGGACACTTCAATCGTCCCTAGAGCCTCTTTATTTAGTTTTGATCTTCCATAGTCAGGGGTCTTAGCTTATCTAGTCGTTCACTTTACGTGCTTGATTATTTAGCTTTCCCTTTCTGGTGTAAGAACCATGCAAAGCCGCTGATGCCAATGAGGAAAACGACTGCTGCCATCGTAACGGCCAGTGACAGCTGTGATTCACCTGTACTTGGATACTTGGCTGTTGATGAAGAAGCTGTTTCTTCGCTAGAACTGGCACTTTCGGATGAAGCATCACCTGTTGATGGCAGCTTACCTGTTGGCGCTGCGACAAGACTGGTTTTGGCTTTCTTCAGTGCGGTTGCGGCTGTATCTAATTCTTGCTGACTCGGCTTACCTGCCAACAGTTTTTGTGCTGCTGCTACTGCTTGCTGATAAGGCGTCCAGCTGTTCCGGGTGTAATCATCGGCACGCAAGGTTTGCGACTCGGTGACGAGCTGAGTCAGTTGGTCGCGGTTGACGGTCACAATGGTCTGTTTAAAGGCCGTGACTGCTTGTTTTAATGTTGATGCTGCAGTGTCGATATCATTTTTTGAAGCATCAGGGTTATCCGCGACTTTCTTGGCGGTGTCGATCGCAACTTGGAGGGTTTTAAGCGCATCTGCTGGGTAGTTACCTTCGTGGTCGCCAGTTACTGCTGAATGACTGAGCGTTTGTGCCTCTGTGAGTACCGTTTGCAGTGCCGATTTATCCGGGCTAAGGGTTAAGCCGTCATAAGCATTATTTAACTTCTGCAAAGCCGTATCAACATCTGCTTGAACCGCGTCAGTGTCTGCCAACACTTTTTTCGCATTAGCAAGTGCTGACTGGAAGGTTGTCCAACTTGCGGTCGTGTACTTGTTAGCTTGGTTGGTCACTGTACTGTCTTTGTCATAAGCCGTCTGTAGTGCCGACTTATCTGGTTTTTGGCTGTTAAGCTTTAAGCCAGCATAAGCGTTATTCAGCTTTTGCAAGGTTGTATCAAGACTGTCTTGGGTCGCGTTGGTGTCGGTAAGAACCTTTTGCGCATCTGATAACGCCGTCTGGAATGCCTGCCAACTTTCACTTGTGTACTTGTCGTCTGGGTTCGTAACCGCCTTATTCTTATCGTAAGCAGCCTGAAGTTTCGTCTTATCTGGTTTGGCCGGGTTCAGCACTAAATCAGAGGCTGCCTGATTTAGATTCTTCAAGGCGCTGTCAACATCATTTTGAGTTGCGTTGGCGTTAGCGAGAACGTACTGCGCATCCGTTAATGCGGTCTGGAATACTTTACAGCTGGCGGCCGTGTACTTATCGCTTGGGTTAGTCACAGCTTTTGCCTTATCATAAGCCGTTTGTAGTTTTGTCTTGTCTGGGCTAAGCGCCAAGGCGGCATATGCTGTGTTGAGGTTTTTGAGGGCCGTATCAATATCGTTTTGTGAAACCGTCGTGTCTGCAAGGACATTTTTTGCTGCTAATAAAACTTTTTGAAACGATGTCCAACTTGATGACGTGTACTTGTTATCGGCGTTCGTGACATCTTTGACTTTATCGTAAGCCGTTTGCAGCTTGCTGAAATCGGCAATGGTGTCACTTGGGACGACACCGACATAATCAACTGCTAACGTACCGCTTTTGACAGTGAACGTCACGGTATGCTGGCCGTACTTCAAATTTCGTAATGTGTAGGTCTGCCCGAGATTGTCGGCCTTGTTGGTTGCAGCATCTGTTGCGACTTGTTTGCCATCAACCGTCACATCCAACTTCACTGAGCCATCATTGTTGCCACAAATATCCAGACCGGTCCCAGTGAACGTATACGTAAGGGTAGCACCGGCGCCTGTATTCTTGGAAACTGTCCGGTCCCGCAAGTACATACCTTGTTCGGTTTCGTGCGTCCACTGATCGTTATAAACCAGTTGTTGTTTTGGTGTGGCAGATGTGTCGTACATCTCTAAGTCATCGATTTGTTGCGAGTAGTACGGGGTATAGCCTTTGACAGTTTCAACTTTCAGGTTATCAAAGTCAGTGTGGAAGTAGCCGCTGCCTAAAGTAACTCGTCCGGAAAGCTCAGACGTGACCTTGCCATCAGCAACCTTTTGGCCATCAATGGAAGCCGTGATGGTATTGCCTGCTGCCTGAATGGCAATATTGTGCCAAGCCGTATTCGTTGTATCGAAGCCGGAAATCTTGGTGCCGCCTTGACCAGTGGCGACATTGCCACTTGCAACTGACTGACTGCCGATATGCAATGACCAGCCGCCATCCTGCCAGAATTTCAGGTAGGCTGCCGGGCCTGAATCAGCCTGCTGACGTGCACCGATCGAAGCATAATTTGCGCTGCCATGGGTGCCTTTATCTTCAAATGAGACATCCGTGCTGGCTTTGTAATTCATCCAGCGATTGTCGCCGATCCATGCCAACGCATCGCCATCGTTCCAAGCCCCGCCCGGTTCGACCACCGTTGAGTCCAACTGCTGGCGTAAAACGTAATGACCTGACTTGGCATTTGTCGTCTTGTAGCCTTCAAGTGTCCCATTACGATTAAATGTATACAACGGATAGAAGCCTTCGTCACCACCGCGCGATGTTATGAAGTCTTCAGTCTTTGCGGTGTTGCTGGTGCCATCAGCATTCAGCGTTGCAACTTTCTTACCGCTATATTCAAAATTATCTGCATACAAGGTCGTGTCTGAGGTGTCGGTCCCTTTACCATTGGCATCGGTATCAAGTACCGTCCGCTGCTTGTTCGATGAAGCCGATATACCTTGGTTCAAATCGGAATCCTTTGCCTTATCAAGCGTGGTGACCGTCTTGATTGAAAATGGTTTAACCGTAACGGTATAAACACCTTTGCTATCAGCTTGGACATCACCAACATGTTTGAGGTAATTGCTGTCATACGCATCTTTTGCAGTCGTGTCAGCTGCCCGTGTTTCCCATTCCTCAAGGGTCGGGGTTCCTTTATAAGCCATGTTGGAAGCCGAGATCTGATAGTGCTTCGTGTACTTACTATCATTGACGATAACCGTGGAAAAATCCTTTTTATCCGGTGAAGCAAGGGTTAAATAGTTAGCCAAACCGTTGCGGCCGTTGACATTATTGGAACCCGTTGCCGTGGAAACACTTGCCTGAGATACGGCGCGCCAGATACCAGACGTATTGTCGCTATTTTCCCAACTAAGTTTGGCAAATTTACTGAATTGGGCAAGCACATCAATCGCAACATCACTATTCGTCCACCCTGACCATGGATCGGTTGCCTGCAGGACACTCTTAGATGAATATTGACCGCCTTCATAGAAAGCTGCAATTGCCGGTTGGTAGATAAAATTCGTCCGCCGTGAATCGGTAAAACCTTTCACAATGGTGTTGGCCATTTCTAATGAGCTGCCTGCTACACCGATTCCGGTACCTGAATTAGGCCGGTAGTCGGAGTTGCCAAAAGTGGCCTGAGCTTCACTATTCCACACTTCCTTGTCGTACTTATCAGCAAGTGCCGTGAAGTTCTTAGCGCTGTCATCTTCGGTTGAGTAGTGATAGCCGGCTGCCGTAACCGCGTTTCGTAAGGATGAATCGGTGACCATATCCTTACCAAAACTACCAACACCGACCTCATCGGAAATGACCACTTTGATCTTGTTATAAAGTTGACGTTCTGTGTCATTCTTAAAGCCGGTGTTATCGGTTTTAACGCGCTCTGCATATTCTTTAGCCCACGCTAGATCCGGCTTATGCTCATTTAATCCCGGATTAACATAGTCGACCATATAGCCATATGTACGATACGCGTTCAAAATCGAGTTCTTGTACCAAGTGTAAATCTGATCGTTTGTTTTGGCCCATCCCGGCGCGTTCCAGCGTAAAATTGTCACCTTCAGATTGGGATTAATCTTCTTGGCATCTGCCACTAACTGGAACCCTTGATCGCGGGTCACATTGGCAGCTTCTGATTCCGTGCGTTGGGTGGCCGGTTCCGAACCGGTGGAGTTGTTGCGGTCATTACCCATTTCCAGTTTGAGATTGGTCATAATGGGTTGACTGCCGCCAAACAAGGTCTTCATCATCTTGGCGTAAACATCGGGCTGTTCGGATTTATAATCCATTAACAGCGCACTAGTACCGTTACCACTCAGGACACCGAAGCCCTTAAAAGTCAGGCCGTTGGTGTTGTTTGAAGCAATGTCGTTCCCATCGAGATGAACGGCAACCGTGTCTTCCGGGTTTTGCGATGCAGCGCGGGTTGCAGCGGGTATTGTCAGCAATATTACCAGTGATACCGCCATCATTGCCATGACAATACCGGACCAAAGCAATCTGTATCTGCTGCTTTTAGGTTTTGAGCCAATCAGCTTTGCTTTCATTTGAGTATTTGCCTCCCATGTCTTTGTTCCGTCTGCGTTTACCGATTGCTTTTTTTGCCTGAACGCGGCACCCCCTTTAGTAACCGTGCATAAAAGCACTTACTGAATGCGCTTACTTGTTAAACTCATATATTAGTATACATGTTTAAGGGTTAACAACAATAATTTTTGCCAAATTTGTCGCATGTTTTTCAATGGTTTAGGCCAATTGTTTGCCATTACGGCCTATTTAAGCAGGGTTTGTCAATCTTCTGTCGATTAAAATAGTTGCTGATATTTGGGGGGATTAAGTCAGGCCATCCTTTAGACATTCACGCGCACGCAAAAATACCAATCTTACCGCCCGTTACGGACAGCCAAGATTGGTATTCTGCGTCTACACCGACGACGTTATTATTAGAATTTCGTTACTGCTGATACTTTCACCCAAAACTTACTTTGCTTTATAATCCAGCGGCAGCTTATTCCAGCGATCATGATAGAAGAACGCCGCGGCTTTGGGTTGGCGATCGCGGGTGAAGATACCTTTCTTGTTACCGTTGACCCGCATGTTACCTTCAACCGTCTGGAAGTCAGCCAGATTCCAAACCTGTTCGCCTTTGATGAAGTCATAATCATCGAAGACACGGCTGAACATTTTCAGCACTTCGACTTGATATTCTTCGGTCCACATGACACTTGGCAACTTATGCAAGCCAGCTTCGGTGTCGGCCCCGAACTCGGTAAAGACAACTGGCTTCTTAACGCCTGCTTTTTGCCACTTATCCATTTCATCGCGCAAGCCAGCCTCGCCATCGGAAATCTGATAGCCGCCAAAATGATACCAGCCAGGATATCGGTTGAGCATGTAAAAGTCTGGGAAGTCGAGTACTTTTGACGTCTCGATCGTATCATCTTCGCTCAAAGTAAACGTCCGCGGGCGGCCTTGAGGGTCAAGATCTTTAGATTCGTCAAAAATCTGTTTAAAGTATGGGACCGCATTTTCATCAATTGTATCCGGTTCGTTAAACAGACTCCATGCCAGAACAGACGGATGGTTCTTATCGCGTTTGATCAAATCACGAATCTGGTCAATATGGCGTTCATGCAGCTTCTTGAGCCATGGCCCTTTGAAGAAGGACTGGTTCAGCCCGCCAAGAAAAGCAGCAGCGGCCATTTTAAAGCCGACTGCCGGCACTTCATCAGTCAGCAGGAAGCCTTCCTCATCCGCGATCTTGTAAACCTGTTCGTCATATGGATAATGCGATGTCCGGAAAGAGTTTGCGCCAATCCATTTCATCAAGGCAAAGTCTTTCTTTTCAACATTTAAGTCAAACGCGCGGCCAGCAAATGGTGAATCTTCATGCCGACCAAAGCCTTTCAGATAAATCGGCTTGTCGTTGACCAAAATATCGGTTCCGGAAATCTTGATCGTGCGAATACCGATCCGATCGGTGTAAGTATCAAGCGGTGTCTGGGTATCATCGCCAAGCTGAATCGTCAGCGTATAAAGATAGGCATTGCGAACCTGCCATAGGTGAGCGTTTTGAACCTGTAAGGCGCCTTGTTTGCCTTGAGCAGTCGCAACCACCTGGCCATCCGCGTCTGCCAGACTAACCGTTACCGGCGCATCGCCATTGGTTTCAACCGTATAGTTCACTGTTGCATCGTTGCCAGCTAACGCAAAAGTAGTGGTGTAATCCAACACCCGCTCTTGAGGCAAGGACAACAAGTGAACCGAGCGATTTAAGCCAGAGTAATTATAGAAGTCAAAGAACGGACGTACCATTTTCTTACCATTCCGCAGTGTAATCGTATCCCCGGCCGGCAATGCTTCCCGCGACAATTCGTTATTACCTTTGACAACCACGGTATTTTCGGCACCATACTTAACGGCCTCGCTGATATCGGCAGCAAATGGTAAAAAGCCGCCTTCATGCGTTCGAATCTCTTTGCCATTAACAAAAATCGTGGCCCGGTGAGTTACCGCATCAAACCGCAGAAACAATGCCTTTCCCTTAGCCGCAGAAGGGACAAAAAAGTTGCGACTGTACCAGAAATCACCGGTATATTCACGACTTGCTTTATCCGTAAAGAAGTCATTGAAACTAGCCGGAACCGGCATCGAAACGCCATCGTGAAAACCGGTCTCCCAGCCGGACTTTTCACCTTCTCCAGCTTCATCAAACTTAAATTGCCAAAGTCCATCCAGTTTCTGATCCGTGCGCTGATCATTGGTCACTGGGTATAACAACGATGTCTCCATGCAAAAAGCCTCCATTTCAAGTTTTAAAGAGTACGTTTTCTGAAATCGCTTACACCTTGTAGTGTACTTATTTTAGTAAAACTTTTCAATGGCTATTTTATTTGGCACTAGAAATTCTGATATATGAGTTAACCCAATATGAAGCTATTATTTTTACTAAAAGAAAGCTTTCCTGAGGCCCGTT
>OATN01000344.1_pt1 | contig 17604 bp, 20 predicted proteins | sample 1501211 | NCBI WGS metagenome assembly OATN01 (sample SAMEA2579978, study PRJEB22360) | human gut metagenome | reverse complement strand
AGCGGATCGCGGGAAACCACGCACGCTTTGTCGAGATAGAAACCGCCATCACCGTCGTTTAAACGAAACAGCGGCAGGATATCGAACAGATTAATCTCGTCACCATCGACGGTGTTCTGCGCCCAGGCTGGATTGGCGCGGCGCTCCGGGGCGATCGGGAAGTTATCCCAGCGGCGGATAAACTCATCAATCTGTTTTTTAACCGGGGTGTTTGGCGGCAGGCCCAAGGAAATCGCGTGGTTCTGCCAGGAACCGATGGTATTCATCGCCACGCGGGCATCGGTAAAACCGCGAATATTATCAAACCACAGCGCCGGTGCACCATCGCCGATACGCCCGGTGGCGTTGGCAGCGGCAGCCAGATCCGGTTCCGCGTTCACCTCTTCGCTGATTTTCAGTAACTGGCCGTGGTCATCAAGCGCCTGTAAAAAGCTGCGTAAATCATCAAATGCCATTATTCATTCTCCTGAGAAAAATTCCGGGCCTGCGGCAATCCTTGCCAGCGCCTGGCGTGGGGATGTTCGAGGCCAAATTGATCCAGCACGCGGGCTACCACATGGTGGACAATGTCATCTACCGTTTCGGGATGGTTATAAAAGGCAGGCATCGGCGGCACCATCGCCACGCCCATGCGTGAAAGTGCGAGCATATTTTCGAGATGGATGGTGCTAAGCGGCATTTCACGCGGCACCAGCACCAGTTTGCGGCCTTCTTTGAGCACGACGTCCGCCGCGCGCCCTACCAGGCCATCGGCGTAACCAGCGCGGATACCGGCGAGCGTTTTCATACTGCACGGAATAACGATCATGCCGTCGGTACGAAAGGAACCTGAGGAGATGGTCGCCGCCTGATCCGCCGGGTTATGGCTGAAGTCTGCGAGGGCAGCAACATCGCGAGCGCTGTAAGGCGTTTCCAGTTCAATGGTGGTTTTCGCCCACTTCGACATCACCAGATGAGTCTCGACATTCGGCATCTCCCGCAGCGCTTGCAGTAATGCCACACCAAGAGGCGCACCGGTAGCCCCTGTCATCCCGACGATCAGTTTCATTGCTTACTCTCTTAATTGTTCGTATACGAACATTATTATTAAAATACGCCTCTGTTCTCATTGCGGCAAGCACTGAAAAGTAACAACATCCCCTTCGTCACTGAAAAACCGCTATGATAGCGGCAGATAGTTTGCCCGGAGTTTACATGGCGTTACGAAATAAAGCGTTCCATCAGTTACGACAGCTTTTTCAGCAGCACACGGCTCGCTGGCAGCACGAGTTACCTGACCTGACCAAACCACAGTATGCGGTGATGCGCGCCATTGCTGATAAGCCTGGTATCGAACAGGTGGCACTGATAGAAGCAGCAGTCAGCACCAAAGCAACGTTGGCAGAAATGTTGGCAAGAATGGAGAATCGTGGCTTAGTCAGACGTGAACATGATGCCGCTGACAAGCGGCGTCGCTTTGTCTGGCTGACTGCCGAAGGAGAAAAGATACTTGCTGCGGCGATACCGATTGGTGACAGCGTGGATGAGGAATTTTTGGGGCGTTTGAGTGCAGAAGAGCAGGAGCTGTTTGTGCAGCTGGTGCGCAAGATGATGAACACATAGGATGCAAATTGCCGGGTAGGACGCTGACGTGTCTTATCCAGGCGACAAAAACACAAGCTTCCCAAACAAAAGAAAAAGGCCAGCCTCGCTTGAGACTGGCCTTTCTGACAGATGCTTACTTATTCGCGGAACAGCGCTTCGATATTCAGCCCCTGCGTTTGCAGGATTTCGCGCAAACGGCGCAGGCCTTCAACCTGAATCTGGCGAACACGTTCACGGGTGAGGCCAATTTCACGACCTACATCTTCCAGTGTTGCCGCTTCGTACCCCAGCAAACCGAATCGACGTGCCAGTACTTCACGCTGTTTGGCGTTCAGCTCGAACAGCCATTTGACGATGCTCTGCTTCATATCGTCATCTTGCGTGGTATCTTCCGGACCGTTCTCTTTTTCATCGGCCAGGATGTCCAGCAACGCTTTTTCGGAATCACCACCCAGCGGGGTGTCTACCGAGGTAATGCGCTCGTTAAGACGAAGCATACGGCTGACGTCATCAACTGGCTTATCCAGTTGCTCTGCGATCTCTTCCGCACTTGGTTCATGGTCCAGCTTATGGGACAACTCACGTGCGGTTCGCAGGTAAACGTTCAGCTCCTTTACGATGTGAATCGGCAAACGAATAGTACGGGTTTGGTTCATAATCGCCCGTTCAATCGTCTGGCGAATCCACCAGGTTGCGTATGTTGAGAAGCGGAAACCACGTTCCGGGTCAAACTTCTCTACCGCGCGGATCAGCCCCAGGTTGCCCTCTTCGATAAGGTCCAGCAACGCCAGACCACGATTGCCATAACGGCGGGCAATTTTTACCACCAGACGCAAGTTACTCTCGATCATCCGGCGGCGAGAGGCGACATCTCCACGCAGTGCGCGACGCGCAAAATAAACTTCTTCTTCGGCCGTTAACAGTGGTGAATAACCAATCTCACCAAGGTAAAGCTGAGTCGCGTCCAACACACGCTGTGTGGCTCCCTGCGATAACAGTTCCTCTTCGGCCAAATCGTTATCACTGGGTTCCTCTTCTACTAAGGCCTTTTCGTCAAAAACCTCAACTCCGTTCTCATCAAATTCCGCATCTTCATTTAAATCATGAACTTTCAGCGTATTCTGACTCATAAGGTGGCTCCTACCCGTGATCCCTTGACGGAACATTCAAGCAAAAGCCTGGTTCCGCCGATTTATCGCTGCGGCAAATAACGCAGCGGGTTTACGGATTTCCCCTTGTAACGAATTTCAAAATGCAAGCGTGTTGAACTGGTTCCGGTGCTACCCATGGTTGCTATTTTTTGCCCCGCCTTCACTTCTTGTTGTTCCCGGACCAGCATTGTGTCGTTATGGGCGTAGGCACTCAGGTAATCATCATTATGTTTGATGATAATCAGATTACCGTAGCCGCGCAGCGCGTTACCAGCATAAACAACGCGGCCATCTGCGGTCGCGATAATTGCCTGTCCTTTGCTGCCTGCGATATCAATCCCCTTGTTGCCCCCCTCAGAAGCGCCAAAGGTTTCGATCACTTTGCCCTCAGTCGGCCAGCGCCAGGTGGAGATAGGCGTACTGGTTGATGTACTGCTGACAGTCGGCTCGGTTGTGCTTGCTGTTGGTACCGTTACAGGCGCTGTGACCGTGGTCGCAGTTGGCTTGTTGTTCGGCAACATTTTGTTAGCACTCTGTTCACCCGAAGACTCAGAATACGTAATTGTCGGTTGCGACGCAACAGCAACGGTGGAATTTTGTGCAGGCTTGATCACAACTCCTTGCTCTGCTGCGTCGGCCTGGGTAATGGCATTTCCGCCAGTGATTGGCGTACCGGAAGCATTCCCCACCTGTAAGGTCTGACCAACGTTCAGCGCGTATGGTGCCTGAATATTGTTGCGCTGAGCAAGGTCACGGAAATCGTTGCCAGTAATCCAGGCGATATAGAAAAGTGTGTCGCCTTTTTTCACGGTGTATGTACTGCCGCTATAACTGCCTTTCGGAATGTTCCCATACTGACGGTTGTAGACGATACGTCCGTTTTCCATCTGTACCGGCTGCTGAGCCACTGGCTGCACTGGCTGGATTTGCGGTTGTTGAGTGGCCTGAATTTGTGGCTGCTGTACCGGCTGAATTTGCGGTTGCTGGGCTGTAGACGTCGTCCCCATTTTCGGCGGCGGCGTAATCAACATACCAGAATTGGTATTTGCAGGCGCATTGCCATTGACGGAACTGACCGGTGCCGGTGGATTTGAAGTGTCAGAACAGCCTGCCAGCCATAGCGAAACCAGTGACAAAGCCGCAATGCGGCGAACGGTGAATTTTGGGCTTCCCGCGCTCATTTATCCCCCAGGAAAAATTGGTTAATAACCAGTGACATAATTACCGTGCAAGGCACCATACTGAACACTGGAAAAGATGTTCACGATACGCTGACCTACGGCAAAATAACCAGGAAAAATCCAGGTATTTCCTCACGTTTTAAGCCAGTTCACCCTTCACTAAAGGGACAAAGCGCACGGCCTCCACGGTATCGATAATAAATTCGCCTCCCCGACGACGCACCCGTTTCAAATACTGGTGCTCCTCCCCTACGGGTAAGACGAGAATCCCGCCTTCGTCCAGCTGCGTCATTAGCGCAGTTGGAATTTCCGGCGGTGCCGCCGTAACAATGATAGCGTCAAACGGCGCACGTGCCTGCCAACCTTGCCATCCATCGCCATGACGGGTTGAAACATTATGTAAATCAAGATTTTTCAGGCGGCGACGCGCCTGCCACTGCAAACCTTTAATCCGTTCGACCGAGCAAACATGCTGGACAAGATGCGCCAGGATTGCCGTTTGATATCCCGAACCGGTGCCAATTTCCAGCACCCGCGACTGCGGCGTCAGCTCGAGTAATTCGGTCATTCGCGCCACCATATACGGCTGCGAAATTGTCTGCCCCTGACCTATCGGCAAAGCGATATTGTCCCAGGCTTTTTGTTCAAACGCTTCATCAACGAATTTTTCACGCGGCACGGCGGCAAGTGCATTCAGCACCTGCTCATCCTGAATACCTTGCGCACGTAATTGATCCAGAAGTGCTTGTACGCGTCTGCTTACCATTGCGTGCCAACTCCCACGCTGTTTAACCAGTCTGAAACCACATCTTGCGCGCTATGCGCAGTTAAATCCACATGCAGCGGCGTGATAGAGACATAGCCCTCATCTACCGCAGCAAAATCGGTCCCCGGACCGGCATCACATTTACCGCCCGGCGGGCCAATCCAGTACAGCGTATTGCCGCGCGGATCTTGCTGCGGGATCACCTGATCTGCCGGATGTCGTGTACCGCAGCGCGTCACGCGAATACCTTTGATTTGATCCAAGGGTAAATCCGGAACGTTAATATTAAGAATACGTCCGGTGCGCAGCGGCTCTTTACACAGTGCGCGCAAAATTGAACAGGTTACCGCCGCGGCAGTGTCGTAATGTTTATGCCCGTCAAGCGAGACGGCAAGCGCCGGAAAACCTAAATGACGGCCTTCCATCGCGGCGGCTACCGTACCGGAATAAATAACATCATCCCCCAGATTCGGCCCGGCGTTAATTCCGGATACAACAATGTCCGGGCGCGGACGCATCAGAGCATTCACGCCAAGATAGACGCAATCGGTCGGGGTTCCCATTTGCACAGCAATATCACCATTTTCAAAGGTAAACGTGCGCAGGGAGGATTCCAGTGTCAGAGAATTTGAAGCGCCGCTGCGGTTACGATCGGGGGCGACCACCTGAACGTCAGCAAACTCACGCAAGGCTTTCGCCAGCGTTTGTATACCGGGTGCATGTACCCCGTCATCATTACTCAGCAATATGCGCATAATCACCTGTTGTGTTGATAAGTTCCCTGACAACGCTGGTTGCAAAACTACCCGCCGAAAGCCAGAAACGGATCTCTACGGTGACGTCATCCCACCAGTTCCAGCTTAATTGTTGCGGATACAGCAGCATCGCTCTGCGCGCGGCTTCAACTTTTTCGCGCACCAGTAAGGTTTGTAATTCAGTTTCTGCGGCGACCGCTGCTTGTTCGAATGCCAACGCTTCACGCTGAGTTCCCCATTCGCCACTGCCCGGCAATGCGGCGGTTATCATCAGCTCTTTATCGTTGACGCGACGCTGTAATTCCGCCAGTTCTTCGGTGGTTGCTACAAACCAGCTACCACGTCCGGCTAATTGTAGCGCATCGCCGTCAACAACTTGATTAACGTCTGCTTTTTTGAGGCGCTCAGCAACAATCTGATTAAACAACGCACTGCGGGCTGCCGACAACCAAAAACTCCGTTTATTGCGATCGCGCACCGGAGTATTGGTTTGCGCCCAGCGCAGCGCGCCCTGCAAGTTGCTACCGCCAATCCCAAAACGTTGGGCACCGAAGTAGTTCGGTACACCTTTTACGCAAATATCGATCAGACGTTGTTCAACGTCATCGCGATTGCTCACTTCGCGCAGAACCAGGGTAAAGGCGTTACCTTTCAGCGCCCCTAAACGCAGCTTGCGCTTGTGCCGCGCATACTCCAGCACCTGGCAGCCTTCCAGTTGAAAGGCGCTCAGATCGGGCATTTCCTTGCCCGGCACGCGAGCACATAACCACTGTTCCGTTACAGCATGTTTGTCTTTTTGCCCAGCGAAGCTGACTTCACGGGCATGAATTTTAAGGAATTTCGCCAGTGCATCCGCCACAAAACGGGTATTGCAGCCGTTTTTGAGGATTCTAACCAGAATATGCTCACCTTCACCATCAGGCTCAAAGCCCAAATCTTCCACCACCACAAAGTCTTCCGGATTGGCTTTCAGCAGCCCGGTGCCTTGCGGTTTACCGTGGAGGTAAGTGAGATTATCAAACTCAATCATTTTGTTGCCTTAATGAGTAGCGCCACCGCTTCACAGGCAATCCCTTCCCCACGTCCGGTAAATCCAAGTTTTTCCGTAGTAGTGGCTTTCACGTTAACATCATCCATATGGCAGCCGAGATCTTCGGCAATAAACACGCGCATTTGTGGAATGTGCGGCAACATCTTCGGTGCCTGAGCGATGATAGTGACATCGACGTTGCCAAGGGTATAACCCTTCGCCTGAATACGACGCCAGGCTTCGCGTAGCAGCTCGCGGCTATCGGCACCTTTAAATGACGGATCGGTATCCGGGAACAGTTTGCCGATATCCCCCAGCGCCGCCGCGCCAAGCAATGCATCGGTCAACGCATGGAGCGCCACGTCGCCATCAGAATGCGCCAGCAATCCTTTTTCGTAAGGAATGCGTACGCCACCAATGATAATTGGGCCTTCACCGCCAAAGGCGTGTACGTCAAAACCGTGTCCAATTCGCATTATGTATTCTCCTGATGGATGGTTCGGGTGAGGTAAAACTCGGCCAGTGCCAAATCCTCCGGGCGCGTGACTTTAATGTTATCCGCACGGCCTTCGACCAACTGAGGATGGAATCCGCAATATTCCAGCGCCGAGGCTTCGTCGGTAATAGTCGCGCCTTCATTTAGAGCGCGCGTCAGACAGTCATGTAACAGCTCACGAGGGAAAAATTGCGGCGTCAGCGCGTGCCATAAGCCGTTGCGATCAACGGTATGAGCAATGGCATTTTTGCCCGGTTCGGCACGTTTCATAGTATCGCGCACTGGTGCGGCTAGGATCCCTCCCGTGCGGCTGGTTTCGCTCAACGCCAACAATCGCGCGAGGTCATCCTGATGCAGACAAGGACGAGCGGCGTCATGCACCAATACCCACTGCGCGTCGCCAGCGGCTTTCAAACCTGCCAGCACGGAATCGGCACGCTCATCACCGCCATCTACAACGGTGATTTGTGGATGATTCGCCAGAGGAAGTTGTGCAAAACGGCTATCGCCAGGACTTATGGCAATGACGACACGTTTCACCCGGGGATGCGCCAGCAGCGCATACACCGAGTGTTCAAGAATGGTTTGATTACCGATTGAGAGATATTGCTTAGGACATTCCGTTTGCATTCGACGGCCAAATCCGGCCGCCGGAACCACGGCGCAAACATCCAAATGAGTGGTTGCCATGTTAATTCCCGGGCTGATTTATCGATTGTTTTGCCCCGCAGACTGTGCGCGCTTCGACGCGTCAGGCACCAGACGATAAAAAGTTTCGCCCGGCCTGGTCATGCTGAGTTCATTACGCGCACGCTCTTCGAGCGCCTCCTGGCCGCCATTGAGATCGTCAATTTCGGCAAAAAGTTGATCGTTTCGCGCTTTAAGTTTCGCGTTTGTAGCTTGCTGTGCCGCCACATCATCATTGACGCGGGTATAGTCATGTATACCGTTCTTACCGAACCACAGCGAATACTGTAGCCAGACCAGAATAGCCAGCAACAGCAGCGTTAGTTTACCCATCCTGCCCCCTGAAAAACGGCATCATCATCCCATGCATCCGAAGACGACTCTACATCCTCTGTTGGGGATACCGCGACAACGCGGGCAAATGTACCACATTTGTCCATTGTTACGTATACCCAGGGCGTGCAGAACATAATCTCATTATTAGTTACGGTTTGAATTATGAACAGAGGAGACGAGAAAGTACAAATTAGCCCAGTAGCCACATAAACAGTGCGCCAAACATAATGCCTACTGTCACCAGGGTGAAAACAATACTGTAGCGTAGCTTTCCGTCCATCAATGAATGCAGCGCAATCCCCACCACTACCGCGACGGGCATCAGCGCCAGAAAGAAAGGCCAGGTGTAGATAAAGAAGAACAGCGTGTTAGAGCCATAAATCAACATCGGCATCGCCAGCGCAAATAACCAGGAGATAAAACCGACCACGGCACCAGGCAGTGACCATGTGGTTTCTTCATCCTCAGTAAGGCTGTCGTTATTTGTTAGTGTAATGTTATGGCTATTACGCATATTTGATCCTGTTACTTTGACGAACCGGGCATGGAAACCCGGTGGTGTCTCAGGATCTGATAATATCGTTCTGTCTCAACAGATCTAATAATTGCTGTACCAAATTTGTTACTAATTGTTCACCATTGAGATGAATTTCTGCCGATTCAGGCGCTTCGTAAACGGAATCTATTCCCGTAAAGTTGCGCAGTTCACCGGCACGCGCTTTCTTATATAAGCCTTTGGGATCGCGGGCTTCGCAAATCGCCAGCGGCGTATCGACAAACACTTCGATAAAGCGCCCTTCTCCTACGCGTTCGCGAACCATCTGGCGTTCGGCGCGGTGTGGCGAGATAAATGCGGTCAGCACCACCAGTCCGGCTTCAACCATCAAATTCGCCACTTCACCGACGCGACGGATATTCTCTTTACGATCGGCATCGCTAAAACCGAGATCGCTGCATAATCCGTGGCGAACATTATCGCCATCCAGCAGATACGTACTGACGCCGAGTTTATGTAACGCCTCCTCCAGCGCCCCGGCGACCGTTGATTTACCGGACCCGGAGAGGCCGGTAAACCACAGCACTACACCACGATGACCGTGGTGTAGCTCGCGTTGTTGCACAGTGACCGGATGGCTATGCCAGACGACGTTTTCGTCATGCAGCGCCATTATTTATCTCCCAGCAAATCGCGCGCGCCCCAGTGCGGAAAGTGGCGGCGAACCAGAGCATTCAATTCCAGTTCGAATGCACTGAATTCAGATGGCGCAGCAGTTGCCTGGCTAACTGGCTCGTGCACCATACCGGCGCCCACGGTCACATTGCTCAGGCGATCGATAAAAATCAGCCCACCGGTAACCGGGTTTTGCTGATAACGATCTAACACCAGTGGCTCGTCAAAAGTGAGATCCACCAGGCCGATGCCGTTCAGCGGCAGGTTTTCAACTTCGCGTTGGGTAAGGTTATTAATATCAACCTGATAACGAATGCCATCAACACGAGCACGCGTCTTCTTACCGGCAATTTTGATGTCATAACTCTGGCCCGGGGAAAGCGGCTGTTCCGCCATCCATACCACATCCACCGACGCGCTCTGCACAGCTGGTAACGCTTCGTCTGCCGCCAGCAGCAGATCGCCACGGCTGATGTCGATCTCATCCGTCAGCACCAGGGTGATCGCTTCTCCGGCAAAGGCTTCTTCGCGATCACCATCAAAAGTCACGATCCGCGCGACGTTTGATTCCACACCAGAGGGCAGCACTTTTACACGTTGCCCGACTTCCACGCGACCGGATGCCAGCGTTCCGGCGTAGCCACGAAAATCGAGATTTGGGCGGTTAACGTACTGCACCGGGAAGCGCATTGGCTGGGCATCCACCACTCGCTGGATCTCCACGGTTTCCAGCACTTCGAGCAGTGTCGGACCGCTGTACCACGGCATACTTTCACTTTGCGAAGCCACGTTGTCACCTTCCAGTGCGGAGAGCGGCACAAAGCGGATATCCAGATTACCCGGCAGCTGCCCGGCAAAGGTCAGATAATCTTCACGAATACGGGTGAACGTCTCTTCACTGTAATCCACCAGATCCATTTTGTTGATCGCCACGACCAGATGTTTGATCCCCAACAGTGTGGAGATAAAACTGTGACGACGGGTTTGATCGAGCACGCCTTTACGGGCATCGATCAGTAAGATCGCCAGTTCACATGTCGATGCGCCAGTCGCCATATTGCGGGTGTACTGCTCGTGCCCTGGGGTGTCGGCGATAATAAATTTACGCTTCTCGGTAGAGAAATAACGGTAAGCCACGTCAATGGTGATGCCCTGTTCGCGCTCAGCTTGCAGGCCGTCCACTAGCAGTGCCAGATCCAGCTTTTCGCCCTGGGTGCCGTGACGCTTACTGTCGTTATGCAGCGATGAGAGCTGATCTTCGTAGATTTGGCGGGTATCGTGCAGCAGGCGACCAATCAGGGTACTTTTGCCGTCATCGACGCTACCACAGGTCAGAAAACGCAGCAGGCTTTTATGTTGTTGCGCAATCATCCAGGCTTCGACGCCGCCTTCATTGGCGATTTGTTGTGCAAGTGCGGTGTTCATCTTAAAAATACCCCTGACGTTTTTTCAGCTCCATAGAACCAGCCTGGTCGCGATCAATCACGCGGCCCTGACGTTCACTGGTGGTGGAAACCAGCATCTCTTCGATGATCTCTGGCAGCGTTTGTGCATTTGACTCCACCGCACCGGTCAGCGGCCAGCAGCCCAGCGTACGGAAACGCACCATCCGTTTTTTAATCACTTCGCCCGGTTGCAGGTCGATACGGTTGTCATCAATCATCATCAACATACCGTCGCGTTCCAGAACCGGACGTTCCGCAGCGAGATACAACGGAACAATGTCGATATTTTCCAGCCAGATGTATTGCCAGATATCCTGCTCGGTCCAGTTAGAGAGCGGGAAAACGCGGATGCTTTCGCCTTTGTTAATCTGCCCGTTATAGTTGTGCCACAGCTCCGGGCGCTGATTTTTCGGGTCCCAGCGATGGAAGCGATCACGGAAAGAGTAGATACGCTCTTTAGCACGGGATTTCTCTTCGTCGCGGCGCGCACCACCGAAGGCGGCATCAAAACCGTATTTATTCAGCGCCTGCTTCAGGCCTTCGGTCTTCATAATATCGGTATGTTTCGCGCTGCCGTGCACGAATGGATTAATCCCCATCGCCACGCCTTCCGGGTTTTTATGCACCAGCAGCTCGCAGCCGTAGGCTTTCGCCGTACGATCGCGGAACTCATACATCTCGCGGAATTTCCAGCCGGTATCGACATGCAGCAACGGGAAAGGCAGCGTACCTGGATAAAACGCCTTGCGCGCCAGATGCAGCATGACGCTGGAATCTTTACCGATAGAGTAGAGCATCACCGGATTTGAGAATTCTGCCGCCACCTCGCGAATAATGTGGATGCTTTCCGCCTCCAGTTGCCGCAGGTGAGTAAGTCGTTTTTGATCCATAACCGTTCCTTTGCAATACCGCTATTTTCTTGCCATCAGATGTTTCGACTATAGGGAGCGTAAGAGAACGAATGAAATTACCAATTAGAATGAGTAGTTCCTTAACGGAATAACGATTTGGCAAAGCTAATATCAAAAAGTGCTTAAGGCACCGGATTTCGGGCGTTTAGGAAGATTTGAAATTGTTTTAGCGCAGCGGCAGTTTCATACTATGGCGGTAAAAAAATTTGCATGGTATTTAAGGACTCACTATGTTTTCCGCATTGCGCCACCGTACCGCTGCCCTGGCGCTCGGCGTATGCTTTATTCTCCCCGTACACGCCTCGTCACCTAAACCTGGCGATTTTGCTAATACTCAGGCACGACATATTGCTACTTTCTTTCCGGGACGCATGACCGGAACTCCTGCAGAAATGTTATCTGCCGATTATATTCGCCAACAGTTTCAGCAAATGGGTTATCGCAGTGATATTCGGACATTTAATAGTCGGTATATTTATACCGCCCGCGATAATCGTAAGAGCTGGCATAACGTGACGGGAAGTACGGTGATTGCCGCTCATGAAGGCAAAGCGCCGCAGCAGATCATCATTATGGCGCATCTGGATACTTACGCCCCGCTGAGCGATGCTGACGCCGATGCCAATCTCGGCGGGCTGACGTTACAAGGAATGGATGATAACGCCGCAGGTTTAGGTGTCATGCTGGAACTGGCAGAACGCCTGAAAAATACGCCTACCGAGTATGGTATTCGATTTGTGGCGACCAGCGGCGAAGAGGAAGGGAAATTAGGCGCTGAGAATTTACTCAAGCGGATGAGTGACACCGAAAAGAAAAATACTTTATTGGTGATTAATCTCGATAATCTGATCGTTGGCGATAAGCTGTATTTCAACAGTGGCGTAAAAACACCTGAAGCAGTAAGGAAATTAACGCGCGACCGGGCGCTGGCAATTGCCCGCAGTCACGGAATTGCCGCAACGACCAATCCGGGTTTGAATAAAAATTATCCGAAAGGCACTGGGTGTTGTAATGACGCAGAAATATTCGACAAAGCGGGCATTGCTGTACTTTCGGTGGAAGCGACTAACTGGAATCTTGGGAATAAGGATGGTTATCAGCAACGCGCAAAAACAGCCGCATTCCCTGCGGGAAATAGCTGGCATGACGTAAGACTGGATAATCAACAGCATATTGATAAGGCACTTCCTGGAAGAATAGAACGTCGCTGCCGTGATGTTATGCGGATAATGCTACCGTTGGTGAAGGAGCTGGCGAAGGCGTCTTGATGGGTTGGAAAATGGGAGCTGGGTGTTCTACCGCAGGGGCGGGGAATTCTAAGTGATATCCATCATCGCATCCAGTGCGCCCGGTTTATCCCCGCTGGCGCGGGGAACACTTTATACACGGATCCTGTGTGCCGTGGACCGCCGGTTTATCCCCGCTGGCGCGGGGAACACGAGCTGGCGATAGCCCTGAATGAACTTGCAGACGGTTAATCCCCGCTGGCGCGGGGAACACACTAAGCATACATATCTGTTTTTAAACAAATTTATTCCACATCAACAATCTACCAACTAAATTCAAACATTTCCTTATTTTTAAAGAACACATAACCTATTGATTATCAACAGGAAGAAAAGAAACCAAACGTAACCCATCCAAATCCACCGGAATACGTCTGTTTTCTCCCCAGGTCTGAAATTCAAAACCCGACTCGGTATTGGTCGCCCAGGCCATCACCACATTTCCGCAACCAGCCAGTTGGGTAATTTGCTGCCAGATCATCTCCCGAATACGTTTTGATGTATCACCAACATACACACCGGCACGCACTTCCAGTAGCCAGATTGCGAGCCGTCCACGTAAGCGCGGAGGGACATTTTCTGTAACAACCACGACCATGCTCATCCGCCGCGCCCCCGGTGACCACTATCACCCAGCGTTTCAGGTTCAGGGATGGCAGGCGGTAACATATCCGGCGCGGGTTGTGGTGGTTCAATTTCACCTGCAGCAAGGACTTCCTCAATTAACGGTATTAATTTGCCCGTTAACTTAGTGCTACGGAAAATATCGCGACAGGCTAATCTGACTTCTTTATCAGATTCTGCCGGGTGTCTTGCCGCTATTTCAAATGCCTTTGGCACAACCGAATCAAATTTAATGATATCGGCTATGTCATAAACAAATGAAAGCGGTTTGCCACTATGAATAAATCCAATAGCGGGCGCATATCCCGCGGCTAATACTGCCGCTTCAGAAATACCGTACAGACATGATGTGGCAGCACTGATGCAGCGATTCACAACATCGCCTTTTTCCCAGTCTTTAGGATCGTATTTGCGTCCATTCCATTTCACACCATATTGTTTCGCCAGTAATGCATAGGTCTGGCGAACGCGGGATCCCTCAATTCCCCGTAGCTGATCCACTGAACGGCGAGCTGGCGGTGGCTCACGAAAACGTAATTCATACATTTTGCGCACCACCTTCAGGCGTAGATCTTCCGTTAAAGCCAGCTTTGCCTGGTAGAGTAATTTATCTGCCCGCGCCCCTCCGGGTTGTCCGGAAGAGTAAACGCGAACGCCCGCTTCACCGACCCAGACCAGCAGTGTTCCCACCGTGGCGGCCAGATGCACCGCCGCGTGGGAAACTCTCGTTCCCGGTTCGAGCATAATGCAGGCGACCGATCCCACCAGAATGTGCGTGCGGATCCCGGTTTTGTCGATCAGCACGAAAGCGCCGTCCAGTACGTCGATTTGACCGTACTGGAGGAAGATCATAGAGGTGCGATCTTTTAACGGGATCGGACTCAGTGGTACAAACGTCACGCCTCTGCTCCGGGTTTGATCAGCATCAGACCACAGCCGAACGCGCGGCTTTTGCCATACCCCTGGCTGAGACGTTGCAGAAATAACCCGGGATCGGTGACCGTAAGCATCCCCGTATAATCCACGCTACTGAACTGGATCAGTTGCCGGGAGTTTTCCCGCCGCAGTTGCTGTTGTCGGTAGGCATCAACCGAGGTATCCAGCAGTGTAAAACCGCTTCTCTCCCCCTGCGCTGCCAGCCAGTCCAGCGCCGCCTGTTGTTGATGCAACCAGACATCACGCCCTTCCGCCTGTCCCCTCACCTGCCGTTTCGCCTCCATCAGCAGATCGTGGCGCTTGCCCGCTTTACAAATTGTGGGATTCGCCCGCAGGTTGAAACAAAGGGATTGTCCGGTACGCAGCTCCGGAGCAAATGACCGGCATTCGATAGTGAAAGTTTCACTTTCCGCCGGGCGTTCCTGCGAGAGGACAAAAAAGCGAAACGCACCCTGAAGTTCCTCCCGACGATAAAGAAATTGCCTTTCTTTGCCGCCAGGGAAGAGATCCCACAGCCACTGATGCATCACATATTCACCGCGATCCACCAGATGCAGCAACTGCGCAGGCAAAAGCTGAGCGGTATGTAAGGTTATTCTTGAGAGGTACATGGTTCCTCCTTGCTGAGCCACGGCCCCTGATTGACGGTGCGTTCCCCAAACAGCCACTGCTGGCGATTTAAAGGAACATCCCGGCGGCGTAATATTTTGCTCACGACCAGGCCGTCGTGCTCCCCTTCCCACCAGCATTCATCCTGAAGTTTCGGGAGTGAGACTTTCAGGTCGTGGAAATGATCCTGATACTGTTGGTATGCGTTACGTAAAACATCAGACGCCTTGCCTTCGAGCAGTAACGGCGCAAGTGGTAATGCCAGCGGATGACTTTTTCGCCCCAGATAAAGAGGAAAAACTGGATGGCGTAAACCGCCCTGCAACTGTTCGAGGCTGTAAGGCGCATCGGCTGTTGTTGCCACCGCCACCATCCACCAGGCGTCGGTGTAGTAGTCGCGCCGGGAGATAATCGCGCTCAGAAGATCAGAGTCGCTCAACTCTTCGCGACGGCTGAAATAACGCGCTTTGCGCACCTCTTTTGGCATCTGGATCGTGTGATAATCCCGTGCCCAGCGCGGGTTACGGCTGGCGCAAACCACCAGTGAATAGTGGCGATTAAACGCGTTTAAGCGTTCGGTATCATCACGCCGAATCCCTACCCCGGCAGCCAGCAGACCCAGCAATGCTGAGCGCGAAGGCAGTTCATGGGTATGACGCACTTCGCCGGGGGCATCGACGCCCCAGGATGCCATTGGCCCATGAAGCTGAAAAATCAGATATTGGCTCATAAGCCGCCCCTTACGCGCAGATAAAGTCCAGTACGTCCTTCATGCTTCCCTGTTTGTTCATCACGTCAAAACTTGCGCATTCAGTCTTCTGTTCGTAGACCGTATTCATGTTTTCGCGAAGCGTTGTAATACGCTGCACCGCCACATCTAACTGACGGGTACCATTAATGGGTTCATAGAAAGCCGCCGCCAGAGAACGCGGTTGATCAGTGCCTTTTTCCGCCAGCGCCCAAGAGGCGTAGGCACGGCTGGCAAAGCTATTTTGTTTACCGGTTGGGGAAACTTTAAGCGCGGCTTCCGTAAAAGCGCGTATGGTCTGATTAGCTAACGCTTCGTCACCGCCGAGGTTTTCTACCAGCAGATCTTTATCAATGCAGATATAGGTGTAGAAAAGTGCTGAACCGAATCCGGTTTCTCCGAGATGCCCGGCACCGGCATCTTCAGAGGCCTGGCGCAAATCATCAACGGCGGTGAAAAAATCATCTTCGACAATCGTTTCACTGACACCAAACGCATGCGCGACCTGGCAGGCGGCTTCAACATTAAACTCAGGTTTATTCGCCAGCATACGACCAAACATAGCGATATCTACCGCTATACGGTCTTTACGTAACAACGCGAGATCTTCCTCTTTTGGCGCGCGCTTTTCTTCTGCCAGTTGATGGGCCAGCGCTTTTACGGCGTCAAATTCTGCCGGGCTGATATGAACTAATTGTTCAGTTTCGGCGTTAGTGAGCGGATCTTTTGGTTTTTTGTCGTTTTTAGCTTTCCCAAGATAATCTGCAATTTTTGCCGCCCATTCGATGGCTTTTTTCTCTTCGATTCCTTTCTCAATCAGGATAGTTGCCGCCTCACGCGCAATTCGCCCACTGCGAATACCAATATGGCCCGCCAGTGCCTGTTCAAAAAGTGCAGAAGTGCGCCACGCACGTTTCAGACTTTGTGAGGAAACGCGCAGACGCGTTGCACCACCCAGTACCACAGTTTTTGGCGCACCAGTATCATCACGGTTAAGGTTGGCAGCAGGGTAAGCGGTTAACAAATGAAGCTGAATAAATGTTGTCATGAGATAGTCCTTTATTGATTTTGTTCGTTATCGGCGTCGCCAGCCTGGTAATATTCCAGCGCCCAGCGGATACGGATAAATTCGGTTGGCCGCTGCTGGCGGCGGTGATGATTGAGCAGGTCGTCGCTCTCCTGACACCAGCGGAAAATATCGTCTGCCAAAGAGATAAGATTGACGGAACCGTTTAATAATTTGACTGCGCGTCGTAACTGGCGCAGTAATTCATCCGGCGTTTTTACTGCCGACAGGCAAGTAAAACGCCCCTCTGACATTACCGCCGCCAGCTGTGCGGCAAAAGGCTGCCGTTCATCAATGGCTTTAACATTGGCGGCAACGGCGGCGACCAGTGCCAGTGCGGTAAAACGCCACTCTTGTGCTTCAATTTTCCACAAAGTGTGGGTCTGCATCAGCAGAGAACGAAACCCTTCTGACAAGCAAACATCATTAACCGTTGTGCTACGCCGCAGACTGGCACGATTGCCGCGTTTAGCCTGCAACTCTTCGTGCCATTTACGCAGCGTGGCTTTGTGCCCGTCTTTTACAATACTCATTCAGCAGCCTCCTGCTTTTTCTCCCTGGCGGCTTTAGCACTTTGCTTCTCCGCCGATGTTGTAAAATATTTTTTGCGCGCGGTCATGACGCGTTTTAAATCAACGGGCTCATAAGGATTGGTGAATACACGCTCGTCAAAATCCTGACGCGAGAATAACCAAATCTCCTTATTCCATTTGCTGAGTAATTCATCCGCATCCTGACCTTCTTCAATTTGGCGCACTAACCTCAGGAAGCGATGCTGAGTTTTGTTCCAGAAGTCGATATCCACAAAACTGAAATCACCCC
>OATN01000341.1_pt1 | contig 17670 bp, 20 predicted proteins | sample 1501211 | NCBI WGS metagenome assembly OATN01 (sample SAMEA2579978, study PRJEB22360) | human gut metagenome | reverse complement strand
GACGCGAAGTGAAAGATCGGTTGCCAGTGGATGCACATAATCGTGATACGCACTACCAACCAAAAATGCTAGCCCGATCAGCAAAAGCGTTGTCACCGGTTTTAGCAAAATCGTGAAAAAGTTAACTGCAATTGCCATGATCGTTTTCAACGCACTTGGCCGGTACCATTTTGTCGGGATCTTTTTACCCAGAAACGGAATTCGCCGCAAGAAGTAAATGAACCCATTCACCATCGTTGTTGTATTGACCTGCGCCTGAAACCAGTAATATCGCCAAGCATCACGCATCTGCCTGCACCTCATCACTTAAACGCGCAATCACAGCCTCTTCAAATTCCTGACTGTGAATATCCAGGCCCTCCAGTTCGCTCAGCTTTTTATCATGCAGCAATACCACCGCGTCACAAATGGCCTGTGCTAACTGCATAATATGGGTCGAGAAAACAACTACCGAGTCGGCCTTCATCGCGACAATCATCTGTTGCATTTCATGAGCCGCCACCACATCCACCGTCGTCAGCGGCTCGTCTAACAGTAACACAGGCGGCTTAAGCATCAACGACACCACAATCTGCAACTTATTGCGCATCCCCTCGGAATAATCGCGCAACAACTTATTGGCATCCGCCTGCGACAACCCCGCCAATGAAAAGAAATCCGCCGCTTTAACGCTCGTGTGGGTTTGCTCAAGACGCTGCCGATTAATCGCCATAAAATAATCCACAAACTCCACCCCGGTCATAAACGCCGGCAAATGCGGTTGGGTATAAACCATGCCCACCGATGTGTCCGCATAATCCGTGATCAATCCTTGACCATCATCGGCATCAATTGCGATCGTGCCATGATCATGCGGCAAGTTACGCACAATCATGTTAAATAAAGTCGACTTTCCCGAACCGTTGCGCCCTAGCAAGCCATAGATTTTTCCTTGTTTAAACGTATAGTTAGCATCTTTAAACAAAACCTGTTGATCAAACGCCTTATCCAAATGTGCAATTTCCAGTTGTTTCATGGGCTCACCTTCTTAGCAATCCAAAGATTTTTTCTAAGTATAGCAGACCATTTTTGCCTATACCGCTTAAATAGCAAAACTAATTTAAAAAACGAATGTAATTTTATTTAAGGTGTTTGCAAAGGTTAATGCCGGTTGAACCATTCAAACCAGCGACGTTTGGATTGCGCTGCTTCCTCTGCAGGCGGCTCCAGGCCATGTTGCCGTTCATAAGTGCGGACAGCCTGATAAAGATCCTGCCGACCAATAATCAACAACGCATTATAAGCTAAGCCGTGATAAACAATTGATCGCAACCTTTGATAATCCGTTGACGAAATCGGAAGCGTGATGTCAGCCAGCACTTGCTTCAATTGATTTTCACTCTTCACTCGATAATGCGTCATCACCGCGGAAATAACGTTGCCGCTGATGAGAAACACAATACTGACCAGCGTTAGCAATTCGCGAATCGCCGCAATCATTTTCGGACCAAACAAACTAGCCGTCAGTGTCGGCGATAAATCAAGTCCGTGACTGATCTGATGCGCAATGCCTGCCATCGCCGTATTGCCAAACTCCGCCAGTAGAAAAATGACCACCGTGCTCGTCGCATTAATCGCAGGAATATAATTCGTCAACACCCGCAACTGATAATTCGGCACCATCACAATCATCACCGCAGAAATCGTGATGCTCAACAGCAGGTAATAAAGAATATAATCGCGAAAAGCACTGAAGTCAGGCATGATTCCGGTTATATTCAGGCCAATCAGCAAAGCCAACGGGGCAAACAGCTGCAAACTCACAAAGGTTCGAATTAAGTGCGTGGCAAATGCCTGAATGGCGCCAATAATATACACCGTGATGAGCACCATCAACGCTAGTGTCCAGCCAATCGTCACCACAAAATCACTGACCCGCACAAATCCCAGCCCATCTAAAATCAGCCCTGACAGCATACTCAAGACATAACTATAAACGGCCAACCCGCGAAAATGACGCGCCTGATCGGCAAAAACGCGCCGCTTCAACAAATCTAGCCGGTTCTTCGGATCAGAAACAATCATAAACTGCAGCGTCTCAATCTGATGCCACAAGTGCCGCACCTCACGAAAAGGCGGCAACCGTACCATTCGAATCCAAAGCAGACTTAAAAAGGCCCCGATTGCGATGATGACCAGTTTAAGCCAGAGTTTTGCAGCTTGATCAAGGCCACCTAGGGCAAGCCATAGGTAGAAAAAGGTTAGGGTTGGGATGAGAAGGCGGTAAATTTTCTTAGTCATAAAAGCTCCTCAGACGTCAATGCGTTTTACTCAATTTAATCGTAAGTTGGGTTTCATTTATTATGTCATGAAGTCCGTATCATTCAATTATTTTGCTTATCATGCAAAACGACCGCACACTAACATCAATTGAATCACCTTTTCAGATGTGTAAAAGATGCACTATTAACGAATTTCTGGTATCAAAGATATATAATTTCAGCTAAAGCAAAACGAGGCGAATCCATGACAATCGAAACCATCCTTTTCTTACTAGGCATGAGTCTACTTGCCGGCATTCTCAACGGTATTGTCGGGATGGCGGCGCTCACGCTTTATCCGGTGCTATTGTCAGTTGGCGTGGCGCCGATTACAGCTAACGCTACCAATACAATTGGACTTTTATTTAGCGGTTCATCTGCGGTTGCTGCTTCTCGCCACGAATTAAAAGATCACTGGCATCAGGCGCTTGTCATAACATTGCTAAATACCATTGGCGGCGTTTTTGGGGCTCTTATTTTAATTCATAGTTCCAACGCAGGATTCAAAAGAGTCGTCCCGTTTATCATCTTTTTGGCTGGTGTCTTGATCCTAATGCCACCCAAACCCGCAAGCAGTAACAGTTCTACGCGTCAGCACTTGCGGTGGTTGGGCTATGTGCTGGTGATGTTAGTCGGTATTTATGTTGGCTATTTTGGTGCCGGTGCCGGACTGTTGATGGTGGCCGTACTTTCGCGACTTGTTGAAGGCCCTTATGCCACCTACAATGCCATGCGCAATCTTGCCTCGCTTGTGAATAACCTGGTGACATCCATCATGTTTATCTTCTCCATGCCAATTGCTTGGGGTGTCCTAATCCCAGTCTGCATCGGTTTATTTGCAGGTGGTTTTCTCGGACCGGTCATTGTTCGCTTGATCCCATCTCGCATTATTAAAACTGCAGTCGGTATCTTTGCACTTGGGCTTGCGGTTTTCCTGTTCTATCAGGCGTATTTATAGCATAAAAAGCATCGTTGGGGGACCATTTAAAAATCCCAACGATGCTTTTTAATGTTCATCTTCAATATGTCCAGTCAGGCGGTCGCTTTTTGTCGTGCTTGATAAGCCTCGCCCCAGGTTGCCATCGCTTGGATCACTGGTGCCAGTGTCTGCCCGAATTCTGTTAGTCCGTATTCTGTGGCTCGTCCATCGGCGTCGCCTGGCTTTTTAGTAATGACATGATCCGCTTCTAGCTGTGCTAATTGTAATGCCAACATCCGTTCAGTTACTGATGGGATGGCTTTATTAAGCGTACTGAACCGTGTCGCGTCGCCCTGAAAAAGATGGTATAGGATCACACTTTTCCATTTACCTGAAATAATGTCAACTGTGTTTTGAACTGGACATCCTGCCGCACAATCATAAAGTTCGCCTGACATCATAGGACTTCCTTTTTAAGTTACTTACAATTTACTCACTTACTATTTTAGAACATGCCCGCTAACATACAAGATGAAACTTAGCGAAAGGAAGCTACTTCAATGAAAGCAATTGGTTTTACGCAACATTTACCCATTCAAGATGCTCGTAGTTTAGAAGATCTGACCCTTTCTAAGCCAACCCCCACTGGTCACGACCTTCTAGTGAATGTTCTTGCTGTGTCTGTTAATCCTGTTGACACAGGTACACGAGGAGCAGGGCACGCGCAGTTGGCTCAGCCTAAAGTGTTGGGATGGGATGCTGTTGGTACCGTCAATGCTGTGGGTCAAGATGTCACGCGCTTTAGAGTTGGTGATCGGGTCTTCTACGCTGGTAGTTATAAACGCTCCGGAAGCGATGCCGAATATCAGTTAGTCGATGAACGCATTGTCGGTCACGCGCCGAAGAACCTGAACGATGCCCAAGCAGCCGCCATGCCACTAACCAGTCTCACCGCATGGGAAGCGTTGTTTGAAAAGTTACACATTTCCCTGAATGCAACTGCAGAAAATCGGCATCATACGATCTTAATTATCAACGGTTCCGGCGGTGTCGGTTCCATGGCGACACAGTTAGCGCATCTGGCCGGTCTGCAGGTTCTGGCAACCGCTTCACGTCCCGAATCACAAAAATGGGTACAGGATCATGGTGCTGATCACGTTTTAAACCACCGCAAGCCATTACCACCGCAGCTAAAGGCAGCCGGGTTTAAAAATGTCGATTATATCCTTAATCTGTCGCATCTAGACGAACACTGGTCCGAGATCGCCACCATGATTCGTCCTGATGGTTGGGTCGCGGCTATTACCGAAAATCGCCACGGCATCAACTTGCAGAAACTCACTAAGAAGCGGGCCACATTTGTGTGGGAGTGGATGTTCTCAAAGTCTTGGTATGGCTATGAACTAGATTCGCAAGGTGCCATTCTTGATCAAGTTGCCGCGCTTCTCGACAAGGGTACGTTGCAGTGCACCTTAACCAAAACACTACAGCCGCTCAATGCCACAAATTTACGTCAGGCACATGCACTCGTTGAATCCGGACACATGATCGGTAAGATTGTGGTTGCCGGACCGTGGGCATAATTGCTGGCATATAGACGCCTAAGGGTGATTAAAGCAGGACCAAATCGCTAAGCATTGCGGGTGAAACAGTATTTAAAACTTCACAAGAGTTAGTGTATGCGTCTAAAGTTGACCAACAAGAGGCTGGGCCATAATTCACCGCTCCAATATAAAGCGCGTACTATTTCTGATTTTTTCAGAAAGTAGTACGCGTTTTGACTTTTTCTTATTAGTATAAATGAGCTTTAATGCTCCCAGTGCCAAAGCGGAGCAATCGTAGGCCAGATGGGGCTCAGCCGTGGAACAACACAGCGACCGGGTTTTGTCGCTGATGTTGTTAGGCGACTTGGAGACTGCCGGGCTTGCAGGCTCCAAGCGCCGTCACAGCGTTCCAGCCCCATCTGGCCGGAGAGTGCGGAGTTTGGCACGACACGGAACTACTTTAGCTACTTTCTCAGCTATAGTATTCGGATTTTAGTGTGCATCACATCCTGAGATAGAATTATGTCTCAGTATCTTGACCTGTACGCAATCAATGCCCTGCCCTCAACTTAACCGATCACTATAAACCGGGAAAGACTGATACTGACCATAGTCTGTCAATGGCTTCATGTGTTCAAGCGTTGACATGTCGGTTTCATTGATCTCAAAGTCAATCTCGGCATTCGCCTTCATATGTTCCGGTTTGACCGTCTTCGGCAGCGGTAACAGGCCTAGTTGCAATAAATATCGCATCCCTAATTGTGCCACTGAAACGTGATACTTTTCCGCCATCTGCTGAATTGCCTGATTTTTGAACATTTCACCATGTCCAAACGGTGAATATGCCTCAACCAGAATGTGATGTTGTTTGGCAAAATCAATCGTTTTAAACGGCGTCTGGGTAATGTGTGCTAACACTTGGTCAACCATTGGTGCAATTTCGGCATGATCCAACAGATTCTTGAGATCGGTGGGATCAAAATTAGACACACCGATCGCCCGCAGTTTGCCAGCTTTATATGCTTCTTCCAGCGCCCGCCATGCTTCCAGATTGCCTTCAAAGTAACGATCAGGCTCATCATATTTTGCCCATGGCTTCGGTGCGTGAATGATCATCATGTCGATATAATCCAAATTCAGTTTTTGCAGCGACTCGTCAATTGCTTTAACTGCTGCATCGTGTTCCTTGATCTCTGCGGCCAGCTTGGTGTTGACGAAAATGTCCTGCCGCGCAATACCGGCTGCCCGCACGCCTTCGCCCACGCCGACTTCATTGCCATACGCTTCGGCTGTATCGATATGTCGATAACCGGCGTCAATCGCCTCAGGACCAGCCGTTGCCGCAGCGGCATTGTCTGCAATCATCCAAGTGCCAAAACCGATTTTAGGAATCTTTACCCCATTGGCTAATAGATACGTTTCTTCTAACAAGTTTTCATCCCTCTTTTGACTTTCGCCGGGTGTTTTCAACGAATTGAAAAAGCACCCTAGCATGATTAACTTTTTTGCACTTGTTTTGATAAGTGCTACACTCAGCCTAGTCCCTAAAGTCAACTTTAGGGCAACTGTTTTTTAAATTATCTTTAGTCATCACCATTGGAGGTTCATATGTCCGTATCTTATTCGATTGGCGAAGTCGCCGCCATCACGCATCTCTCCGTCCCCACTATTCGCTACTATGATAAAGAAGGCCTCATTCCCGATCTCAAGAAAGATCCTGCCGGGGTTCGCTGTTTTGACGACCACAATCTCGGCGCGCTGGAAATGATCAACTGTCTCAAAACTGCTGGCATGTCGATTAAAGACATCCGCACCTTCATGCAGTGGACGCTGGAAGGCGACACGACACTGGAAAAGCGGCTGGACTTTTTCAATCATCTTCATGAGTCCGTTGAAAATCAAATGCAGCAACTGCACCAAACCCTTAACACGATTGAATACAAGCAGCATTATTATCGCCAGGCCGTCGCTGATGGCACGGAAAAATACGTCAAAACCGGCACGGCCCATGAAAAAGTCGCAGGGACAGACTAAAACCGCTGACGATTTTGAAAATGTTTCTAGTTTAGACACCCAATATGGGATCAAAAAACGCCTGCATCGCGATGATGACAGGCTTTTTTTGATGGATTCAGGAATGATTTAAAAATCTTCTAATCGCGTTGTGACCTTACGCCTTTTTGCTGCCACCCAGAGGCCGATGAGGAACCAGGCGATTGCAATGTACGGAAAAGTGTTCATTGGAAATGCCGGAATGGGCCAAAGACTGGTGTAGATCGGATAGATGAGAACCAGAATCCCAATGACAGGCGCAAGCACATGTTTGAACATTGAGCGCCCTTTATCTTTGCGGAAATAAACAATCGCGCCAATATTCACCAGCACATACACTGTCAGCAAGCCCAGCATCCCAATCGTACCAAACCAGTTGTACATATCACTGGCACTAACGCCCAAGCCGATTGCAAAAATGACATACACAATCAACGCCAGCCCCGTGATGCTATCAAGTGCATGCGTCGGCGTCTGCTTGTCCCCGGTTTCTTCCGCCAGCCAAGGATGCAGATACCCACTTTTCCCAAGTGCTTCCAGCATGAAGGCTCCAGCATTAAGTGCACCAAAGTAACAGGCAAAATAGCTCACCATGGCGGCAAAGTCCATAAAGATTGCCGCGTTGGTGCCGAGATAATGGGTCGCCAGAAAGTTCATTGGCGCGGTACTTTTGGCAAGATCGCCAATGTGTGCCGAGCCAAAACCGATGACTTCCGCGTAACTAACCAAGAAATAGAAAATCGCCGCAAAACTTACGGCCCCCAGCAGCGCAATACTGATCGCCTTGCGTGGGTTCGTAGCGCGCGGGGCAATGGTTGCTGAACCTTCAAACCCAGCAAATGACATCAGAGCAAACACCATCCCCATGCCTAAGCCGGTAGCCATGTGGGGTTGAGGGATCAACGGCTGCACCGAATTGCCGCTGCGACCGCCGGAGAAAATAATCACGACGGTCAACACACTCAACACTAAAACTGCCAACAATTCCAGCACCAAGGTCAAACGAGTGGAAAACTCAATGCCTTTATGACTGAGCCAGCCCCCTAACAACAGGACGATAATATTGTATAAATTGACTGGTAAATGGATGCCTAAGTGACTCAGAAAGACATTGGCAAAGTTTCCGACAATGGCACCGGAACTGAACACAAAGGTCACGTAGGTCAACACCAACAACCAGCCGGAAATGAAGCCGGCTTTTTCGCCAAGCGCTTTGGCATTGTAGGCATATGCCGAACCATCGCCAGGGATGCGCTTACCTAGCTCAACAAACGAAATGGCCACAAACAAGACACCAATGCCGCCAAGCAAGAAAGCAATCGGCATGTTGATCCCGGCGTTGGCGGCAGCACTTGCGGTGTTAAACGACATGGCGCCAGTGGGAGCGACCATGGCGATCGAAAGACCAAAGACCTCAAGTAAGGTTAATTTTTTACGCTTTTCCATAATGGGTTTGTTTCTCCTCTATTAGCAAACTCGCTTTTAGCGGTGCGGATCTGCGGGCTTGAACTCATCCTCTTGGTGGTAGAGCTTAGCCGCGGTTTCCCAGCAGATGGCGTTGATCCACGCTTTTTTCTGGGCTAGATCGACAAATGGCAACGTTGAAAAGTGCGCGACGAGTGCCTGCTTAAATTGCTGCGCCGCTAAGCCGTACATTTCCGGATACGTGCTCGCATCAGACGCAAATAGTATCCGAGTGTATGGCGCCAGTTCAACTGCCTCATTGAACACCCGCTGCACGCCACTGGGACCAAGATTATCCAACAACGAAATATCAAAATACAGATTTGGAAAGACACTGGCGAGATAACCGGCCTCCCGCTGATACGGGTAACAATGCAATAAAACGACTTTAAGCCCTTTTTTCGCAAACACATTTAAAAAGTCGCGCATCAACAGCGGGTTACCTAGATACATGTCCGTATCCGCGTCGCCATAGCCAACATGAAACTGAAGTGGCAGGTCTTGGGCGATGATTAGCGGCGCCGCGTGGTACAAGATGTAATCAATCAACGGCTTTGACGTCAGCCGGGTTTCACCAGACTGTTTCCAGGTATCAAACCCTGCTGCCGCCTCCATCAGATTAACCGGCTCAATGTGCAAGCCCACGCGGTAAGCCGCAATCGACTTAAACCCGACAAAGCCATGTTCTTTAGCTTGGCGAATATCATCCCGCAACGCCTGCCACCACGCAGCAAAGTTATCATGCTGCAACATCAGCGCTTCAGCATGCGTCTCCAGCCGATAAATGGCTTTAACCGGAACCCCGGTCAATTTAGCGGTTTCATTTAAATCCAAAATCGCATCATCCGGCACAAATCCAGTATCAATCAACAACTCCTGAAAATGATAATAGCTAAAAATGCGCTGATTATAGGTTGCATACCCCGGATCATTCATCGCTGCTAACGGGTGCTTGGCATCAAGGGCAAACTGCTTTGCTAACGCCAAAAAACCATGATAAGCAAGGCGGTTTTTGGTGTCGGCTAAGGGATAATCGTTATCTGCTTCAGTCGAAACCTGTGCCAATCGTTCATCCCGATTCGGCACTTTGCCATTAATCAAAAAGTGACAGTGATGGTCCAACAATGGGACTTGGTCGACAAATTCCGTTAAGTCGTCCAAAATGAAACCTCCTCAAAGAAAGTGAGCGTGAACCCGCGCGGGTAGAAGTCGGAGTGTAAGTGGCCTTGGGCGTGATGGCCCGGGTTTGGTCATTGCGACCAAGGTCCTTACACGCAGACTTCTGCGCCGGTGAACGCGTTATGGTGAGCGCGAGCCGGCGCGGGTAAATGAAATCGTACGGATCAGCGCCTGCTTAAAATCTTCCTACAATCAGTACAATTCCCGATGCAATGCCGCAATCTTTTCCAGTTCCAACTTGCCATAATAGTGGTCATCTTCACGCTTGATTTTTGCATAAGCATCTACCAGCTGAGCGCCGAACAAATTCTGAAATAGCGGATCCGCTACAAATGCATCAACTGCTTGGCCTAATGTTCGCGGCAAGCGCTGGATACCTTTTGCCGCGCGTTCCGCATCGCTAAGACTGGCCGGATCAACATCGCAATAGTCACCGGGTTGTAGTTGGTGGGTGATGCCATCAAGCCCAGCCGCTAACAGCCCTGCAAACGCTAAGTATGGATTGGCAGTGGCGTCACTCGCTTTTAGTTCAATGTTCATTGAGCTGGCTGGATCGCTCCAGGCCGTTGACGGGATTCGCACGGCGGCTTCGCGATTATCCTGACCATATGTCGCATAAGCACTACTCCAATGTCCCGGGGCGAGGCGTTGATACGAATTGACTGACGGACAGGTTAATGCCAGCAAGCCTTGGATGTGTTTCAAAATGCCACCCACAAAATACTGACCGGTCTGCGACAAATGCATCGGCGCATCGTCATCAAAAAAAGCATCTTTTTGGTCTTGCCACAACGAAAAGTGAATATGCGCTCCAGAGCCAGCCGAATCCACAAGCGGTTTGGGCGCAAAGGATGCATAGAGATCGAAATTCTTAGCCGTATTTTTGATAATCCGCTTATAAATCACCTCATTATCCGCGGCCGTTACCGGATCTTGCGGCAACATGCTCAATTCATGCTGACCAATCCCGCCTTCCGGATAATACGCATTCGGCATAATCCCGACTTGTTGAAGCTGATTAATCGCTTTGAGAATAAAAGGATAAGCAAAGTCCATCGACTCAGTTGAAAAAGCAACCCGCGGCATCGCAGGCTCCCGATGATCCTTGTCGCCGGTAAATAGCTCAAACTCGTTTTCATAAGTCATTTTCACACTGAACCCAGCATCTGCAAGCTGCTCAACGACACGCTTCAATATCGACCGCGGATCTGATGCATAAGGCGTTTTATCGAGGTTATAAATGTCACCCATTAAAGTGGCTACTTGCTGCGTTTTTTTGAAGCCACAGGACCGCGTTAGCAATGCACATGAGCCGACGCCGGATCGCCAACCAGCCGCAACTCCCCGATTGGCGTCATATCCTGCACCGGTAAAATCGTATCGCGCTCGCTGACATTCAAGGTTGCCTTGGTCAAGCCAATGCCATCTGCCAGTTTAGCTTTTAAACTCGCAAGCGGGATCACCTTTCCTCGTGTCAGGCCGTTATAATCCACATACAGAAACTCGATCAGCTCGGTTTGCTTCTCTGTCAATTGCTCAATCACAGCTTCTTCATTCATTGCTAACCTCAGCCCCTTTTCATCATGCTCGCCGTCTTAAACAACACCCGTTACGTAACATCACTCGGTTTCAATCTTACATGATTATTGGTGAAATGAAAGAATTTCTGAAAATTGCTTTATATGCGCTGACAAATTTAAAAATAGTATTGAGCCCAATATCACAAGCCTCTAAATTAAAGTCAGCGCTTATCCACATCAGCTGGCTTCATGCTATAATTTTTGTACCATGTAACGACTAGACCGCCAGCACCCCAGACTTGCTTGCTCAAAAACAATTTGCGGAGGATAAGTTCATGACAAATAAACTAAACCAGTTTGGTGTCTTCAAAGCCCAAAAACACGGGAATCAGCTCGTTTTAACTATTCCCAGCAATCTGTCTGTTCATGAAGGCGAATTGTTCGAACTCATGGCAAGTGCTGATGCCAGCAAGCTCATCTATGTACGAAAAAAGAGTGACAATCCATGGTTCAATGGCATGTTTGATCACGTTGATTTTAGTTCCCTGCTTCAAGAAACCGGTGATCTCGATAATATCAAACCAGTAGCTGAGGAAAAGACAGACTGGTAAGATTACTAGCCTCGAATATATCGTTCAGTAATAAGCAATTGAATGTAAAAAGCCGTCATCCTGAAAAACTGGAGACGGCTTTTTACATTCAATTTTCATCATGATGCGTGTGCTAGCTGGCCAGCTGATTTACTTGCGATGAGCAGCGATTCGATCCAGAAAGTCCTGAAAGACAACTAACTGCTGCGGATCCTCCTGTTGCCACATGTTTTCCGGATGCCATTGAACGCCGAGGAAGAGATCGGTATCCGTGGACTCCATGCCTTCAACCACGCCATCCGGTGCAACCGCCGTCACTTTCAATCCCTTTCCCACCGCTTTAACAGCTTGGTGGTGGCGCGAGTTAACTTTAATCGTTGACCGTCCGTAAAGCTTGGCCAACTTGCTGCCAGCGGTCAATTCAACATGGTGGGTCGCAAATTGCCCCAGTGTGGCTTGTGGGTGTTGGATTTTCAATTCCGGATACTGACTCTCAAGATCCTGATACAGCGTCCCGCCCATCGCCACGTTCATAATCTGAATCCCACGGCAAATGCCGAAAATCGGCTTGTCCGCAGCCAACGCCGCCTTAATCAAGGCAATTTCAAAACGATCTTTTTGGTACAGCGTCATCCCGATCTTCGGATGTGGCTCTTCCCCGTAAAATGTTGGGTCCACATCCGGTCCACCTGGCAACATCAGGCCGTCAATCAGCTGCACATAATCTTGTGCCAGCTGGTCAACCTTGCTGACATCATCCGGAAAAGCGATGATCAACGGTATCGCGCCTAGTTTGATGAAAGCCTCTTTGACATCATGTGGTGCATAAGCCGGATGATTGTTCGGCATGATAGGATTAATTTCAATGAGTTCATCGGTGGGAATACCAATTCTAGGTTTCATGCGTACACTCCTTAAACGCGACTGCCGGTACCAAAACACTGGCCAAATCGCGCACATTTTTAAATAAGAATATCCCAGAGTATACGCCGTCGTTTCACCCACAACAATCCTTAGGCATCGCTTTATCATCGTTTCGTTGGGCTTTTAATGCATCACTTTGGCGTGTTTTTCCCGTAATAGGGCCGCAAAGAGTAAAACCAACCCCTGAATCAGCAGGATAGGTACCGCGTAGAGCATGATCTCCAAAAAATTCTTCCAGTACATAAGCTCAATGCTTCCAGTGGTTAACACTTCAAGAACAAATGAACAACCAGCGCGGCTCAGCAGCTTGTCGCCACTGGCCAACAGACTACCCAACAATAGCGCAGAGATAACAAACAATACGCAGAACAGCAGGGAGTATGTCGCTTGATACTGTTGGCCCAAAAAGGGGTTCAATAATTTATTCAGTATCCAAACGTGTAAGACTGCGCCCAAAAGCAGATAGGTGCATCGCGTTGTTTTGCTCATCAAAATACCTCCAGTGAGATTAGCTCGTTGTTAAAACTAATATATCAGAACGTGTGACTCACTACTACCTGCATCATTTTATGGGCTAGGTAAAACGCCGCTCTTCACCTCACCTTAGTCGTAGCCACAATTAACATCATCGGTCGCCGCAGCTCGTCAGCCATACCGGGAATATCGCGCACCATCGCGGCAGTGGGCGTCGGTTCAATCACACGATCCAAGCGTAAGTGATGATCAAGCAGCGTATTCAAATAAGTTGTCAACGTCCGGTGATATTTTTGAATACGGTGATCTAAAAACTCGGTTTCACGCTGACCTTCCGCAAAATATCGATCTACCGGCCAATAAAGGTTGTGCCCGCGATCATCTTTGATCCATGTCTCGTCACCTTGAGCTGTAAAAACCGGATGTTCCACCGACATGATAAACTGGCCGCCCAGAGGTAATTTGGCGCTGATTTTTTGAACCAGCCCGGCATAATCAGCAATGTAATGAATGGCCAGTGAACTTAAGATGACATCAAAAGATCCTGGTAATTGATCAATGTCCTGCATATCCATTTGTTGATAAACGATGTGTTGATCGTGGGTCATCGTCGCGGCTTCGGCCAGCATTTTGGCGGAAGTATCAATTCCTAGCACCGTTTTGGCCCCATGTTCAGCGGCGTATCGACAGTGCCATCCATAGCCACACCCCAGATCAAGTACCCGTTTACCGGTAAAGTCCGGCAGCACCGTTTTCAACTCGTGCCACTCGCCAGCGCCGGCTAAGCCCTTTTTCGAGCGATCCATTTGACTATAAGCCTTGAAAAAATCGGGATCATCATAAATAGCTGTCATGTTTTGCCTCCATCGTTGTCTGCTTATTGCCATCATCGCAGTCCTGTCGCGGTGACGCAACCGCACGGCTAGAAAACTGTCCATCAAAAATTTGATTCGGGTTACATTCCAATGATATTTTAGTTTGAAAATCATGACGATGCATGCTACCGTTGGCTCAACACTTATCAATAGGAGGCAGCCATGCAAATTACTGCGATTACCGCTCATCCCCGGCCGATTAAACTCAAAACCCCGTTCAAACTTGCCTTAGGAGAATTGAGTGCGATCACGACCCTCATCATTAAAATTGAAACGGATACTGGCATGACCGGCTTTGGCGAGGCATCACCGTATGCACCGGTCAACGGCGAAACGAATGAAACCGAACAAGCTGCTCTACCAACATTTGCCGCAACACTTGTGGGTGCTGATCCGCACAATCTCGAACAAGTCCATGCGCGGATGGATGCGGTGATGGCCGGTCACACTGCCTTAAAATGCGGGATTGACGTTGCCTGCAGCGATATTTTAGGAAAGTCAGCTGGCATGCCGCTTTGGCAATTGTTCGGCGGCGACCGCAACACTATTACCACCGATATCACGATTCCCATCGGCTCAGCTGAAGAAATGGCAGCAACAGCCCAACAATATGTACACGCTGGATTCACCGCCTTAAAGTTAAAGGCCGGTAACGATGAACTTGCCGATATTGCGGCCATCAAAGCGGTCAGCGCAGCAGTCGGCCCTAACGTTTCCATCAAAGTTGATGCCAATCAAGCCTGGGCCGCCGCTCAAACCCGTCGCATCATGGCGCAGTTGCAACTTCCCAACCTCATCGCCCTCGAACAACCATTACCGGATTGGCAACTCATGGAAGCCCCAGCACTTCGCCAAGAACTCGCGGTGCCGTTGATGCTTGATGAAAGTGTTCACAACGCACATGATGCCAGTGCGGCGGTTAAACTCGGGGCAGCTGACCTGATCAATATTAAATTAGCCAAGTCAGGCGGTTTTGCAGGCGCCAACGCTATCAATGCCATCGCCGCAGCGGCCGGGATTGGGTGCATGGTTGGCTGCAACGCCGAAACCCGCCTAGGAACCGCTGCCTCCGCCCATTTTATTGCAGCCCACGCCAATGTCCGTTACGGCGATGTTGATAGCTTCATGTTGCTAGAAGAAACCGATTGGCTCACTGGCGGATTTGAAGCAGACGGAGAAACCTTAACCTTGTCTGATCGGCCGGGATTGGGCGTTGAAGTTCATTTATAGAAGGCAATGTCTTATCTTCAAAATTGTTTCTAGTTTCTTTGCACATTAGCAAAAAATAAAAGACGTGCTTGCATCACCAAAATCGGAAAATGTAAGTACGTCTTTGTCATATGGTTACGTTGTTAATTACAGTTTAGATTTTTTAAAAAAACTGCTGAGCCTAATACGTTCCTCTTTCTTTAATAGTAAAGATACCAAGAAAAAAATTATAACGTATATTATGGCAAAAAGAATACCGGTAATTAACAAATGTTGTTGAAAAATTGAAATGGCAAAATCAAGAAAATCACAATTGTGCCCGCTATTAACAATGATATTCCTGTGGCCAAATAATCCTTCCAATCACCTTTCCACTCATTGGGCATAGCACTAACCAGCAATCGCACAAACTTTTTGTGTGCGCCAATTAGCATTCCGATGATATTTGCAGAAGACTTTTGCTTCCAATTTCAATAGTTATCCCCTCTTCTATTTGGTTTTCGCAAGTATAAATGCGCTTCCATTTTTTGTCAATGCTTTTTACCATATATTATATTACTTATGCGATTATAATGGATGCTCTTGAACAGTCGTCTACCTCCTGAGTCTTTGCTCACATTTTCATTGGCTTATTATGTTCGTTTCCTGTAAAAACTTCAAAATAATGGGACTTTGTTAAATTTGTTGGGGTGTAAGCATCAGAGATCAGCAGATATTTCTAGCTATGTAGCAAATTTTGGTATAGGGTCATATGGCAAGTCGTAACGGCGATCAGACATAGATGTAAACTATACTTTCTCATTTCTTAACCTTGTCCAAAGAGGGCGGTTAACCTAGAGTAGAAAGTATCTTCATGAGCTAGGAAGATCTTGTTTCTTTATACGTTCAAGTATCCAGACGAGGAGGAATCTGCATGCATAATCTTCAAGGTTATCAACTAATTAATAAAAAGTATCAACTAAACGGCGCCGCTATTTTGGTCGACACTCACCGTATGCTGTCTTACTGGCAAAACGGCATGGCTGATTTTGCCAAGCGTCAGCCGTTTACGCTCAACACCACCAGCGGCTTAGGCTCACTGAGCAAACAATTCACGGCCAACAGTATCTTATTACTAAATGCCGCGGGAAAGCTGAGTATCGATGCACCGTTATCCGACTATTTGCCTGAATATCGTTTTGCCAAACAAATCACCTTGCGTCAGATGCTACATATGGCGAGTGGGATTCCGGATTATACGGAGCTGCTGCTGGCTGACTATGCCAAAAAAATGCCCGATGCGAGCGAATCGCATTTAAGTTACCCCATCCTAGAAGATCTCAACGGCAGTGACGCCCTTCAGCAGATTATCGAATTGCTCAATCAGCATCCCCTCGACTTTGCGCCAGATGAAAAAGGTGCCTATTCCAATAGTAACTACTATCTCCTAGGACACATTATTACGCAGGTTGCGAATATGCCGCTGAGTGATTTTCTCAACCAACACTTCTTTGAACCATTGGCAATGACGAAAACTCAACTGGGTACGCAACATGCTGATGCCAATAGTTACGATGATTTGGACTTTACTAACGGCAAACCAGTCGCCCTTGGCCGCGGCCACTACCAAGGTGGAGATGGCGCGGTGGTGAGTTCACTCGCAGACTTGGCCATCTGGGCGCGAGCCGTTTTACAGCGCCGCATTTTGCCGGAATCCGCGTGGGATGAGGCACTGACGCTGACCCACGACTTTTACGGCATGGGTTGGATGAAATCCCGAACACAGCACTGGTTAAGTCACAATGGTCATATTTTCGGTTACTGGGCGTTTTTTGATGTTTCATTTGAAAAGCAATTAGCACAGATTACGCTGACCAACATGTCGCCTGGTGTTGAGACACTCAAAAAATGGCAAGAGGAGATGGCTAACTGGCGCGCATCGTTATAATTTAAAAGCAATAATCTACACCAAGATAGCAGGCTAATATTAGTTTATTTATCAATTAAAAGCGTAACGTTTAGTATAAAGTACAAAATAAATCAATAAATATCGGCATTTCCATCTGCTTTAAAAGTAAAATGCATTGCATCCAACTTGCCTTAGAATTATAATGTAAGCGTATTCTATTGAAAAGCAGGAGGATCGCCTCATGAAAGTTCAACCCGAAGAAGTCATCGCCAGTATGGAACAACTGAGCGTAAAGCTGAGCCACAACCATCCGAGTTCCGAGACGGCGAGATACGTTGCCAAAAGTTTAAAAGAGCTGAAAAACAGCACCGGCGCGCTCCAATCTTTTTTCAATTTTGCGCCTTCCGTTAAGTTGAGTGATCGCTTTTCGTTTACAGTTGAAGAAAAAGCGCTCTGGGATAAAGTCTTCTCGTTTAAACAGCTTGGTAATAATCTTTGGCCGCTAAGTTTATAGGCTTTGATACGCAATTGTGATGTTGGAAGCTGCGGCGTGTTAATACCGTTAACAAGTAACTCATGCACAAGCTAGCAAAATCCGGCATACTAAGTTCAGCTGCCGGATTCCCGTTATTTGCTCGTCAACCACTCCAAACAAAAACAGGCACGGCTTAAGTCACTGTCCAATTTAAGCCATGCCTGTTTTCATTGTTGCACTCCCATAAATTTTAGAAG